>ERZ1740055.96-NODE-96-length-15671-cov-7.264024_pt1 | contig 15671 bp, 5 predicted proteins | sample MGYA00581747_ERZ1740055 | MGnify/ENA primary metagenome ERZ1740055 (study PRJEB43018, sample SAMN04849739) | marine metagenome | isolation source: floating plastic debris | place: Pacific Ocean | collected 2008-08-28 | study: EMG produced TPA metagenomics assembly of...
TGATTGATTTCCTCCCATCCAGATCTCGAGTAACCCCTCCCATTTCAACTCTTGATTGATTTCCTCCCATCCAGATCTCGAGTAACCCCTCCCATTTCAACTCTTGAGTGCATGATTTCCTCCTATCTCAGATCCTGAGTAACACCTTACATTTCAACTCTTGAGTAACTCAACCACATCTTATGTCTTGAGTAAATTTTTCCAAACTCTGCTTTTCAGCAAACCTTGTTCATATGACTATATCAGTGATCATCAACTCAGTAAACCCAATATCAGCTTTTCAGTAAGCTCAACATTTAAACCTAGTTTCCATATAGTTATAATGTTTGGCATCGGTGATAAAGCATTACAGCACTGATTACAGGTAAAATGAAAACGCTTCAGTGTTAATTGTTGTAATTCAATCACAGCCAAATTGGAAACTATGTTAGAATTGAATCTGGTTCAACTTCTACAAAAACAAATTACACTAGCCGACGGATCAAAAGAAGATGAGTTTGATATTTAAGTTAGCACATCTCTGTGTTATTTTAGGTTAAAAATGATGAGAAATAAACATTGAAATATTCCTCAGTTGACGAAAGAATTGAAAATGTCATTTCTTAAGATCATATTTTGATTTCCAAAATGTTTATCTTTGATCTAGCATTCTTACTGAACTACAACAAATATTGCTCTATAATACGATGTTGAAATTAAGTAAGTTAAGGTCATCCAGTTAAGATTACAATAATTACAACTATATGCGATCTACGTTTTATGGAACCCATTTCCCACAGTTCATTTACTCTTCATCCTTCTTCTCCTAAAATGCATTTATTTGTTAGGTTTTTTTTCTTCCTAATATTATAACCTAACTTAAAGTAGTTTATTTCAAATTCTAATTATATTAAAGGTTAATTGCAATTTATATACATGTATATAAACTTTGTCGATAACATATAAAATAATCATATTAATTTGATATTCAATGACGATTTGGTAATTTAATTTGCTCTTTATGAACAATACTAATAATGTAATATATAATTTTATCCAGTAATATTTAAACTAGCATACAATATATATATAAGCATTGCAATGAGTAAAAAAGATTGTAATTCACAACAATTTGCATTAAAATTTTACTTGTGTAAAAGCATGCAAAGAAGCATCAAAGTCTTTTCAATTGTCAAGTGATTTACCACAGTTTGCACAAAATTTGTCAAAAATTGTTATCTTATGTCCGCAGCTGGTACAAAACGAGTTCATAGCTCGGTTTCTTTCAAGTCCAACAACGTACGGCGGCGCTCTAGAATGAGGAGTTGGCAGAGAAATGTCGGAACTACTAAAAGGGTTCTCAAATTTAGGTTTTACCAACAGCGGTGGAGGAATAGGCCTTCCAGATGGATAACCTCTTGGTGGGGTGCATGCAAGCGGATGCGAAATAGCGGCTGATCGACCAAGTATATTCCTAGACACTGTGTTGTGTAAGAACGACGGTGAATGTGTGATGGCAGCTGGCGAAAAACTACATCCATCTACAAACGTACACGGAGTAGTCTTACTGAGTGTTGGCATCAGAGCATTTTTTTTACCTTCCTGTGTAGAGAGGATGCACTCGATGGCTTCAACAAGGTTTCCTCTGCATCTTTCCATAATCAGTTCAATTGCACTGTTACTGTAGCTTGGAAAGATCTTCAAAAGTAACTCCACGGAGCGAAGTTTTGAAGAAGACATAACATCGAGCTCTGAAGCAAATCGAGGATATAGCCCATGACTCTCTCGGTTGTTTGCTGAAACTTTCCCAGGAATCAATCTGATCATTTCTTGGTTAACTTGATGGTGATCAACCGGTGAATGGATTTCTTCTTCTCTTTCAGCACTTTTCTGGATTAGATCTTTGGTTTGGGTTGTGGGAGCTTTTACATCCTTTGGAAATTCACTGTCTTCTTTTTTTGGTTCTTCTTTTACTAATACAGGTGGAGAAACGGTATGTCTCTTAGTCTTGGGGCTCGGCGTTTCATCATTTTCCTCATCGGATAGGAAGCATCTTTTCTGAAATTCTACAAAAAAGTTATAAACAATTATTTAAAAATAAACAACTAAATTTGAACTAAGAATCATCTTTCATTTGAAAGCATGCTAACTTCCAGCGAACAAACCCATAAATCACACATTATGTTTTAACATCATAGTGCTGATACAATGGTTGCTTTTGATTGATTAATCTATGCAACAAGCCAACATTGCTACGTCCACATAGTACAAGTGGTCGTCAGCATAAAAAGTATTCCGAATGCACATACATCATCATCGTTATGAAATATTACTGGGTTCAATCAAAAGTAAAACAAATATCTCCGGTGTGAACTAATCATTCAAGTGATGGGAATTGACTGTCTCTCAGTAAAAGATTTGAAAGATAGTTAAAATTTTAGGCAATACCTTCTTTATTGGGTGAGAGACGTGGATTCTGTTCGTTCAAAGGAAGTAGATCTCTCGGTATATGAAAACCATTTGGCATGCCTGTGTGAAAAGCCATGGAATAGCTCAGTCGCACGTTTTCTAGTTCCCGCTGGTATTTCTCTCTCAGTTCCAATCCCTTACGTTGCTGTCGCAAAAGTGCTACCCGCGCTGCAGTCACTCTCTGCCTCTCAGTGATCAGCTGGCACTTGGAACAAGTACAGTCTCTCCATCGGCAATAGTGTTTGTGGCCCTTGAGCCAAGATGTTAGACCGTGACCCCGGCAACGCGCGCACTTTGGTATTCTGTTATGAGAACCATCAGCGCTGTCTTGACCGTCATTGGACACCGGAGACGTAGACATTATAAATTTCTGTTGAGAAACGGATTAAATCAACAATTTCTCTTATGAAACATTAAAAACCTGAACTATAAAAAGCTATGGATAATCGTAAAGATTGTCTTTTGCGAAGAACTGGGCTCTTAAACCTCAAGTTGTCTTCGTTTCTTTTTCAAAAGAATAAGTTTAATGGCTGACCACTGCGTGAAAGCAGTGTGTAAATAAATGAAAAGCTGATTCCATATCCTTATTAAAAGCCACAATTTTTATTTCAACTTAAAATTAGCTCAAAGTGGCAATCCATTAGTTTGTCAATTAATGTTTAGTTTGAAATTCAATTTTACTTTTAGTTATTTCATTTTAAAGGCTGAGAAAAGACAGGTTGCATTGAACACCTTCAAGAGTAATGGTACAGATGTACAGGCTGCAACACAAATGAATAAAACGCTAATGTCTTATTTGAACTTTTGATAAGTTAGCAGTACATTTTGTGTGTGGATTAACTTCTTTCTTTTAAGTTATTTTTAATTTATTGTGAGAAGAACACTTAAATATGCTCAATTAAACTATACAATTGAGAGACGTCCATTGGGTTTCCCTCTGATTTCACTGAAAATTTTGTTCTCTAGTTTCCTACCATTTTTACAAGCCCTCAGTTTGAAGAAACGACATGATCTTTTTCTTTTACATTGGTAGAAGCTCAGAGTAATGCAGTTACTGCAAAATCTTCAATGACAATATAAGATATATATCTATATGAAGTAAAGCTTTTTTTTTTTATTTCAGAGTTTCTTATTTCAAATAATCATGAGATTTAGACTTCATCATGCATTTAGATGAATTGGAAACATAAATTCTTGTTAAATTTATGAATTTGAACAATCTAAAATAAAAGAAAAAGTTGAGAAATTTTCTTCGTTTCATATTTTTCATACTTGTCGGTTGCTGATAAATAAAAAATCTCTTACAAACTACAGATTAACAAATCGAATCGCCAAAGTAAACAACGCTGCTTATTCTCATAGATCTGGTTTTTGATGAGATGCTGAACGTTGCCCATTGGTTATTGAAACTAAACTGGTCGCTGGATAAATTTGATGAAGTCGGTCCCTATCCCTAGTTGCTGGCAAATTGACGTATAGCCTGAAAAGACATTTAAAAAGCATTTGTTGTGTTATTTACGCAAATGTTTCAAAAGCTTGCATGATTTTTTTAACAAGTTCTTAGCGATAAGTAATCAAAGTAAGCTGGACCTCATCCGAGACGCAGTAAGAAATATTTCTTTTATCTGGTGATGACTTCAGCTTAATACACAAAGTACTTACGTTAACGTTATTCGTGAACATAAAAACATCGTAATCATAATGGTCAAAAATAATTCTATCAAACAAACTTGAGTTGTTAAAAAATTTAGATTTTTTACAAAGATAAATGGATTTTTTTACCTACCAACGAAGTCAGTAACGAGGGAATCAAGTGTTTTTCAACAGGTGACCAGACTACTATGATGTGAAACAAAACCCAATTCTTACTTCAATTTTATTGGCAGCTGGTAAAAATTCAGTCCCCAGCATTAACCTCAGACAATAAAGTAACTGCTGATTGACAAAAATAATCTTTCTTTTAAATAAAACATATATTGATCTTATCATTAAGAACATTAATACATGTCGCACATTGCAAACCACCATGCACACGCTTCTGCATAGTTTCAAAATATCTCCGAAAAAGTTCAAAAAGTCACGAAAATAAAACAAAACTGTCAGTACTTTAGATACCGTTTTTTGAAAATATCAAAAGCAATTTTTGCCAAAAGTATTTGAAAGTGAAATCACATTATAAACATCGTTTTAAGAAGTGCTGATGATTTAGTTTGTTGCAATTTTTGTTAAAGAAGCATTGTAGAAAATCATCTAAACTGTGTACAATAACTTTGAGATTTAAAAAATTCCAATATTTCTGTTATTTACCGACAAAAAATACTTTGTGACAGATATGTCATGATAAACAGACGTAATAGCGGACCATCAAAAAATGCTTTTTCAAAAAAGATTGATGGCTTCACCGGCAACATTTTCAACCGAACCAAACTTACCGCAAGTAAGTCGGAACTTCTGAAGGTAACTTCAAAGGAAGAACTGTTATTAAAACTTCAAACTGCTGCATAAATTAGAGAGACTTCTCGTCTTGTTTTCCGCTGACTAGTTTCTTCCCAGACTGTTGCTGATATTATAGAATTTTGTTTCGGTTGCAAAAACAAGAAAAACAACGATTTCGGTTGGTTGGCTCACCGACTCACTCGGCTTTTTGCGTGACTCAACTTTGTGTTTGAAGCACTTATTTATACACGTCGCTTTGTTTCAATCTATTCCTCATCACTGATTTTGAATGGTAAATTTTGGTTTATTCAAAAGTAGATATACAGCATCCATGTCAAATGATCTCTTTACGTGATGTAATTGAAATTACCAAGTCGTTTTGTTAAGCGACTGAAAAAAAGTCGCATGCAATCAGATCCAATCAAAATTTGTGGGCAGCTATTCAAATATTCAAACAAACGTCATTCGCTTACAAAAAAGCTCATTTATTAAATAGAAAAAAACTTATTGTAAGGCGAACTATTTCGCTCTAAGATCACAGTTAGATAAGATGAAGGACGACTTATTAACTTTTCGACCATGCGTCGTTAAGAAATCTTTAGCAAATGAAACAGATCAACTTCGACCTTTCGATTCTGTTTGGATGCTTTATTTAAAATGCCATTTGATAATTATCATTTTGATTAGCTTGCAGTATTTACTCAAGGTTAACAAATTTCATGCATGGTTTTCCTGCAATTGTAAATGAAATCGCACAAAACAAAAGTAATCTGTTCACAGAAAACCCGCCAAACTTAGCTGGTTCTTTTGGAAACTGGTATTTTTGATCAATATGAATATGGCGTGGGTACCTGTGTTCTTAGTGAATTAAATACTAGTTACTTAAACACAAACAAAAAACACGAGATAAACTCATACTTAATAACATTTCTAAGGAAGAGATCCTTTAAAAATAAACGCAGTCTCTTTTGTGGAACCACGGATTTGTTCCGCCAATGAGCAAATTCAGGAGTCGTCGCCAATTCATCACCAAAACTTGCACGCAAACAAGCCGTTTGTTCGTGAGTCACAGATTTCATTTCTTTATTTGTGACAACGTTTAGATGGATGAACGGAAACGGAGATACGTTTGTGTATCACGCAAAGATATGAAACTTTTCTTTTATTGTTCATGGAAACGCAGTTAAAGATTACACTTGGCTAGAGAGCTATCCACCAAAACGTATATCTTATTAGCTGTTAGATAAAGTTGTTAAAAAGGCGTTTTTATTCTTGTGTTATCGGCCAAGGCGTGGCAAAAACTAGAATAAACTATAACAATAATTTTGTTTCACTTTTGTTTTGATATGAGCCAACCAAAAAGATGGCGTGCGGTTTTAGAATTATCAATTTGCTTCTCAGCATGAATGTCATAAAAATATCAACAACTATAAGGAATACACTTCTTAGTTTCTGCTCCAGATTGTTACGAAAAAAAGAATTTGAACAGAAGACGCGGTTGCATTTGATTGTATCAGTTCTAGTGTCTTTTGTTACCTTTTGCAAGAAAAAGATAAATGTTTAACACCTAATTCACACCTTTTAATCCATGTTTATTTCAAACTGCGTAAAACTGTTCTAAATATTAATCAGCTATATGCGAGTTCATTACAAAGTAAGCTTGACGTTAAACATAATCGATAGTTACAACAGTATGAAATCCCCTACCTTGAATATCAGTCAAGAAGAGTTAAAACTTTGTCAAGCGTCTAGAACTTTTAAACCTATAAAAAAAATTAATAGTCAAACTTCGGTGCTTGTACAATATGATTAATGGTAACCGTTAGAGAGAAAAGGCAGTCAGAATTAAGGAAGCTGTTTTCACCCTTGTGAAAACCTCTGAAATTAATCGACAATTCCCCAAATAGATGGTTTAACGCCTGTCAGATTATGTTGAAACTTGAAGATAGCAGTTTAATCGAGCACGCCTTGCGCGCCGGTCAGCCTAGACTACCCTTGATGAGAATACCCCATACAGCGCATGTTCAATGGATCTTACAGCCTAGTGCGGCTTGTTAGAAACAAAACTATTACAATACCCGTATTAAGAATTCCTGTAAATACGCAGTAGTAGGCAAATCAGCTGTACGGAAGATTTCACAAAATTATTTTCCAAACAACAAGTAAATGGATTACTTTCTCACAGATATGAACGCTAATGTCAACTGGTAGGGAAATTTCATTAAATTCGGAAGTCGTATTTCTTTGAGTAATTGCCTTCTTAATAACTTAAGTAAGTCAATTGTCAGATCTGTCGCATTTTGAAGACAGTTTAAGTGGCAGGTGGAAAACAAAAAACAAAATTAAACCTACCGTTTGCTTCTACATAGAAAGAACGCTTAATCTAATATGTTTTTACGCTTACTAGGCAAAAATTGTCTTAGTTTCACCTTTTGTAACAAGAAAATACAAGCTCTTAATCACATTTTATTCGCCTTTTGATTTTCTTAAAATAGTTACATTGAGCAATTTTTTCAAGTTTCATTTCATTTCATTTTCAAATGTTTTTATATAAAAACAAAATCTAGTTCATTCTTAGACCTCAAAATCAGTGTCACGACTTTAGACTAGACTATTGATCTTTTTCCCGCTGACAGTTCAGTAAAAAAAACAAAGTTTTATTAGCTTTTTTATACTATCAGTTCTGTAACAGCAGTTTTTTTAAGCTAATACAAGCACTTCACACTTCCACTGGCTAGAGTGGAGGACATAAAACCAAATTCGAAAGGATAGCTAACAATTTCCAACAAGAAATAGTAAGCGATCTCACGCGAACAGCCACAACTGGTTATAGTCAAGTTACCTGGAATTTTACATGGAGTGACTGGTGGATAAATTTATGGTGAAATGAGTTGTGAAAACAGTAGCGATTTTGTTAACAAGGTGAACTCTCTTAACTTGGTCTTAAGAGTTTAAAATGTCGGTTTGTATACATAAATCTTTTTTAATTATTATATTTGACAGAACGTTACCTCTAGCTTCCATCGCTTTTGGCAAGAGTGTTTAAGTTCATATTAAAAAAGCCTTTACAGTTTACTAATATAAACCGATGCAGAGATCGAAACTTAAATCGCGTGCCATAAACGGTTGACACTCAGTAATAACGCATACTTCTTGTGAGATTGTCCATTTTATTGCTATGTAACTCGACAATATATAAAGATAATTTATGAAATTTCCGATATAAATATCAAGGCGTGACATAAACTCGAAAGTTGAAATAGTTATTCTAAGAGTATCTCTGTAATTGAATATTTGTTTCAAAAGCTAAAATCTTAAAACAATTAACCAAATCTGCATTTTGTTTAATTATTTTAAAAAGTTCTTTTTTTCGAAGGCATTCGCAAGAACGAGCGCGCTACAAATAAATTTTGCGACATATTACAATCAACAATAAAAGGCCAAAATGGTCCGTTTAAAGTTGTTTTAAAATGCTTTGAGCTAGCTTTATCGTTATTTTTTTTTATACAAAACAAACACAATGAATAAAATAATGCATAGAGATTTGGTAACCATAAAAGATGTGTTCTTGAGCCATCTCTGCCTGATGTAACAAAACATGTCATGACAACATTGTTCATTCTAACGCTTCCTAATGGCTACCTACAATCTAAAGGGTTGTTTTTACGCTTTCAAAAGGTTAATTTCAGAACCAAATTTAACAAAAGAAAAGACTAATTTTGTTCCTAAATGTGCAGCTTTGCCGCTTTGTTTTCGCCGCAAAAGGAAGTGTGAACCTTTCTCCCAATTAACTAATTGTACGAAACATGCGTTTGGTACAACTTCTAGGTTTACAGGAAGCTAAGTTTTCACTGAGAACGTTTTAATTTATGTTCTAAATATATCATTTGCTGCCCTCCTACAGAGTGTATTAAAATTCTTGTTTTTGATTAAAAGATGGTTGTTTTACATGAATTTGATTATCCGCCCACAGATTGAAGAAATAATGGTTTAAATGACTTCATGCGGCATCTTTCAGTGTTCGTTAACTCTTTCTTCTTAGACAAACTCACAAAGAGTTGAACATTATCCTGAAAGGCAGCCACGAAAACTATTTCATCACCAAAAGCAGAGATGGAAAATTTTTGATGGCAGGAAGTCGCTTTCAAAACGATTTATTATCAAAACTGCACAAAAACCTATTCAATCAAGATTATTGTAATATTAACATGATCCTTTTGACGATTGGCTATTAGCAGCCATAAACTGTTAAATACTTACAAATATACTAGATAAATGATTACGTTTGGTGTGGAAGCACCAACAGTGTGCTTTGATAAATACTTGTTGTATGACTGTGTTTAACACCTTGTGATCTTAGCAACTTATATGTGGAAGTGCGCCACTCCAGCGGTGCTTTTTTCGCTCTCAAAATATTTTGACGAAGAAGAAATATTTTGACGAAGAAGAAATATTTTGACGCAAATTTAGATATCCGTCATTTGAGCTACTCACAACTATAGAACGCCAAAAGCAAATAAAATGATATTGAAAAAAAAAACTGACCATGACCAAGCAATTTATATCAGCCTTTCACATTTTATCAACCGAAATGAAGGGTTACCAAGTTAATGGCGTTACTCAAGTCAAGCAGGATTAATGGAAATCAGAAAAAAATATTTCAAATAATAAAAAAAACTTCCAGCAATTTCCTTTTGATAAACATGCAACATACGTTTTGAACAGAAAGCCAATGTGTCCTTTTAACTGCTACAATATCGCAATGTCATTCAGAACAGTTGAATACTAAGAACGCCATTCTAAAAACCGATCAGATAGCAAATTATTACACAACCTGATAATATTATTACTTACAAAGCAACCGTTTTGGTAAATAAACACTCTTGAAGCAAAATTTGAGCCGGCATACTTCAGTTAATACTAAATTATCAATAACTTTGCAGCGGACAACTTAAAGATAAAGTCTTGAATGGTTCAAAAAAAGAGCGTCTGACATAGTAAAAGGCTAACTGAACAATATTATCAACCTATACAACTCAGATGTCGATTGGGTATATAATTTCTTTTTTCCCCTTTTTCTGAATGCTAGGTTCTGAAAAAATGAATTATAATTTTGTCATTGTTCATTCTAATTTAAACCACGTGTAGTAGTAACTATTCCAAACTATCAATAAAGAATCTATGATATCAAAAGACTTAACTCTGATCAAATTAGGGTTTACATTTCGACAACGAAACATAAAAGTTCATATCAATAAAACAAAATTATCTTATAAAAACCTGACCAATTTGGGTGGTATAAGTTCTTCGGGGATATTGTTTTACAATTCAAACGAATTTCGCTTCCACCCGATGTTTACCGAGAAAAAAGATATTACTGTTTGTTCAGGCGTTAAACAGTTTTCTTTTGTTCCAACTGAGTAATAATGTTTTGCTGTATAGAAACCCGAAATATTAACAAAGTTGTAATATTTTTCGTTCAGCTGACTTTACACAGGTTTTGCCATCACAAAGCCCTCGCTTCGACTAAGAAGCAATTAAATTTCGTTTCGATAGGCTTGGCTACATTCCAATCAATGTTAAATAAATCAACACTTGGTACCTGTCTCTTTTAGTGTGAATAGGAATCACTTTGAAATTAAAAATAATAATTTCTATGATATAATACAAGATAACTACATGCTGGTCTCGCTAGACACCAATTTTTGCTAAAAAGTAAAATTTGGAAATAAAACACGGTTATGATTGATAAAAAGTTCTTATACCACCAAACTCTCAATTTAAAAGAAAAATCCTTAAAATAAGAAAGCCTCGAAATTGCTTAGATTTCGAATCAATGGAGTTGAACATGTTCAAATGCTTTTATACGATCAACTATAAAATAATGCGTTTATAACTTCTTTTTTTGTTTAAACCAGCCAGAAAACACTTAGGACCTCATGTTTTATTTTGAGAATTTTTTGACAGAATATGGCGCGTTTAAAGGTGACTGTTGACAATTGTGATTTCTCGAAAGAAAAAACAATATATTTTGCCATGAATATCAAAAATTGTTGTTTATTCCCTAAACACCAAAATACACCTCAAACTTGTACACATTTTTAATAATAGATTTAATCCACTTATTTAACAGGAACAACCAGCCAGCTCGTAACAATGTAAAGTTTTATAGTACTTATTATATGTAGATAGAAAGATCGGAGAATGACTTGTCTGTTGTTGTCAGATGAAGCGTCCAATATTTGCTTCTCCAATTACGCTCACGGATATCAAACTAATGAAACAAAACGGAGTTTCATAGCTTTGGCAGCGTAAACACAGGTGCAGAACGGTCGAAGAAAAACCGCTATTATTTCACTTAAAGGGTGGTTGACACCGCAAAATGTGTCAAATCACGCCACTTTGTAATGAGCCTGAATTCGAAACACAAATGAACATTTCATTCTTTATGGTAAAAACCTTTTGTAACAAAGTGAAAATGATAGATTTTCAGAATTTAAGAACATGTCAAGAGAATACCCGAGGCTAAAAACAACGAAGAACTTTTAGTTTTATTTCGTAAACAGTAGAAAACCATGCGAGGATTTTTTTGCAAGTGTTTGTTAGTGAAATGTGGCAACTAAAATGTGAGTTTTACAAGTAAAAGGTTACATGTATATATTATCTTAAAATAGCAAACCTCGTGAAAGGTTCAGTCATGTTCCTCGACGTTTGATCATGATTATTCTGCGTTTCAGTGCGCCAAGGAAGGTTAAAAAGGAAAAGAATTAGCTTTGAAAATTTATCTAACTGACCCGTAATGTGGTAAACAATCTGTTTGATACAACAATTTAAGTTTAAAAAGACTTAAAAATCCCTACCTAGTTGGTTTTTAATGGTATAATTCGATCTATTTGTTTGTAAGATAAGGGAACAATAGGTTTTGTTCGGCAGTTTTCACGGCTTGCTCATGTCATCTCTTATCATAGTATCTAGTTGCATGCAATCTTTTTTCTCAAATGAATTTTAAAACAATTAATTTGATTGAAATTTCCAGTATTCAATCTGCATATTGAACTGTTCGCAAAATCAAGAGACAAACAAACTTTGTGGTCATAACTAATGAAATGTGGTTGCATAACAAAAACATGTTCGCTTACTAAAACATTTCAGGCAAAAATCCATTGAGATAAAACGACAAACTAAACACAATTATCAGGAAATTCTCATTAATAAAGAGATAAAATCATGTTTTACACTGAAAGACCATCACTGTTTAATTTATGTCAGTCGGTATATTGCAAGACCAAAAAATCACCAAATTTGTTGATGTGAATTTGGTTGGAAGTATTACCACATTTCAGAAAAAAAAAGTTGCCATCTGCCCGGTGCGGGCTTATATTTGTTTCAAGATACATGACCCATGAAGTTTTTCATTTGATTTACTCTTAACTGCAAGCTTTAGTTGTATAATTTGTATTTTAGTTGTTAACATTACGGATAGACGATCAGTAGCACACAAAAATTAGCAAAAAATATTCACGATTTTCTGCAGTGCAAAAAATAAATGCTTTTCGTTTTTTCTGATGCTTGCGTTGATTGTCAATGTCAAAAAAGGGCTTGCCAGGTCACCAGTTTTTTCTGTATCATGTAATGATCATGTATTACAGAAATACTTTAACTAAAAACTTGGTATATTGGGATATAAATAAATTTCCACGTTGAATTAAGTCTTTTTATTGGCTTGATTAACTCAGCAGGTAAGAAACTCGACTCATTCTCATTGTATGGTTTTTATGTGCAAAACAATGCCCAGTTTACGCCGTCATATAATTCCTAGCTATCTCACCGCATGTTTTCGCGTTCTGACGTTATATGTTGAAAATAGATTCTTTTTTTCTCAGCCCTATAATGATAGGTATTATTTTTCATTTTAAGCTTATCTTCGACCACTAACAATAAATTATTTTTTTCTTTATAAAAGAAAAGTTTTAACACCAAAGGTCACGCAGTTAGACTTTCAAATTATATGAACAGTGACGTAAATGGTTGCTACTTGACAATGACCCTTTTCAGGAACGCACCTCTGCAACCTAGTCGTTTCAATTCTTTCTTTTCAGCACGACAGAATACCTATTCATAACTTTCTGCAAGGCCAGTTTATCTCCCACTAACCTGTAACTCGGCAAAAGCGGTACAATTGAATCAATTTCTGGATAAGTTGCCAAATGACTGGTGTTTTTCATTCAAACTTTTGAGCCAGTTGATTTTGCAGGGAAAGGTTTACAAGTTTCAATTTTGGTGTGGGCTTTTTCTATAACTACATGGCCCGCAAGAGCACGCTACAATTATAGAATCTAAAGTATCTCGAACTGTGTCTTGTCAAGGTAAAAATGTGGGCTGGAATAAAAAAAATGACAAAAAACTAGTCAGTCAAACATTCACACCTCCAAACTGATCTCCTTGAGTCTAGTTATAAACTAAGTTTCTCTTTTGAGAAACATAAATATGCATAAGTTCTATACTTTTGAATTGTTTTCTTCCATTCTTTCCTCAGAAGCTCTTATCAAAAGAAATAACTCACCTACTTTAGGTCCAGCCGCGAAACAGAGAGACTTGCCGCTCCTTTTACTGAACTTAGAAAACTTTTACTGCGGCTTCCTATTTATATTAAAAAGTTCTATTTGTAATTAATATAATATTGGAAGAAACACTATTTGGCAAACATGTAAATACTTATTCAACATTATGGAAACACTATAAAAAGATTACTACTTGTCCATTCAGATTGTTTCTCCTACTTTAGGTATTAAAATTTAGTCATTATGCCAAACAGTTATATTATTTAGAAAGTAAACAAAATGTCACACTTGTGTAAGGAAAATAGAATTAAATGATATTTTTGAAGCACTTACGCAAAATGTTCTATATAGTTACGCAAAATTTGATTGTATTGCCAACACAATTTGGTCGCTTTAGGATGTTGGGCGTTCATGCGAAGTTTCAAAATTTAATTCGTTCGTATTCATAACAGGTTTTCAGAAACACTACTATTCTTGACTTATTGAAACAGAAGTATAATTTTCGCAGTGTTATTAAATTTCGGAATTATTGAACATTTTACTTGTGTAAACACAGTGAAGTTGTTAGTTAGTTGAATTGCAACCACAGAAGTTGACAAGGTTTTGTGTTAAGTAATACCAATAGGATATTTTGCCATTTGACTGTTTTATGGAAAAATTGGCATATAGTTTCATTTACTGTATAATGTCAATTTTTTAAAGTATACACAAGAACAAAGTATATGAATTTATTGTTATTTTTCTTTTATCATAGCATATTGGATTCTTGAAGATATTGAGAATATGCAAAATAAAAATTTGCCATTTTAGTGAAACGAACGACTTTCACGAAAACACATTTCGTTGGTGACTTCGAGAACTCGTTAAGTATATTATCAAGAAAAGAAGTGTGCTTATCAGATTGATTAGGCATTTCTTTCAACAGGTAGCATTTGAATAAGATTAACGCTCACAAAATCTTAAGAACAAGCATGCTCAAAGTGATAACTAGAAAGGGTGATGCTGCATTTTTCAATTGGAAAGTCGTTCAAAACTCGTAATTATAAGCGGTTATAACATGCAAGTTTATGTTTTTAAGAGTCAACCGGGATCATTTGCTTGACCGTGAAACTGTTCCATTTTATGTTACTCAAAAAACTCTTTTAAAAAGAAGTTCCGTTGAGTATTCTATTAAGTTCATCCAACCTACTGTCCGGCGGATATATTATCACTTGTTTATTACAGAAAACTTCAAATCAGCATATTAACTTAGTATTAAACGTTTCTCTACATAGCTTTACGCCCTTATCTTTTATAATTTTACAAAAATCATTAACACAATATTAAAATTGTCATTCTCGTTCTGTTCAGCATATTTTAGTGTTAACAAATAGAGAAGAACGGGCAGTTATTAAATTTGATTTCATCGCTTACCTGTCTAATGTCTGTTACAAAAATAATGTTATTGATATGTGACACTTTCATTATATAATTAAACTTAATGTCTTTTTATATAATCAGCTGACTTTATATTTTCAAATTCTGTTAAAGATGTATTTCCCTTTTTGCTTTTTGGACCACGTCTTAGTGACAAACTCCGCGGCCAAGAATTTTGTGACGTCAGGCTATGGTGTTGCTATGGGTAATTTTGAGATTAATCGGTCCGATAAAATCTTTTGTAATCACAATTTTCAGAGTCTGTTTTCAAAGAATGATAACTTGATTTACAATTTTTGCTGCTTTCAGAAGAAATGGTATGATGACAGACACACTCAGTGTAAAAAATAACTGGTCACAATACCTAATCAGTATAACTTGCCAGTCTAAATTCTCTTCACTGTTACTTCTCGCATATTTTTTTTGTTAAAAAATCCTCTGCTATGCCCTCTAATTCAGCCGATTGACATCAATCGTTTGGCCATTCATCTTTAGAGTGCGTTTCCCGCGTTGTAAACAATTCCTGAATTCCAAAGTTTCACCTATGAGTCCAAAAATAATAATTAATGTTCAAAAATATAGTATTTACCCAACCGTCAAAGTTACCCACAAACAAAGATTAACAGATTTAGTAGTATTTTTGACTGATTAGAAAACGCACTACGCTTTTACAAGGAAAAATCTAATTACACGGGAGGGGGGGGGGGGGGGGTGGGGAGGATTTTTAACAAATGTCATTTGTTTGAAAGAAGCCAAAGTTAGGTAGTTGGATAATCAATAGGAATTGGATGGCTTAAAGTTTAACAGAGG
>ERZ1740055.97-NODE-97-length-15636-cov-7.742443_pt1 | contig 15636 bp, 4 predicted proteins | sample MGYA00581747_ERZ1740055 | MGnify/ENA primary metagenome ERZ1740055 (study PRJEB43018, sample SAMN04849739) | marine metagenome | isolation source: floating plastic debris | place: Pacific Ocean | collected 2008-08-28 | study: EMG produced TPA metagenomics assembly of...
GAAAAACACACTTGTAGACCAATCAAAACGCACGTACTATCCAAATTATTTTATAGACATCTTTAAAGAACTGGATGATTTTTGGCAGTAACGGCTTGCAATATGTTTGGCATCCGTTCATTAAATAATGCCCTATCCTCGTCGTGCTGTTCTCAGTGCTGGACACGTAGGGCCTTAACTGAGTTCCTCCAACCGTTTCTGTCTTACGCGGCAAATCTCGCCCCTTTTTTTATGAGCCCCAGGCCCCATCAGTCCTTTTCTTCTCCAATGTCCTCCTCCAGGTTGTCTTCGGTCTTCCTCTCTTTGTTTGCCTTCGGGTGCCTACATCATGGCTATGTTGGAATCATTTCTCCTATCCTGCATCAGAATGCATCATATCATTTTCCACCTTCTCAATTCAATTTCCTCACTCACTGGTTTCATCTCCACTTTTGCGAGTAACTCTTCTGTTTTTTTTCTCTTCCCAGTGTACACGCAGGATACTGTGTAGACATTAGTTACTGATTTGTCATTTCCTTTATTAATCTTCCATGTTTTGCAACCCAAAAGCAAGACAGGTCTTGTAAAGCCTTAGCTTAGATTTCCTCGAAATGTTGTTAGAGATCTAGATTCTTTTCAATTTGAGCACATTTGCATCTCGCCTTACCGTCCTCATAATCCAGTCCATAACTGTTACAAGCAAGACCCAAGACATGTTAGTCTTCTTGTACTCCTATCTTGATGTAAAACCATTTGCCTAACATCGCCCCACCGTCCTTCTCATATATCCAGTCTATAACTATTAGAAACAAGAACCCTGACATGTTACAGCCTTTTTTTACTCCTGTCTTGATGTTAAACCATTCGCCTCTTTCTCCCTGATCCTCTACTGCACACTGGAACCTTCATAGAACATTTTGCTATTCGCACAATCTTCCCGGGGATTCCATACTCTCGCATAATCACCCATATAGGCATAAGCTTTCAATGTTTTCAATACTGAATTGAGGCTTTTTCAAAGTAAGCTAACGTATAAGGTTGCCTGCCATTCATTCACCTATTCTGTGTTTCGAAATAAACATTTTTTCTGTTGTCCCTCTTCCTCGTCTATATCCTGCTTGTTTTTTTCCCCTAATTTCCAACCGATTCCACCCCTTTTTTTCAGATAGAGAAAAACGTTATGTCTTTTGAAATTTTACATTCTATCAAGTTTCCTTTCTTAGGTAAGTTGATTATCAACCCTTGTCCCCAGGCTTCTGGGATGGTCTCATGATCTATGATCAAAACTCTACATTTGCCTTCAATAACTCGGATGTGATGTTGTGGACGCCTGCTGTTTTTTCATTTCTTGGGTTTATAATGGCCTCTTTCACTCTTTCAGAGTCGGTTCACCGACTGGTATTTCTTCGATTTCTTTTATTAACTCAAATTCTACTTCATTTTGGTGATGAAAATTACGGGTAGAATCATATTTAAGACAACGTTTCGGTGTCCTCATGACACCATCATCAGGTCGGCAAAATATATTAACAGATAACAAAACTATTAATGTTTAAGTTCGTTTGTACTAATTATAGGATTTTCTGGTTGGTCTCTTGAAAAACTTCCTTGTTCTGTTAAGTTTTCCATTGCGCAATGCCTTTGTTAATCAATGTCTTCATTTGCTGGTTCCCAGCAGCTTCTTCAGCACACATCACAAAGCCTTTCTCCATTAGCGTTTCGTTCTCCTAGTCCATGTCTTTTTACAACTCTCTTGTAATCCAGGTTTTGACCACCCACTTTTGCATTCATATCTCCAGTGATTATCAACATATTGTGTGGAGTACATCTTGTTGCCTTTTACAGAATCATCTTTTGTCTCTTCATCTGCATCTTCTGTGGGCGCGTAAACATGTACTACTGTCAATTTGATGAACTTGGAATAAAATCCGCTTGTATTTAAGAAAAAAAAACATGTTCTCCGCTCCTTCATAGCCTGGTGAAAACCGAGACGAACGTTTGGAAGAATTCGAGAGCAGATCAGTGAAGATAGGTTAGAGTTTTTACCTGCTCGAGAATTCTCAAAAACTTTTCCGAGGTTTTCACCAGGCTATGAAGGAACGGAGAACATGTTTTATTTCTTCTATAAAACTTTTATTTTTAACAAATGAAGCGCGTAGTTATACTTCAATTTCTTTTATGAAATTGTAAAATTTTACAACTTCGAGACATTCAACCATATTGCTCACACTTATTTTCATGCTTCACAGCGCTATGAAACACTCTTGTAGACCAATCAAAACGCTCGTACTATTCAAATTATTTTATATAATTCTCTTATTGATTGGGTTTCATTCCACGAGTGTTTTTGTTGCTCTTTTTTACATTAGTTTGTCCACTCCTTATCTGTGACTGTCGTCTTCTCCTCAAGAGTGGATAATGGTTTCTTAATCTCCTGATTGTAACTTTCCTTTCCCTGTCCAGTGTGTTTCACTGATTCCAATGATATCTATATCCTTCTTACCCATCTCATTTGCTATTTGAGTGACATATTTATTTCTAAACAGCGTCCGCACCTTCCAGTTACCAATCTTTATCTTTAAAATTGAGTTCTCCATGAAAATTATTAGAAAGATAAGGCTAAAAATATATGATAAGTTTTGTAAAAACAAAATTTTTCGGTTTACTTGGTTCAACCTGAAGATTTTTTTGATATTTCTAATAATCTTCATGTCGTATTTCGGGTGCACTAATGGCTTTGTAGGCCCGGGTATGTCCTATTGGCTTTGGCTCCCATGCGTCATCAAGCAACTCGTACGAATTGCTGTTACATTACCCCTTCTAACCGTTGAATTTTACCTGCTTCTTATTTCTGTAATAAAATTTTTTTACCGGAGCAGATTATCAGCCCTCAATCCAACTCTCAATCAGGAGGGCCAGTGGTTTTCTGTAGGGGTTTACCTTTCCTTAGCACACAGATTCCGGTTATTTAGAGGCACCGGCTACCCGCCTCTCGTCGCTATAACTCGGCTGCCTAAGCATTCCCAGGAGCTACGATGACGGGGACGTGTAACATGCAACTTTAGTAGCAGAGCCTATGGTTTGACGGTAGGCATTGCTCGGCATTTATGAAGAGAGCATTGGTGGCACTTGTTAACTTTACCGAGATCTGTAACCATTGTCTTCGCCCCCTTATTAAATATAAGTTCGAAAGTTAAAAAACAAAACCTCTACAACTCAAATTTCTCTAAAAAAACAGCTTTTCTGCGGCTTTTCTCCGGCTTAATCGTCATAGAATAATCTGGAAATATTTATCAGTACTGCTCATTTATCGACTTATTTTCCTATACAATGGGTAACTCGAAATTTCTCACTGTGATGTGGGCAAATTTGACAAAAATCAGAAGTGCTTGACTATATGCTACCCGGTTCTTTGTAGGATGCAATTCGTTTAAACATGGAAGGAAAACATTAGAAAATTACTTTTGCTTTTACTGTGTTTCATTTTTATTCTTCAAAAAGTATGGGAAATGCCGGAAGATTAAACTACCAATAATTTTGTTTTAAGACGTTCAAGATAAAACATCATTTATTGCACTATTGTAAATCAAGTATGAAAAGTTTAAAGTTATGTTTGAAACTTTAACTTGTTAAACCATTTAGTGACTAGAAGATGAAAATATTGCTGGAAGTTCCAAGCACGTGTTTCATCCTTAATAATAAATTGAACACGTAATAACCTGAAACATTTGGATAGTCTGAAGTTTCATTTGTGTGCTCACAACTTATGTCAGAAACGATTCTAACATCGTAACTGCAGAATGTTCATGCTATTTTTTAGTTATTTGGTTTATTATATAGACACCGATGAAACACCAGGATTTCTCCAGTAACGAAAATTTTGTATCCAGTGAAGATACCATTTTTATCTTTTACAGTGTAAACATATCACAGTTTTAATCATAACTACTTCAGTCTAGGCAAAGAAATCGTTGTCGTTGTCCTCGTACGTATTTCATCGGTTTCTATATAATAAACAAAATATTACATGCCCGCAATTGCATACGAATTTTATCTTCGAGTGTTTTAAGTCTATATTCTCTACACTGAATAACTCGGACCGATATTCAAACTTTTCACTCTATAGCTTTGCGACGCTCTCGTTCCAAGTCATTGAGATCGTGATCAAAACGGCACAACTTTGACTCTTTACAACGTTTGGTTCCACTGAACCGTTTCACTAACTCTTCTTGATAATTTTTGAAGATGTATTCTCGAAGCTTTTGCCTTTTCTTTGAATTTGGTAGGGCCCAGGAGGAGTACTCTTTGTCGAAATCTTTATAAGGTGTTCTAACGCCATCAATTATGAAAACATTTCCCTCCTCTACATTTTCTGTGCACGAACTATCATCAAGTTCGTGTGAATTTTCCCATCGCCAGCCACAAATGCCTGCGGGTTGGTGATGTGCATTATGTAGCTTTGCTTCCTTGCTTTCTTCACTCTCATGACCAGATGGATGGTAACATAGCATCTTACAGTGTGGACAGGGCTCTGAACATCTTTCTCTGGTTGAAGTACTTCCTCTTTCTCGTTCCATCACAAATGTGACAAGGTCACAAAGCTCACTGTCAGTAACAGAAGGTGCATCTTCCAGTTTCCACGACTCCACCTCATTTTGTATCTCAGCTCCTATAGTAATCCAATCTCGCTTGGTGAGTCCGTCATTTTTTTCTTGTTTTGTTATACTGTTCCATATTCGACTTGGGAACTGTTTCAGTAGTTCATTTGGCAAAAGATCTTCAAGTTGGTGTTGAAATGTGTATGAAAAGGCGTCTTGAAACTGCTCAATGTAGGTAGTTGCAGTTGATGAAGCGGTTTTTATGATTTCTATTACTGTATTGGCTAAGTCTTTCCTACTACTATTAGCTATAAGTTCAGTTAAGATTTTCTGGTAATGTTTACGGGAATTGTAAATTGCATGCAGCAAATCACTTATTTTGTCTTCTCTGATCATTTTGATTAAGTCAATTTCGATATGTGCTTGCATAGTTTCAGACGATTTAACCCATTTCTTGGTGCTTACTCGCTGAAAAGTATCGAAAGCAAGATAGTCCTTGTATCCATACTTGTACGCCTGTTTAAGAGCACCAGAGATTTCCGCAGCAACCGATTTAGCACCAACAAACCCCCTGCACATATTTATAAACTTGTCGTAAAGGCGATCCCTAGAGTTTTGTAACTTAACTGTCACGTTGTTTTCCCTATCCCACTGATTTTGAATACGTTTAAGTTTTTCGTTTAATAAAGTGAAAACAACTTGATGTAGACGTTGTTTTTCATGTTTGTTTGAAATAGAGTGTTTTTTAATTGCTTCGTTGGTGAACAAGATGGCATCTGAAACACTTTGTGCGTTATATCTTTTGACGCTCCGTAAATGTTCTGTTACTTGTGAACTAAGTTGTTTTGCAATCTTTTCCATGTTTGGTTTGTTCTTGAAGCCAACGTACTGCATGAGCTTTTCAAATCCGTCAGCAAGATGTTCTAGACCCTTTGTAAGCCAATTTGTTCCACTTTCGATTTGTAATTGTTTTAAAACCTGCGAGTATTCTTCTCTTATCTTTTGTTCCGTATTCAAAGGACAATAAGATAGTCTTGCCTTTCCCAAATGCTTATCAAATATGTCACAAAACAAAACACTTTGTCGGGTCTCGTCACGAAGATTCCGACTATCAGTCTCCCACTGTTTTCTAAGTTCATTCCAAATAGCTTGTTCTAATTGTTCTTCCTGTTTACCGAATCTCCATTTAGCTTCGTGTGCATCTCGTAAAAGTTGTTCCCATGTTCGTTGCCTTTCAGTTTTAAAATAATTCCACTGTCGTAATTCGTCAGTCTTGAATTGCTGAAACTCTGCTTTTTTTAGCAACTTGGTTACTGCTGTTGTTTGTTCTTGATCGCTCAAAGATACATTGCGACGAAGTTTGTCAATAAGGTCATCGATGCTTGGCTCGGACTTTGCAATTAACAAGTCATGCTCAATTAAATTGTACGCTTCAGAATACTTGTTGGACAATTGTTCTCGGATGTCATAAAGTTTATCTTGGAGGTCATTGTATGACTGAAACTGCAACGCTGTCTTGAAGTTTAGTTCAAAATCGGAGGTATCGATGCAATGTATTACCAGATTAAGATATTCGACCCACTCTTTTAATGTCTGGCTTCTGACTGAAGATTCCTTCATTCTTTTATGCATGTACTCGAGAAGCTGGTGAACTTTTTCCCCGTATTCGAAGTTAGGAACGTCGTCTGGCGGTTTCTCGCTTTTATTTAACAAACCAAGATACTTCACATCACTCTCAGCTTCGTTCCCGCTTGTCTTGAAATTTGAAAGAATTTTTTTTAGATTTTTTCCGCCGCTCTCAGCAGTGCTGCTCATTGTCGGATCACCGCCAGCAACGTTTGAGTCTGCAATCTTGTCAGCGGCATTTTGAAGTTCCATAACAAGTTGTCGACGATTCTCTTCAAAACCTTCAAGGTCACTTGGAGAAGTTCCTACCTTACTGTAAACAAAAAAAAGTAAAGATGATAGTCGGCCAGCGCTTTCTTGTGCAATATTTGATCCTTTGAAAGCTAACATCACAATTGGTAGAACCTCCTTTATTGCGGAGTCTTCTTCGTTCACAGTAGTTACAAGACATGCATGAGCTGGTAGAACTGCAAATGTAGCCATGCGATTGTCTCTTGACACGGAACCCTCTGTTCCAAAATACTCGGGGCTTCTAATTCCTTCTGTATCCATAATAAGTACATAGTCAATTCCTTCACGGTTTTCTGCTTTGGCCAACTGCAAGTGTACTCCTCTTGTACATTGCCCTGCAGAGGTTTGGAGTTGACAGCCAAACATTGTATTAAGAAGCGTTGATTTGCCTGTGCTCTGTGTTCCCATAATGCTAACAACGAAAACTTTTGGTTCTCGACCAAGTTTTTGGGTAAGATTGCAATCTAACTCAGACATTACTTTCTCGAACCACTTTATGTTTACACTTCCAGCATCACCGTCCATTATCTCGAGTGAAAACCCGTCCATCAGATACTGAGCAGCCAGCTTGGGTAGTTTGGAATACATACCAGGTTTAGCAGAATATATATGGCTCAACTCCCTCCAGCAATGTGTAACACTGAAACTTTTATTTACAAACTCTTTTTTTGCCCTGTAGTATCTTTGAAGTGCGTCACTGTCTCTCGGATTTTCTTTGTAATACGTCCATGCTAGATCTTTTGTTACTTTTTCTCTGCGTAACAATTGATCGCAACGTTCGTTGATAAGTTTGCTGAACTGTTGCACTCCAATAACGCGCAGATCAATGTCAGACTCATTTAGCAACGCCACAAACTGCTGAATAAGTGGTAGTTTCATCTGGTTAGCAGCAATATTTGAACGAAACATCTCTTCGTTTCTTACTTTCTCAGATTTGTCCTCCCGTTGAACAAAATTTGCGCAAATACGTTTGATCTCCGATTGAATATCACATTGTTTAGCAAAGCTATTTTGCATTTGCATTTTTTGACGTAGGCCATCAAAGTTCTCTCCTTCTAATCGTTTCTCTATGTCATTAAAACCAATAATTTCATTATCTATTTGTCTACGATCGAAAGATATGTTAGCGATAAGTAAGCGATCCTCAGGTTTGATATTCATCTTTTTGCTATAGTGGGGTATAGCTTGTTTTAATAAACGAGATACTCCATGGAAACTACCTTCGATCGATGTTTTCGATTTATCTTTCCGAGGTTTCTCCAAACTGCTGTTATTTTTCCATTTTAAAATGGTTATTCTTTCCTTTGCATATCTGTGCGATTCAACGACTTCAGACAAAGAGTCATCCGGTCTTAGCTCAACAACAATAATGTCTGAAAACTGAATGACGTATTTCCAAAGAGGCCCATAATCCCCTCGCACAAATAAAGTAAGCCATGGATCAAAGTTTCCCGCTTTGCTTTCATTTTTAAGAAAACCGACTCCAAGTTCGGCAATCGTCCCGAGAGTATTGTTACTTACAGAACTTGTTATACTACAATTTAAAACTTCTTTGATTAAGGGTATATTCTCTGTTTGTGCTTCTGGGCGTCTCGATAAAAATGCTATTCGTGGAAGGTGTGCGTCGTTAAGCAGTTCTATACTGTGTGAAAATAATTTAGTCTTGACAAAGCGTAAGGCTGCGGCATTGTAGGTAAACAATCCATCATTATTCTGAATAATTAACGGAATCGAATACCTCTGCTGAAGCATCATATCAAATAGTCTCATTTTTGCTGACAAAGTGCTTTTTGATAAATGTTCTAAAAGTAAAGAAAAAGGATTTTTTTCATCTGTACTTTTCAGATGGTTGTCCTTCTCTTCTTCGTCACTGCTCCAGGAATCTTCGTCGTCTTCCCAGTTTTCAAAACTATTTATGATCTTAAATGCCGCCATTCTACGGCATAACAGATACACAACATCTTCAGGAGAAGAAGGCGGGTCTGATGAAACGTTTTTGTCGACACAAAAATCACTAATTTTGAATGGTAGAGCTTTGTTAAGTTTCGATATTTCACGCCATTTTAGTGCACGACCGAACGAAAAGGACTCCTCAATGCTATCTTGTTCAGTATACCTTTGGAGTTCCCAAAAAGGAATTTTACAACGTAAATGAATATTTTTAACGGGATCAAAGTATTTTCTTGGATTAGAAAGTGATATATTTCCTAGCCAATTACTGTTCCACTTTTTCGTTTGATTATTCCTTTCCCATGTCTTTCCAGTAGTATTATTAGCTAATGACTCCCATAATACAAAGGCGTTTCTTTTTTGCACCAATTTTACTGTTCCCATTGCTTCGAATTGACCAGATCCAAGTTCTTCTTTTTCGACCTGAAATGTAAACTTTACTTTTTCTTCGGGCGCGAATTTTGCTTCTAGAATGCTTGAGATTTTTTTAGCTAAAATTGAAATTTCAACTGATCCCAATGGAGTTAAGAAATCGCTGATGTCCTTTTGGTAACCCATTGAAGCAGCCAGTTCATTTAATGCTTTTTTTAATTCAAAATCTGCTTCCTTGCTTAAAGCACTATGTAATATCCAAGCGGCCATGCGATTTCCAGTGTCACTGTCAACCCCCTCGGACTCTATTTTCTCGCCTAGTTTGAACAGTTCTTCAACAAGGTTTCCAGTGTTTATACTCTTCATCGTATCAGTGTTCTGCGTCGTTTCAGAACGTCTGCGTTGCAAAAGGTGTTTCAAATTATGGTCCAACTCAATTTTTCCTCTCAGTGTTTCCGGTTTAATCATATCACGTATAATATTATGCGATGCTCCAAAAGTACTTTGCGGTTTCGTTGAAGTATTGTTAAGAAAAGCCATGAACGAAGTTATTTGCAAAGCAACAAGCATTACATTCTTTTTAAATGATATTGTCTGGCATTTCCGTTCGATTGTGCGTATTAGCCGGAATATGTCAACAAGTGTTTCAAGGCACATATCTGATCCTAGATCGTGAACTAACGTTTTTTTGCGAATATATGCCTTCATTTCCAAAAGTTCATTTTCAATTGCTTCATTTTGGTCTACAGCACTAAAGGAAGGTTGTTTTTCATTTATTGACAACCTCGAATAATTTTTTGTTTCCCAAGCACGCTTTATAATCATTGCAGGTTTTGCGTATTCATCACCTTGTTCCTTTAGCAACTCCCAAATTGGAACAACCGATCCTCGATCTCCGCGATCAATCACAAACCAGGTTGCATTGTTACATTGCAATACCTCACCAAAAGTGTTTGGATCCGTAGTGGCTGGTCCAAGCGTTTTGGCTGTCATCTCAAATCGACCCTCCGTCGTTTTTTTTGCAGCAGCCTCATTTGAACCCGAAATATCAAACGTTTCAGTTTTTACGACCCCCGACACTGACCAACCCCCACCGGAGACTTCACATCCAAACTGCTTGCCGGTTGCACTCAGAAGAGCCGACTCCTCGGTTTCTTCTTTTGTTGTCACTTCAACGGTACTGAAATACACACCACCTAATGTGTGCCTCCCGGCCGCAACGTGAGAACCGTAATTTTCGAGGAAGCGTCTGGCAGATGCAAGATCAATAACTTCTTTTGCCTTTCTTTTTGGTTCACTTTCGAGCTGCATTTCTTCTTTCGGTATAAAAAAGGCTTTTGTTGGTTGAACGATATACTTTGTAGTCGATGCATACGTGCTAGATTTTTGTAAATGTTTTTCAGTCTCCTTGGATGTTTTCTTATTGTGATGAGCTGATGCACTTGCGTAAAACCCGGCATATCCCCCGGAAACATTTGCTGCTATACTAAGGCCAGAAGATTCTACAGCCTTGTAGAACAAGGAACTGCCGTTTGTCAACGTAGTTTTAAAGAAAGACACCTCGTATCCAAATGCTGGACTAACCCATTCGACATAATCAGGTTTTTTCAATATAGGAAATGGTGGACGTTTGGATAGTTCTTCTGCATCATCTCCAAAAATATTGATGCCATAGCGAGCCAATCCACCACTCGCGGCTGCAGCAACTTCTTCGTTTGTTTCATAAGGAGTTATATGAAGTTTTTCTGCTGTTATCTTCAACACTTGTTCAACACTTTCAAGTAACTTGTTCGGGTCTTCGACGTTTTGAATATTCCAGTTTGGAGGCAGTTTTAACTTATCAGTAATATTCTTCATTCTGTTTCCAAACTCTTGTTGACTTCTCTCAAACACTTCTTTTGCGTCTTTACGCGACTCTTGAATTAGCGACTTTGCTTCTTCCAGTTCTTTTCTGTATTTATCCAGCTTCTTTAGTTGTTCCTCTTTTTCCTTCACTTTGTTACAGTTTGTATTTGAATACATTTTCTTCAGGAGCGATTGTTGATTTGCTGGTAGTTGTTCCAAAGTTTCGGAAAGCTGGTGATCTGTAATGTCAGCAACATTAGTTACTCCTCTTTCTTCCAAATTTTGTGATGTTTCAAGACTCAACCCAAAGCTTTTGCACATTTTTCTAACCTCGTTTCCTTCAGAATAAATGTTTTCAATACAAAGTCTGTCATGGCTATCAGCTGACTGCAAAATATCTGAAAGCTCAGAATATCGCATTGCGTGAAGTCTCTTTAAAGTTTCACATTTTTTAATTAAAGTTACAACCCAGTCTTGTTCTGTATTAATGTTTTTACAAACAAGAGCGCCGCGTGTTTCTAACTTAGATGCCAGCTTGTTCCTTAGCATAATGAATGATCTGTTTTCGTTAACTTTCTTACTGTTCATTTTGTATAACTTTGCAGCAAGATCATCGGTATTCAGAATACATTCGTGGACTAGATCCAAGGCCGTATCAAGAAGTCCACTTTTGTTTAGGGTAAGAGTTAAATCTTGTTCAAAGGCTTTTCTAGCTATTTTAGATAACTGGCTCAAAAACTCTTTTTTAACTTCGTTATTTTTTACATCATCAATTTCCCAGTACAACGGACGGATCTCCGCTTGCAATTCGTTTGGATCTGTGATCTTCTCTAGCTCTTTTATCTTCGCATTTATTCGAACCTCTGAAATAAACCAGAATAGAAAAAATGTAGCATATGGAATACAAATAAATCAGGTACACATCTCTAGACGTTAGGCCAGTATTCAATATTGATACTGTGTTTGAATCTGTTTTATATCTTTTGTTTTCAACTACCTACTTAACAAATAAAACACGTTCTCCGTGCCTTCATAGCCTGGTGAAAACCGAGGCGAACGTTTGGAAGAATTCGAGAGCAAATCAGTGAAGAAAGTCAAGGATTTTCACCTGCTCCACAATTCTCATAAACTTTGCCAAGGTTTTAACCAGGCTATGAAGGAACGAATAACACGTTTTGTTTCTTTTATAAAATTATTTTCCGTTTTAACAAAAAGAAAGACGATATTCGAAGCGCGTTTACATCTATACTTCAGTTTCTTTCATGAAACTGTAACTTCTCACAACTTGGAGACAGAGAAAACCATATTACTCACGTCATTTTCATGCTTCATTGCGCTATAAAAACACACTTGTGGACCAATCAAATCGCACGTACTATCCAAACTATTTTATAACAAAATAATGTTATTCTTGCATTTCATTGTCTTTTTCTCAAATTAAAAAATATTTTAGGATTTCACTCCAGCTGCTTTAACCTTGAGCAAACTGTTATTCTACTGCCTAGCTCCCGACTGTTCACTTTTGAATGAAGATGTTGCACCTTCTTGTTTAAGTGGTATCCAGATACATTTTTTACCTCCGTAAAGGGAGGAAACTTTTTGATATCTTAGGGAGGAGGGTTGGAAGGTTTAGTCAATGTACGAATTTTATGAAGAGGTTTTATCATGCTGAGCGCAAGCGGAACTTTCAAGAAAGGACTGTTAGTGGTCGGATGGACAATTTAAGTGTTTTTAGAATGCGAAACATGCATGTGGTTGTGCCCGGCTTAGTAGGGCTGGTAGGTACTGTTTTAATAAATGATTGGTTTTATTCAAATAAATTCTCACAGGTTTAGAGACTTGTCAGAAACTATCAGGAGGGTGGGAATTGGGGGAAGGGAACAACATTTTAAGACACCAAAAGGAGAGGGTTGAGAAAAAATAAACTATTAAAACGAAAGGGTCAAATAAATTTGATCCGGAATGAGTAGTTTGTTATAAAAATAACTAAATAATAACAATGACTGTTAAAAAAATATTGTCTAATATTGTTTAAATAAAAAAAGTTTTTCTAGCAATATCTCTACCATAGATATTCATATCTCTTTACCTCTATGTCTATAGATAAATATACAAAACGTGAAATGTTTCAATATCAATAAAACAGTAATTTAACTAGGAACAACATTGTTACATCAACAAACATTCATGTTGATGCATAGATTTTAGGTCAAGTCAAAGGGAAGAGTTTTGTTCCTAATAGCTAGGGAGGGTTGAGTCGTTTTAAATCTTTACCCCCTCCCCCTTGCTAATTTCTGACAAGTCCCTGCATAAGGATTCCGATTATTCAAAATAATTTCCACGCTCTCCTCCCCCAGTTTCTCGTTTTCTTGCAATTTTCAGACTGCTTTGTGTCTTCCTGATAAAATGTGAGGTGAATATCTAACGAAATGTTTTAAAAAAGAGCAACCCATAATAAGTTTTTTTGGTATTTCTTGTTGAGATAGCATCAAAACTTGAGAAGGTTGGCACAACTTTTTCAAGTTTCAATTAATTTTCATCCTTGCCATCCGTAGCAACAAATGACAGAAAACAGAATAAACGTCAAAATATGGTCTTAAATAGCAAACCTAGATCTTTTTTTTTTTTGGAATTCAGTTAAGGGCAATACTTATTTGGGGTTTTAAAAAGATGCTAAAATAGCGTGACATAGCCTTTTCAACCTTAAAAAAGGCTTCTTCGTCAAATAAGAAGCAAGAAATTTCGCTGATTTTCGAAAGAACAGAAACGTACCTGGTTCAGTACCACCTTTCAGTCGGAGTTTGACATCAACGTTGGATCCAGCGGTTACTCCTTGTGCTTTCAGCGTTTGAGTGACTTCTAGCTGTAAAGGCAATGCATATTACAAAGCGTAAATACAATCGAAGCTTTACCCGTATGCGGTTTTAAAGACTCATAGTAACCTATTATGATTTATCAAGGCAATATGTAATTAATAAAGTAATTAATTAATGTAAGTTATTAAGTTATATGCAACCTTCGTTCACTGTAAAAACTCTGCGCGCGCAATTGGTCAAAATCGATCAGGTGATTTTGGTTCATCTGTCACTAACCTTCACGACCGTTTGGTTATTAGGGAATTTAAGCAATGAGGACGACGACGCCGATGACGGCAGCAATTAACAATAGTTTTTCTATTCACAAAGTTTAAGGCAAAGAAACAAAACCCCAACGTTCCGCGCAAAGGAGTAAAGAGTGAACCAGAAAGATGATTTCTCTGAGCCGTTGTAGTTCACGTTCCCGTCCTAGTTGCTTAAGGTCCCTTAAGGGCATAGTATCTTTGTATCTTTGTTTGGGATTTTCATGGGTCGATCGGTCGACCGGTTTTGGATGATGTAATGTCGTCGAAAATTACCTTCGGTAGACTTTCGACTGACTTCGAACAGTGGTCCCAGTTCTCTAACGCATACGAAGATTTGTCGATCACATGTTTTAATGATCAGCATGGATTCTTCCTGGCTGGTTTTTCGTGTCGATAAGTATTAATAAATATTTTCTATGAATATGTTTGAAACTACGATAAAAGTTTACCACAGCCTTTAAAGCTTCTGCCGGGCTGCTCGAATGGAGGGTTTAGACAGATTCCTTCCAATTATATGTCGTTTATTTCTGTCAGTACCTCGTGCTGCAGTTGCGAAATCTTGACTAACATAGCAACTTCGATATGTCAAAAGTCCATCGCTTTGAGAACAGCGAAAAAAAAAGCACGTCGCTACAATATTTTGGGACTTCTGTTAAATACTTAACCTCACTCGCAGCGCTCTAATTTACCTATGGTAGCTCCTAGACCTAGTAAATTTTAACCTTTGTTTCTTGGTTTCACTCATGCATGGCTTGAAAATGGCCGAGCCTTCAAAAAATTCAAACCACTGAATATATGAATCAAAATGATTTTTACTAAGCTTTTACCGGCCAGTAAAAGTTGTCACTATCTAGTTTGTTGGACTTTTTGGCCCACGTTCAGGAAATTCCCGCCTCTTAAAAAAAGTCGGACGTTTGCGTTTTTTTATGAAGCACTTTGTAACAATTTTAATTTGATCGGGTTTTCTGTTTGACTTTTTAAAATGGAATTCAATTCTTTGCCAGATTTACTGAACACCGGATTTACAATCGTTGAAATTGGTTTGTTTTTATGATGGCGAACACTAGGAAGTGAAAATATTCTGATTCCAGACTTTTTTTTGACAAAATGGCCATGTTTATCGGGACGACGACGTGTGAAAACACTTCAAATACCGGTTGAGTTCTTCTAATCTTCATTAAAATATTGAACTTACTTTCTTAAAGGACTGCTGATGAATTCTAATACTAGGTAATTTTCTTTTACGGTTTGTCAAATTTCATTAAATGTTTCGCTACTTGCTCCTGAAAATCATCTTGTCGCTACTTGCTTCTGATTAGTTTCACGCTGCTTGCTCCTGAAACTAACTTCTTCGTGTTAATTTTTAAAAGTTCTATTTTTTTTCATCTTTCCTGGTATACAGCTTTATGCGATTTTTACTTTATTCTATCTGAACTTTCGCCATTTTAATTATGCAGTTGTTTAATTGAAAATTTTTTGTTTGTTCTAACTCTTGCTTGAAGTTCGTTAAGTCTTGTATCGCGCCTTTGCAAAGTAATGAACTCAGATTGCATATTATAAGGGTTAGTGACTCCCAGTTTGTATTTACAAATATACCCACCAGCTAGCTTCCTGCATTATTCAAATTTCTCGTTACTTGTGTCGCCAGTCACTAACCTTAAATAATCACTTCTACTCTTTCATCTTATTATAAACTATTATTTTTAGTTATTAGTATTAATACTATTTTTTAATTGAAATATAAAAGGAAATGATAGTATAAATAATAAAATCATAGGGCTCTTAGAGCCAGCTCATTTATGTAATGGACAATAATATTAAACAGTCTAATGATTAAATCATATTTTTTTTCCA
>ERZ1740055.98-NODE-98-length-15613-cov-7.846895_pt1 | contig 15613 bp, 3 predicted proteins | sample MGYA00581747_ERZ1740055 | MGnify/ENA primary metagenome ERZ1740055 (study PRJEB43018, sample SAMN04849739) | marine metagenome | isolation source: floating plastic debris | place: Pacific Ocean | collected 2008-08-28 | study: EMG produced TPA metagenomics assembly of...
GCCCGTACCATCTCACTCCATTCGCCTTTGCCATATGAACCACTGTTTCCTTCAAACACTTTTTGTAAAAACAAGTTTGGACTACCCTTAGTCTCTGGAAACAATGAACTTCCTGTTTTAGCCTAACTTATGCAGTTTATGTCAGTTTTGAAAACCGAAGATATCGTTAGTACGTCTCCGAAACTTAGTGTTTTATATACGTTATAAGTTTAATTGTAAAGTAGCTTTCCCAGTCTATGCGCGCGAACTACGCCACCGTACAAAAACATACTTCCGTTTTAGATTTTACTTGTTTCATATTGATACAAAAACTGTTTGTTTCCTTTTCATTCAGAGTTTTGCACTTCCAGCTGTAAGATAGAACTCTCTGACATAAAAAAGTTTTTTCTTTTTAAATACTTCAGTTCAGTATTACTACGACATTAAGTGCTATTTACATACAGTTTATACAGAAATAAATTTTGAAGAGCCAACTTTTTTTGGAAACATGCTACTTGACGTTGATTTGGTTTAGTTGCTCTAAAATTTTTGTTTTTAAAATCTTAAAGTGTTTGTTATTTCAAGTGAAATCTTAGTTTACACGGGTAAAGTTGACGTTTATAAAGTTGCCAGTCTTGTCGAGAATACTTTCCGCCGTTTCCAGGGCTTTCTCTGCATGCTCAAAAGTAAAAGCCTCGGAAGGGATGGCGTCTCCATGGTGAAAGTGTGGGTAGCGTGTCCATTCGTAGTAATTCTTCAACTTTGCCGCAAGCAACGGTATATCGGCGGGCGAATCTTCTAAGCTTGTAATTTCATAAGCTAAGTTTAGTACGTCGTGGCTTTCTAGTTGGCTTTCACTGAGTCCGCAGGCGGCATACAAGGCACTCTTAAGAGCTTTTTCTGCGGCTTGTTGACAGAGGAAACAGACCAAAGAATAGAAAGGTTCCTCATCAGAGATCATATGCTTAGCAGCTCGAAGGTCCTCGCGCGCTTGTCTCATCCAACGCCGAGCTTCTTTGCGCTTCGGGTTGTTAGTGTTGGAAGAGCCATATGAAGAATGTTCTGGCTTGTGTTTTTTGAAAGAGTTGTATGTCTTTCTTTCTTGTCTTGCCCTTTGATTCCACTGCTCAAACAATGAACTAAAATCCTGTTCGCCTTTCTGAGCCCTTTCTTTTGTTTCGCGGTACTCCTCTCTCCATTTAGTGGGAAACAATCTTTCCATTCGTTCGATTTCCTGAAGAAGAAATTGCATTACATCGTTTGCGATATCACATCCAGGATTCTTGTCCGGATGCCAACGCAAGAATAAACGTTTGATAACTTTGCGTCGTTGATTTTCAGGTAGCTTCCACGCCTCCCATAGTGCTTCTTTGATTTCTGTCTTTGCTGCCTCAAGGCGAGCGTTTCTCGAGGAAGTCCTCGCATTGCTGTCGCTTGAATCTCCCGTAAAGATTGCAATTGCCTTGGAGTCGGACAAAACTGGAATTTGCTCAGGATCGGCACCGGAGCGGTCAAACTTGTATAAGTCCAGTACGCTAACCTCAACAAGTCGAGATGCACCTACATCAATGCGGTACCTTGCGCCAAAGTCAAACCTTCCACTTTCAGTTAAACGTGTGCGTGGGTTGACTTTACGTACGATCTTTGCGTAAATGTAGAATGGTTCACTGTCATCTATGCTTCCATCCGGAAGCCGCCTCTCTTTTTCATAGCCAACTATTTCTCCTTGGCGGAAAAAGTAAGCGATATCTTGTTTGAGAAGGTAATGGTACATGACTGGAATTTCGGTACCAAGGGCAGGGTCTCGGCTGTCTATACCGTTTTTGTGGAGATCTTGGGCCACACCACATCGGTCTAGAGCTGGAAGGACATCCCCGGGGTTTCTGCAGGACAGCATAGCCTGGAGATAAATCTCCTTCTCAATGTGCTTCCCAATGAGGCGATTTACAAGGAAACAAAGTTGAATATGAAGAGGACCTTCATCACTTCCATGTCTAATAAACAGCTGCCAATGTTTCTTGTGCTCCTCTAAGAAACAATCCTACAAATTCAACCGGTGTTATCATCAGTTTTGGATCTAAGACCATTGTTATTTTCAATCTGATTAAGTTAAGCTTGTTTTTAACGAAAGAATGAAAATGTCTTGAACTAAACCCAGAGAAGGAAGATCAGCCTTTACTATATTCATTGTTCTCTTTCAGAATTTCATTAAAATATGTAAAAGCGTACCCTGAGTGGATGGACTGGTTCCTTTATTGGAGAAGTTAAAATGCCTAAACTCGAATATATCAGACATGTTTTGATTCAGAAATAATTCTGACTTGAAAGTTGATTAATTCTATTCAGTGATTTTATTTCCCTTTGTAATGTATTATAGAAATGATTTTCCAGACTATAAGCAAAACGTTATACAAACCTGTGCTTCCTTGCTATTAGGTATTGAAGTTCCCATCTCTGAATGAATTAGATGGGTTTCCAAGGATGCCATACAGGTGACGCGGACTGACGTAGCAAGGACATGGACTTGTTCTCGTACCTCCTGAGGAACAGTCTTTGTCTGTCGCTGGTGCTTGATAACCCTTAGGATTCCACTAACCAGTTTCGGTGAAAGAAGCAACTTTCGATATCGTGCGATAAATGGGCAAGACTCATCACCTGCATCCGCAATACAAATCTTGTTTTTAAAACTTGGATGAATCTCTTCCCGTAGCAAACTGTGAACAGTTTTGGCCTGAAGTCGAGTGGGAAGTAAACCCAACAAGAAAGTTAATCGGTCAGCAGTTAGATCTCCTTCTCTTGAAATATCGACAAAATCACTGGGAAAGTCCTTTGCTCTCCGTTCGAACCCTGGGTAGTCATGAAATACAAGCTCGTTGGAAGGTTTCAAGTAACCATCCTTGGTTGGTAGGAAAAGTTCTGTGAGACTCGAAAGCATATTCAGGACTGCAGGCTCTGCTTTGTTTTTCACAACGTCTGAGAGAGTAGAAAAAAAACCTTGAGTTGCAAGTCGTGCAACCCTCTGCTCATTTGGTTCCATATGTTTATCCTCACATTGCTCTTTTAATCGTTCCAAAACTTTAGCAAACTGAATAGGGGTCGGTTTTTCCTCCGCGCCCATCCTCTTTAAGACGTGTTCAAAGTGACCGTATTCGCGAGGCACTTTATAAAGATACGGTGGTAGCTCAACCGGTGTCTCGAAAGCAAGCTGACTACCTTCTACGAACACTCGCCCTTCCTCTACAGGTACGCAGGGAATCTTTTGTAACATTTGACCGATGGCCAGGCAAGGTCTGCAACAAGATGAGGATGGTATACTCTGGGCGCAAGACAAGGTTTCACCTTTAAAGAAGTTAAAAATGTCATAAACGACGTCGTGAATAAGTTCTCGCTGATTTTCGGGAGGATCTTTGTGGACGTTTCCAGATAGGTTTGAAGACAAATTTTCAAGTTGTTTAATTACTTTTTCCAATGGTGCTTTGGTTTCAATTCCTAGGTTTTCGAAGAGAGGTTTACATAAGTCTCCTAATGTTGGGATTGCCCAACTTGGTAGTATTGGCATACTGGTCCAAACAAGCTTTTGATGTTCACATGACAAAGCACCGTGAAACTCTGCGAAAGGGGGACTGGATTCCTTGTCTTTGCAGTTGAACTGCGGAAATAAGTCTCTAAGTTCCTCCTTAGTTTGTTCCATGGCGACAAATTTAATTTGGGACACAATGTGCAAGAAACTTGGCTCGTGAAGAGACTCCTCTTGCATGAGATATTCTGACAATGCTCTCGACTTCATTTTGAGTGATTCAGAGCTTGGATCAAGTTCTGCTGCATTAGCAACATTCGTAGCATACTCTATAAACTCATGTTGGTTTACCTTGTCCTTCAGTCCAACTTGTCGTAGCAAGGCTAACCAACTGGGATGGTCAAATTCTGTAGATGGAAAGCTGCTAGCTTCAAGCATAGCTTGGAACACTTTGTTCTCGGGGTCATAAAATTCGTTAGCTGGGCGCAGAATCCCAGATTCGTCCGGCAAAAGGCTGATAGACGTCAGTACTTTTAAGAGTGTAGTCCTTTCGCTGGAGTTCTTGACAGCAACAAGGAGATTGTCTTTTACATATTTTAGCAGACTAAAGCGGCTCTCCTGCGACATTATTTCGAAGTTGGGAAGAAAGTATTTGACAAAAACATCAACTTGAGATATGTATGGAACATCAAGAGCCTTGTAAAGCGGTTCAATCTCACTGACAACTTGTAAGAGAACACAACCATCATCCTCCAATCCTGCTTCAATTTTATTAAGGGGAAAAGAATGTGAAATGTCAAGGACGAAACTGTTTTCATAGTCTCTAAGACGTACATAGTTTCCGTCCAAAGATTTGAAGAAGGGAAGGGCTCTTAGCAAGGTTTTGTTGCTGTACACAGCAGTAATATCTTCTTGAATAAAGCGTAACAGCTGAAAGATTTCGTTTTCTGTCAACGTATTGGCAAAATCCTCTCTGCTTGATACAAACTGTAGCACAGTTAACAGATCTTGGCGAGAATGTGGTCTTGCAAGATGAGGAGTCAGGATCTGTGACATTTCTGCCTTATCCACATTTGGCATTAAAGAGTAGTCAATTTCTGGGCACCCCAGTTTGCGAAGGATTTCACTTAACGTGTCGTCGTAGAGAAGACCACTGAGATCAATAATTGTCTTGCCGAGTGTTAGTGGAGCCAAAGTGCTGCGCGTGGTAGGCAAGATAGGCCAGTCCTCCAAAACAAGCAAAACGTCGCGAGCGTCATCTGCAGTGGCGTTCAAACTTGCTTGGCACTCTTGGTAGCTTGTGTAAATGAGCTGCCACAGCAAACGTAACCACTCCTTAGTAGGAGTGCCCTCCCAGGAGATGTGGCGTCCACATGAATACATCTTTGGGGAAAGAATATGCATAAGAAAAGGCTCAAACTGTAGAGTGTCAAAGCGTTTGACTACACCTGATCTCCATAAAGAGCCTTTGGTACTCTTTGCTAGAGCTTTCACAAGATCTCTGTGCATGAAAATATGTTTATGCATAGGGACAAGATCTGAAAGGGTAGTGAAAAACACAGGGTTATCCGAGCTGAAATACCGGAGCACACGATCTTCTGTCAGGAGCAGGGGAAGGCCATCTAGCACCGAAATGAACTCTGCACTCTCCATACAGTAGTCAAATATTAACAGAAGTTGATCGGTTGTTTCTATTTTAGAACAATCGATTGATGTTGGAAGGTCCTCCAGTTCACACAGGGAACTGCGAAGAAACGAGATTACTGCCTCAGGTGTCATCATCCGCACTTCGCATCCAGATTCTTGGAAATAGGAGTAAAAGTTTCCTGGGGAGAACACGAGCGGAAATCCGAGAGACAACAGGACATTTTCAAGTTTTTCCCTACGAGTGTCGGTAAAATATGCTTCATTCTCTTTTAGGAGAGTCACTGGTGGCACCCATCTACAAAACACTTTACCACTTAAGTTTAGATTTTTTCTTGGAGACCGAGCAATGTGTTGCAAAGAAGGCGAAAAGTTACAAAAACCTTCCCTGCTAGGTCCACGTAGGATTGGTAGCACAGGCTTACTACCAGTTTGAATGTGTTTATACACTGCAACTGCCAGGCCTTTCCAGTCAGTGTGTACAATCTCTGGCGAAGGAAATAAACTGTGATACCACTCGAGCCCAGAAATAGCATCATCATTATCTTCGAAATACCACGGTTCGTCGATAGTGACCCCACTAATGCTGAATCGTGCATTGACAAGTAGCTCAGCATAGGCAGATGGAATAACATGTAGCTTTAAAAATTCATTCCACCGTGACCGTTGACCTTTTCCATCCTCATCTTGCCAAAGGCTACGTCTTGCATTGTCGAGAGAAAAGTTGCTGTTAATGTGTACAGGAAGTCTAGTCTCAACAGGGAGTGGCAAAAGGCAAAAGGCTTTATGTGGTCCTTGTCTTTGTGAGTGCTTTGGATATATCCTGGAGACATTTTTTCCCTTCCAATCATAGCATCGAACACAGGCGGCAACGCTAGCTCGAGGAAGTAAATTCAAATTACTACTTCCAAGAATAAATGAAAGGGCTTCTTCTCTTTGCTGTTGAGTTCCGAGACACTGGTAGATGAGCCATTCCTCAGCTTTGTCTAGTGAATCCTTTAAAGTCTTACCGTAACACACTCCATGCCAAGGAATCTGTCGTGTGGGAAGATGTTTGTACCTTTTCACATTTGCATACAAGCCTTCAATCTGACTAACATCTTCGTTATTTACTTCTGAGAAGACTTCATACCTGGTGACTAAGCAATTGTTTTCAACACGGGAGAGCTTGATATGTCGAATGTTGTGAAGAAAAAGTATTATTTGTTTTGCTTCAACTTCAAATGAATTCAACAGTCTTTCAATCGCAGTGTGAGTAAATTGCATGTTTGAAATTTCGGACTGCTGTGCCATAGCTTGACCTCTTAACGGAAATCTGAACATAGTTGCTTCTTCCATAACAAATCCGAATTCTTCTAGATACGTGTCCATCACATCGCTGAAGTCATTGCGGAATTCGTCGTCCAGTGGTTGAAGCAGACGACCTGGAGATTCACTTGAAGCTTCGGGAGCATATCTTGCATGAGGATCTAAGATGCAGAGCTGATTCCCGTCAGTGACAAAGCTTGGACAGTCTGTCAGATGGTAAACAGCATTGAAACCTACTCCAAACTGCCCACATTTGTCAGCATCATCTCGCTTACTGCCCAAACCGATTTTCTGAATTCCTTCAATTTCTGCATTACTAAAAGGTTTGTTATTGTAAACGCAAAGTGCTGGACCTTGCAGCTCTTTCCACTTCTCAGTGAGAACTCGCGTTGTACCATGGTAGCGAGGATCAAACACAATGTGAATTTCTGTTGAACCAGAATCATCCGCATTCTGAACTAACTCCTTTAAAATGCCAACATCACAAGGGTACGAGCTAAGGATATTCTGCAAACGAAGTGTCAGCTTCTCGCTCTGACCAAAAGGCTTTCCAATGTTTCGTATATACTTATCTAACTTCATTCGGCGTAATGTTTGTGCTCCCAATCTGTGCGCAAGTTTCCAGGATATATCAATATGTACACAGTTCGTTTCATCCTGGACCTCAATCCATGGAGCATCGTTAATAGCAAGTTGGCCAACTGGTCTTAGTACGAGGCTTTGATCTGGTATTGGGATGTTACCTAGAAACGGAATGAAGACATCATCGTTTGCTTCCGTCAATTCATCAAGAAAGGTTTTCACTTTCTTGAACTCGGATGGTGACAACGGCAGGTCTTGCTTTTTGTTACTCAATACATACAAGGCTTCAAGGATATCTTCAGAAAGGAAGTTTTCTCGCACACCGAATGCTGAAAAAAGAGGTTTGAACTTCGAATACTCGTCAGGAACACCATATAGAAAGGGCTCTCCATTCGCTGTCCATTGAAAAGCTACTTGGTTTGCAGCAAGAAATTTGTTGTTAATTAATATCCATGGCTTGTTTACAAAAAGTTCTGGTAGATGCGTCCCTTCTGGTGTTGGCAAAATTTTCTGAAAATAATCATACACACTAAAGCTCACTTTCCTCAAACACTCTGTCTTCAAAATGCAACTTTGTTCGCTAACTGAGTTGACGGAGTTGACTGTGCTTGCCAGTTGATCCAGTACGTCTTGTAGGCTTGGTTCTTGATCTTGCAATCCAAGTATTTTTGAAACTTGTTGCCCAAGTTTTCCACAGCCAGATTCGTAGGATTCATCAAGTATAGGTCGAGTAGTACCTATCAAGAATTTGTATTGGTCAAGAAAGATTTCGCTTGGAGACAATAATTCACCTTCTGAATACCTATCACCATGCCAAGGTAATTTGTAGTTGGGTGGAACTTGGAGGATCGGTAAGAATCGGGCACTCAAAAGCCTTTCTCTTTGTAATGTGCTGGGTGTTCCAAGATCGGACAAAAAATTTTCAATGTATTGGACCAAACTTCTTACTCTTTGCATTGCTTTCTCCTTATCTACTAATGCTAAAGTAATAACAGACTCGGCCCTATCACAGATGGTATCCCACGAAAGAATATTTTCCACCATCCCTAGCTTGCGAAGAACTACAATCCTTTCAACTTTGAGAAATCCTTCACCGTGTGGAAATCGATGCTCTTCAGGAAGAAACAGTTTGCTCGCAGCACCAGAAGGGTCAACCAAATTTCTTGGTGTTGCCAATATAACTCCGTCAGGTGATGAAGGAATGCAACTTGAACACCGAAGTATGTTATCATAAGCCTCGATCCCCACGAGACTATCATCAATGATGTGGCAAATGACCGAGTTTCTTAGTGATGGCCGTATTTTTTCACAGTTGCGAAAAAATACTCCGTTAAAAAACCGGTCAGGAGTAATTGTATGCTCAACTACCGTTCGAGTTAACCCAGCTTTTATGAAGGCTTTTAGGGCAAATCTGGGTAATTCCACAATCTGGTATCCGAATTGCTGGAGGATATTTTGGCATCCAGGAATCTTCTGAGCTCTGTCATCAAGTATAACGGTATTTGTAAGCGACACCCACTTGTTATTACTTTTTAGTAAAGGGGAGAGTGACTCACTGATTCTTACATAAACACTGTTTACAAAACGTTTCCAGATCTTCGATGGAACTTGACTTGGGTCAGGCCATAGTAGGTCAAACGGATAAGACGCGATTTTTCCCAGCATGTGATGCTCCACAAGATCTTCTAGTAGCCCCACATAAGCCTCTGAAGCTGCATCCTCTAGAAGATGTTGGTTCCACATGACTTCAGATGGCTTTTTAGAACGATGGTCTGTTCCAGTGTCTTCCCACAATGATTGGCGGTTTGATGAAACAGCAAAGTATCCGTTTACGTGAACTGGCAGTCCCGTTGCTATCGACAGAGGAAGGGAAAAGAACGCTTCTCCAGTAACTGGCTCCGGATTCCATTCTTCGCTTTTAGAATATTGCGTCGAGATTAAAGCAGCAACGCTAGCTTTAGGTAGTAGTCCGTAAACATTTTCTCTTTGAGCATACTCAGCGGAACTCCCTTTTCCTGTGCATGACCTTATCATCCATAAATTGGTTGATGTCTGCTGACTGAGACTTTTGGATTTGCAATACCTAGTACTGACAAGCACAATCTGAGACCGGTTTGGTTCTACCTCTTGTTTTATGTTCCCATAGCTCGAGAACACAAAGCTTCCGTTGAGGTCTCCATCTGTTGGAGGTGTAAAACATGAATTGAACTGAGAATCATTCTTTGTTTTCGCTTCACACGTTTCAATGATTTCTTTATCTATCTCAAACAGAGTCTGAGGGCTACATGCATCTTTGTTGCTTGATTTTAGTTCGCTGAAACTTATTTTCTTGACATTTCTTAAAAACAAAAGTATGTTTGCGGAATCTCTCTGAAACGCATCAATGAGAACTCCAAAACTAGCAGTGTCGTAATACTTGGTGCTAATTTCGCTGGAACCTGCCTGATGCTTTGTTCGTAATGGAAATCTAAATAAGGTTCCGTCGTAGTAGAAACGTCCTCCATCAAACTTACAACCAAAGATGTTTTCGTAGGGTTGAAACTGGTCTCTAAAAGCTGTGGTTGCCATTGGGTTGGTTTTCAAGTTCAGTCGAATTCCAGGCCTTGATTTGTCCTTAATCATGTTTTCCAGATGTTTCGTATGAGGGTCAAAGAATACTATGTACTCTCGACTAATGAAACTTGGAATGTCAGTGAGATTGTAAACGGAGCAAAATCCCAAACCAAACCTGCCAATCTTCTCCGTCTCTTCAGCTTTAGTTGCACCAGCCAACTTGTTGATATTAATAAAATCTGTGTCTTTAAAAACAGAGTTGTTGTATGCCCATAGGGCAGGACCTTGGGCTTCAGCCATTCCTGGCGCTAGCAATTGTTCTGCTGGGTTTCGACGCCAGTCAATCAAAAACTTCACTTCCGTGGCGCCAGCGTCGTCTGCATTTTGAATCAATTCTTTAAAAACTCCAACATCATCTTTCTGCTCCTTCAAAATATTCTTAAGGCGAGTTGTTACAGACTCATGAGGCCCAACTTGTTCAAATCCCACTGTTTCCGCCGAAGCCAGTTGTCGGCTCAGAGGTGGAGTACCAAGCAACTCTGCAGTATGTGTTGATATACTTTCATGTACAAGAGTAGCCGTTCTGGTAATCTCTGGCGTTTTGTTGGCTCTCTTTAGCCATTCGGTATCACAGTAACTACACTCGTCAATTCTTTGTAGTCTCAGATACCCATCACTGGTTTGAGTTGGGACTAAAACTTTCTCTTTGAGTTCTTGGGACAGTGGTTTACCACTTCGAGTTACGTAGCTTAAAATGTCGCGGGCTAATCGTAGATCTCGTTTTGTACTTTCATCATTTACGTCGTTTTGAAGATGCTTATCTTGTATCATGTACAGGACATCAAGTATTTCCTTTTCTTGGAACGTATCTCTGATGCCACATATATTCAAGAGCTTTGCTATTTTTCCTTGAGCAAAATCAGTTGGTACTATGTGGAAGTAAGGTTTTAAATCCAAGTCATTATAGCCAGTACGGAAAGCCATACAAGTTGGTTTTGAAAACCCAGAACCATTCCAAACCCATGGAGGAAAAGATGGCTGGATCAAGAGTTCCGAAGCTTCGTAAACAGTGATCTCATGGGAGAGGTAGTCGTATATCTCCTTGATCATTGTCTGAAATTTTAGCAGCTCAATTTCAGAGGTTTGGAAAGGTCTTGTTTCCCACCTGAGGGATGCCAGTTTAAGTTGATGAACCACGCTGTATAGAGGAGGAGGTGACATCCATTCTAGTGCTTTTCCGAGCCTTTGTTCAACTGTACCATCAAGTGTAGGCATCACCGAGCCAACAAGGTTAGCCGCTTCCATATCCTGCATCTCTAGAGGGGAATACAAAGCATAAGGACCTTCAAACCAGGGCATCGAATTAGGGTATTTAGTTGGGGCCTTCCTGCATAATGGGAGCCATCTTATAGTCATAAGAGCTTTGGCCAGAGTTGTCTCGGGAACATCAGTTGTTTCTTCATCAATAATTCTGTGATCAAGAAGAAAGCTACTTTCATTAAGAAACTGTAACAAGGCTTTACTTCTTCGGATTCCGACATCTTCTGGTACTTTGGTCATTTGCATTGCTATATTCAAGACATCGTTAGCGGTTAACGTATGCCTTTTTCGTAAGCCTAGGAACACTCTTAAAATGCTCAGGATGTTAGCCTTGCCATATTCATCAACCGGAAAGGCAGTGGGTTCTTCTTCTAACAGCTTCTGAAGTGTTTCATCTTCTGGATCATACAGATTACAAGGGGCCTTAAAACTTCCGTCTGATACAGGTACAAATTTAAGGGACTTGAGGTGTTCTGGGAAAGCACGGTTGTCACTTGACAAGACAGGGAGTCTGTGTAGGACCCAGACCATGAGTTCTGACACTTGTTTTTTGTTATAGATTTCTCCGCTTTGTACGTATGGGAACACTTTTTGTACTAAAAATTCTGACATGCTCAGTATCTTTACGGGGAGCCTCCTGAAAATCTGATAGGAATCATCATCTGACGCTGAAATAATTTCTTGTGAGTCTGGAATGACAATGTCTTCAGGTATGTTGAGTCTCGAAGGGGCTATGTCTCGTTTTTTACCGGAAAATGTGTTTTCTATCTGAATTGACGTGAAAGAACCGTCCAGAGCCTCGAAGATTGGCATGGCCATGATAGCAACAATCTCGTCATCGGAAGGATTCCTCAAACCAGACAAGAATGAACGAATGGCTCTCTTTTCTTCACGAGTGCATTCAGAGAGACTGTTTGGCAACTCCATGATTGAGGACAATACCTAGATTACGAACAACAAACGAAAGTAACTAATGATGATTTAATTTTTAATTCATTCATCAACAAATACATTTCAAACAATTAGGTTCTGAGTTTTTTATTTGTTCAACATCGAATGTAAACCGTTTATGAAGAAAATTGTCAATCCTTCTCAAATGAAACAATTTCTCCAACGAACTGCTAAGTCTCAACCGTTAATGATCTGAAAATTTCAACTACTTCTACTTAATTGTTAAATAACGCGATACAACCAAAAACGTTTTAACGTCTAGTGCGTTTTGAGTCTTGCTTAACGTTGTTACTGATATTACTGCATGAATATCATTGAACTGTTACCTTCACAACACCACTAGTTGTTGGTGCTTCCACGTACTGTTTCAAAGCCAAGTGGTCACAGTAGGAGGGAAGGTTTGGAATTACAATGCACCCCGCTTTAGTGAGGGCGTTGGCAGTGTTCCTCGGTAGAGAAGCAAAATGAGACGAGCTTTGGATCACCTTGTGGGATTTTTGTAGTTTGATCAAGAAGCGAGTATCCGAGCGAATGGTTGTGTTGGGGATCAAAGGTATCCCTTCAAATCTGCTCAGGTCCTTAGGGTATTCACTTCTCAGCCAGGACCAAAGATTTTTAAGCCAAGTCTCTCCTGGATGAAGCTTGTTTTCTACGTTCCACTGAACCTGACAAGGACAAGGAATAAATGATCATTGTTTGAGAACAATACTTGTTTGCTTTAATTTTACTACCAAACGTAAATGATAAAGGGAGTTTGCAACAATCAAAAGTAAAAAACAATAGCAAAATTTATAAAGGATTTTGAACTTGCTTGCGTGTTACTTTAAGCACCTGTCCTGTCCTCAATTGTCTGTAAATCCTCTCAATTCTCTATTCAATACATCTAGATTGTTTGGTGTTGTCCAGTGACTCAATACTCATCTTTCAACACACTGTATCTAATAGTTATGGCTTAAACGAAAACCGTTTTCGTCCTATATGAACCAATATGATCCAGTATTGATCCAATATGGCGAGTAACTGACAAGGTCCATCTAGGACGAAACAGGTTTTCATTTACGCCATAATTATTAGATACAGTGTGTTGAAAGCTGAATACTGAGTCTCTGGGCTAAACCAAACGATCTGGATGTATTTAAGTAAAACTTTTCGGGCTTTAACTCAAAATATTGCAAGAAATTCTCTATTCTAAATTCATCAAAAAAAGAGTACCTGAGCCAAATTAGGATTTTTCCAATCATGTGGCAACGACTCCGACAGCAAGCCAGGTACCAATGACACTGTTAGAATGACAAGCTGGGTTGGTGATATTGAAGATTTGTTGTGGTTGTCCGGATCAAGGGCAACCTTTCTTAAACATTCGTAAAGATCGGAGTCTATGGTTTCATCTAGAAATCTCTCGAGCCCACCATAAAACAAAGCTTGTGGATTGTTTCGAGAAGCAATGAAAATAGCACTGTTAGGATCCGTGGAATATCTGTTTGGATGAAACTTTGCAAAAGTTTTGTCTGCCAGAGGGAGCAAAGGGATTCCCTTCAAGTCGGCAAAATCTTCATCTTTCACAATGAACTTGAGTAAAAGTAACTTCTCTGATGTGTCAAGTAATGAGTGCCAGATAAAGGAGGCTTGTCCTTGCAAGCCGTCGTTGTTCTGATCATTTTGCGTAACTGATGAAGTTTGTGATAACAGTTTTCTTGTTGCTGTCCACCGTTGAGAACCAAGATGATGAGATCTTGGCGAATATTCCAATTGATTTGTTGGGAACCCCTTGCGGCTGTCTGTTGTTTCCCTTTTCAAAACTTTACGGACATACGAGGGCGTGATTTCTTGAATTGTGCTGTATATTGGGAATACATACTTGTCGATGGCTTTCATAGCATGTACAGGAGGAGTGATCACAGGTTCTCCCGCTTCTTTCAGGACCTTCAACACAACATCGCTTACATCCAGAGGAATATTGGCAGATGGATCAGCAAGGCGATCAATTACAGCTTCTTTTAAAGAAATCCATCTTCCGCCGCACGAGTTGCTCCAAAAGACTGCTTTATCGGAAAGATCCCTGAATAGAGGCTCAAGAACGTTTCGCCAGTGTCCCTGAACTATATCCATGTTGGGAATTATTGAGTTAACAATTTGAACAATATCCTTTGAGCTGTACTTTAATTGAGTAAGATTGTAAACATGATTTGAATAGGCTTTGCTTATCATGTCATTCAACAGAAGAATGTTCCACTCGGCTGAGTCATCGTTCTGACATTCTGGTCCGGGCCATTTCAAGTTTCTTCGGTTGTCGGTCAAACCAAAAGAAGCTTGTATGTGCACATTAAACCCAGTACGAACATCTGATTCAGGAGGAAGGGGAAGGTAACAAAACACGCGTCCTTTTCCGAAATCTACTTTGGCGCTGTTAAAATCAAGTGGAGTAGCAACGCCCACCCAAGGCAAGTGATGCAAAATGCTTGCCAATTCCATCAATCTCTTTGACTCACTTCCAGCTCTGTTAGTTATCATAAATTTATGTTCCTGTTTGTATACCCCAGTGCGAAATTCTTCAATTTCTACTTCATAACTCATCTCATAGGGTGGGCAGTACGGCCGCAAAGCCATTTGGATAAACTTTTGCTTGATATCCCGGATTGAAGCCTTCAGGCTTTCTTTTATACAGACGGAAAATATATTCTTCTCTTTATCATTCCAAGAGGTCTCATAGATACCTATGGTGTCAATGTTTTTGAGAAAAAGTAAAATTAACCTGGCTTCTTCAATGAAGGCTTCAAAGAGTGCTTTAACTTTTGTTGTTGTGTACGATTTAGAAGATAGTCGCGACGGCCATTTTCTCAAAGGAAATCGAAACAGTGTTCCTCCATAAAATCCGGATGACATCTTGCAGTCATAAACATTTTCATAAGGAGCAAACTGGTCACGGTATTTGTGACGCGTTGCTACATCTCTAAGGTCAAATCTCCTTCCTGTTTCCTCATTGCCAAAATAGAGTTCTTGAGGATCTAGAAACGCTATTTGGTGACCACTGACAATGCTAGGGAAATCTGTAATTATAAATAATATCGTAAGATTTGTGTAGGAAGAATTAGAAGGTATTTGACTAGTTAGGTGTTGAAGATAACATTTGAGATAACACTGATTTGTTGAAACAAAGCTTTATGAAATTTTATAAAATAATTTGGATATTAAGTGCGTTTTGATTGGTCTACAAGTGTGTTTCTTAGCGCTATGAAGCACAAAAATGACTTAAGCAATATGGTTGACTGTATCCAAATTGTGAGAATTTACAGTAAGTACTTCGTATATCGTCTTTCTCTTTGGTAAGACTGAAAATAATAATTTCATAGAAGAAATAAAATATGTTTTCCGTGCCTTCATAGCATGGTGAAAACTTTCGCAAAGTTTGTGAGAATTCTCGAGCAAGTAGAATTCCTCGACTGCGTCTGGGGTTTTCACAGATCTGCTATTTTCTTCGTAAATAATTATAATCGTCTTACATCACAACGTTACCTATCACAAAGAAGACTCTATTGGATATACATTATACTTTGGGGGATTTAAGGGCGGTGCAAGTTCTGTTTAAAAATGTAAAGCGTCAAAAAACGTACTGAAATTTTTTTGTGACTTTACAAATTGTATAGCCGTGGGGGTGGGAAGGGGGAAGGGGGTTGGAAGGGTGGAAGGGGGGGAGTGGGGAGGAGAAGGGGAGAAAAGACGGGGAGGGAAAGGTGGTGAAATAAAGAAGGGGGGGGGGGG
>ERZ1740055.99-NODE-99-length-15564-cov-7.157199_pt1 | contig 15564 bp, 7 predicted proteins | sample MGYA00581747_ERZ1740055 | MGnify/ENA primary metagenome ERZ1740055 (study PRJEB43018, sample SAMN04849739) | marine metagenome | isolation source: floating plastic debris | place: Pacific Ocean | collected 2008-08-28 | study: EMG produced TPA metagenomics assembly of...
TTATTAAAATTAAATGGTTAGGAAACTTGGCGGCTTTCTTTGTTCTATGTTTTTCATAACCAGTCCACTAGCTCTACTAACTTTGCACTGACTCTGCAGTGACACAGCAGTTGCATAAATTATTTTTGAACTCACAGTGCTCCAACTCAAACGAGTGAGAAAAATTAAAGCAGACTTCAAAACGGTATCAAGTCTGAAAGGAGTCGAAAACAGAAACAAAATACGCGTTTTCAAAATGTAGAGTGCTCAATAAAACAGAACTGATAAGGAGGTTTCAGTCTAAACAGAAGCGTAAATAAACTCAATCTGTACATAGTACTGTTTCTTTCTTTGAGGCCTTGTTAGTGCAGCTCAGAGATCTATAGATGAGATATATAGATATCATTAAATCTCGAAAATAAGCATTGTGGGCTTAATCTCGAAGAAGAAGAAGTCCCTTTCTTGAGTTTGCAAAAATAATCTCGAAAACCAACTATATACTTTGCAAAAGTAGTTTGGAAAAGAAGCTCATTTCGAAAACAAAGACCACCAAGGGCTTAAAAAAGAAAAGAAGTCCATGGACTATATATAAACTATACGGTACTTTGATGAATGGATGTATAGAGATATAGAGATAAACTGATATCGAGACATAAAGATCTATATACTGTTCTTTTTTATAATGTCTTGACAAGTATGAAAAGCATAAAAACCAGAATGTACATACTAACGTTAAAGAAACCTCAACATTTTTCAACCACGTTAATCTTTTTTCACCCTTAACGTTCATCTTGTATATTTTTTGAATTGCTTTATACAACAGAGGTGCTTATTTAATTGGATTTCTGTTCATTGTAGGATCTTTTTAAAAACCTACTTTGTGATAAAATTTAGGCTGAGACTTGGACAAAACTAAGAAAATGCCAGGCTGAAGATTTGGTCAGAAAGGTTTTAGTATTTTGTTAAAGCGTTAATCGATATACAGACAAAAAAGTTAAAATTTCAATATTTCTCTCAAAAAATGCTACATTTCTTTTACTAAATATTAGAGAATGAAATATTCTTTAATTTTTGAAATATTTTCAGTATCATAAGGTGTGCAACTAAAGAACGATATAAAATCCCATTTTATAATTAGACTAAAGTCGTCAGAAAAGCAATAACAATCGAGAATTATCGGTTCTTGTAAAGCGTAACACAAGCTCTCGTGATATGTTTATAGACAGTTGCAATGCAGTTTATATACGCCAAACTCCTCTTCTAGTCTGTCACTTGATAAAAAGTTTTAAAGAACAATTTAGTTAAAGTGCTTCTGCGAGTACACAAAACACGTGATCATGCAGTTAATCATGCAGTTATTTGAAGTATTTTTAACAACTATTGTTTGAGCGTGTCAAGTTACAGGTGTGATTTTTTAAATCACTTCCTCTATTTTAGTTCAGTATATTTTTCATTTTAAATATATTCTGCGCTTGTTAGAGAGATTTTAAAAACACGAACATATGATTTAACCAACTATAAGTTGAAATCGGGTGATTAAAAGTTGCGTCTTTGTTTCTTACATATTTTTAAGTTAGAGACTAATCTCTGACGTTTCTGGCCTTACTCCTTCGTCGAAGTGAAGATTAGCGTTTAATCTTCTTTTTCAACGGTGTCCAACTTAAATAAAATAAAATGAATGGCGATTTGAAGGAGCGCGCGCTTTTTCCAACAAAGTCGTTGTCGAAAGGACGATTTTGCTTGAAACTGATCTTGTCCTCTCGACAGCGAGTTTACTTGAATAAGTGCGCGCGCGCTTGGAATCTTGTACTTGTATTCGTATTTGGATGTAAAAGTCTCTTATTAGAGAGCTTAAGCACCGGAACATTTCTTCACGAGGTCTATTTTCCATGAGTGGACTGGAATGAGAACGGCGTTTTTGGCGCGAATTTTTAACTTAAGCAGCGCGCCATGACAATTTTTTTGGCACAAAGCGGCTTGTAGGCCTCCGTGGTAATCACCACGAACGCATGACGTGTTCAGGTACGCGACATCTGTTGATAATTTAGTTCCGTTTGGACTCCGTGACAACAAGAACGCCTGATGCTTTTAAAGCTCTCTAATCTTAATTCCCACGACGGCCGCCATGACTTTTGTTACTAATCGAAACCATTTATTCAGTCAAACTTTATTTAAGGTGCAGAGGTAGAACTCCATAACTGCGACAGGGATTTAATGTGCTATTAATTATCGTAACGACTTTCCTAGTATAAATTATACACAGAACTAAGTCAGTTTAGTTTATTAATACTTACACGTTTACCGATGTTTTCCAGTGTCAATTTAGTTTATTCAGTGCTTAACAGTATTTAATACAGCCCTTTAGTTACCTAACTGACTTTGTCTGACAGTCTCACTTCTTTCAACGACTCCTTAATTGGCTTAAAGTTCTGCTGTTGCAAAAATTCACTGAAGGCACTTTTGTACACACTTTACCTTCGATATATTTCTCATTGTTACTGAAACTAAGGTACCCATGCATGCCACATTTACTGTGACTAGTATACTACTAATGGCTTTATCTGCCGGCAATGGAGCAAGGATATTATTATTAATATTATTCTATTTATCGGAAATTTTTTAGGTCACTGACGCTAATATGGCAATGAGATAATGCGTCTTGATTGGTGAATTTGAGATAAGATTTCTACTTCCCGGGGTTAAGCTCTTTGAGTTTTTTTTCTTTTTGCCAAAATTAACTTAGCTTGTTATCCTTAAAAAATCAAAAACTTGAGACTTGAGTAAAAGGTTTGAGGCTAGCCTGCCGTGAAATATTGACTATTCTCTCGTTGAGTGAGAATCAAAAACTCTTATCCGATTTATCTAGTTCTACAGAAACCCGAGATAAACGCTTACTTGGTGGATCATTTTGCTCAGTTAAAAGGATTTAGCTGTACTGATGCAATGGTTCGCAATAACAAGGCTTATGATGGCATTACAATGGGGACAGAACTAATGTTAACGTTATTTATGGCTTGGCCTTGAGAGAGAACAAACAACAAAAGCCATCATATAAACTTGATGATTTATCTCTCATAGAGTCATAACTTAGCATTGATGACCTACAGCCATAGAAGAAGCAAACCAATATTCTTTAATGACAAAAAAATTGTATTGGTTTTTCGCAAATGTAGAAACTAATATTTTTCTGTTTGGCTGCAAATATTCCGTTCGCAAGTGTCAGTAGTTGTTTGCATCAATACAGTTTTCCGAATCAGCCAATATGTGATGAATTATCAGACTCGAAAGGTTGGTTTTGAAGTCGCAATGTCCTGTCATATAGAATAAACCGCTTGTCATTACTTGCTACCAAAACAAAGAGCAGTTTGTAAGATATTGCCATTATTGGAATTTTGGCTTTTCTGGTGGTTTGTTCTGACTTTTCTGTAGTACATAACACTTTGGTGCCTGCAATGATAAGATCAAAGGGGTTTTCTATTTATACAACTTCATAATTTAAAAAAATTAAGTTTTTTTTAAGGCTAAGACTTTTCTTGTTAGTAAAACTGGATAAAGTCAAACCAAGTCAAGGTGATCATTCTACCCGCTTGTCGTCAGCTAAAACACCTGCTACATTCTAAAGAACCAGTGGAAATTTTTGATGCGAGTCATCACCGACACAGTAATTAAATTCTAAGCCTTTCTAATTTTATATTTATAATGTAGAAAATAGAATTGTGTTTATTTTTGGTCTGTTTTAAATTTCCTTCTCAGAATAATTAAGTTTGTCTTTACTCCCGCTGTTTACAGCTTGTTTGTTTGTAATACATGTATAGCGGCTTGACGATTCAGTTTTTCTTATACGTAATGAACTATTTTAAATAAGAATGGGTTTATTCTCTTAATTAATTGAGTTGAGGTGTTTTGAGTTCGATTTTCAAGAATCTATTGATAAAGTTGTTTCAGTTTTGTGGGTTGACATAAAAGCAATTATGAACCCGGGCTTTTTCTCACTGTGAAGCGAAATGAAACGAAACCCATATAGAAAACTTGTGAGCAACTAAGGCCAAGGGCGATTTTTTTTACAACAGACCGTTAATTGTAGGAAATAAATTATATAAACTAGAAAAACTATAGTTTGACTTACCATTTTGATCTATATATCTACAGTGTCGTTCATGTGTAGCACAACGTACTCAGTTTTAGTCATAATTAAGTCAGGACAAAAGAGTCAACAGTCTTCGCTTAATAACGTTCAAAAAGTTTAAAATTGCTTGTTTCTTCACCCTCATTCACATAGATCGACGCTATACACACAACTTCTTCAATTAACATCAAAACATATTCAACATTTTGCTATCTAAAGAATCTTGAGCGGCAAGCTCGACTTGTACCGGTATGCATACATGAATAAGCGACTGAGGCAAGGGGCGATCTTTACTTATGTACATGTATTTTGAATTGCAAGCTCCGTCTATATTTAATGGAATTGTTAAGCAGAGGTTTACATATTAAAGAATAAAACCATTAATTTTTACTAGAAGTTTAGATTTGGTGTTTTCGTTTGCAATGGAAAGATGGTGAAATGACGTAAGAGAAAACGAAGTCAATTTTTTTTTCTCGAGTTAGCGCCTAGTGGTGGAGCGAAACAAAATCAACCAGCCTAAAGCATCTCGGATAATTTGCCACGTTTTTCAAAAATGGAGCTTTCACATTGAAAAGCCATAACAGACAAGAAAACGGTTAGTTGTTTCATTAGACCTGGCTTTGTCATTTTTTTCGACGACTTTCATCTGTAATTCATCTTCGTTACGTCGTTCAAAAATTCCGGATAATTTATTTGCATTTTATTTTCGTTCAATGTGTTCTATTTACTTATGTGACTTGAAGTGGCCGCAAAATGTTTGATAATGTCTACAAACGTATCTTTTTTACTCTTAAAGAAGAATAACCAAACGAATTTTTGTAAAGAAAAAAACAATAAAAAGGGAGCAAAACGGATTTGGGGATTTATTTACAAGGACGAGCGAAGAATAATTCGAAATTCGTGGAATTTTAACCAGCTGCTGTCCGACATCTGTTTAACATGGAAGTATTTATCATGATTTTAAATGATGCGATTCTTTTAACAAACCATAGTAGATTAAAACACATACGAAAAGTAGAATATGTACAATTCCTCGGCAAGTTATCGCGACAACATACAATTTCCTTTTTTCGGTTTGACACAAACTACTTAGCCCGCTAGCCAATCCTGTTTACATCCATGTTGAAATGGAAATTTTTCTTAGCTCAGAATATTTTTGCAGAGGAAAAACTGTGGCTTGTTTAATATATTCTAAAACATGACTTTTAAGAGAATGTTATAGCCACTACTACTGTATGATTATTCTTATCAGTGTTATTGGCGAAACACTATCAGAAAGTTTTGGTTATTCCAAGATTGTTATAGATATACCACAACCTTCACATTTAGTTCTTAAAATTTAAAAAAAAAACATTGAACAAACTTGTAATAAGTGATATTTCATGCAATTTTCCAAGGACGCAAACGCTATGCCCGAATTGCTTTTTCAATAGATTTGGTCGGTTTGTTTACACACATAGCACACTTTACTTATTTCTTGAGATTTCGGGAAAGCCTTTGAAGGTGGGATTTTATTGGCGCCCGTTGTCAGGCCTGTATAAACTAACAAAAGAATGCAAGTTTTGCCAATCTATGTGACACCAAAACAAACCTCTCAGGTGGGGTATTTCGTGCTTTCACAGTAAACAAGAAATACATCTAATTTTATTTCTTGTCTAAATATTTGTTTTTCAAATTTAGCGAGTAGTTTCAGCTCTCATAGAAAAAAACATCATATTAATTTGGCAATGCTTTTACTTCTTCAAAATGTGTTGTTAATCGTCATTAGTTGGAAAAAGTTTGCTCGACAAAAATATTTTATCCATCCAATGGAAAGTGATAATTGTTCTCTGGAGCTCATTAAAACCTTAATACTGTGAGCTAATCATTTACTAAGATAAAAAGCTTTTTCTCAACGACCCAATGAAGTTTCCTCGTTTGAGTTTGCTCTGGTGGCCTATACACGTGCCGGCGTGTGGTTGACAATCAATGTAATTACAGTTCAAAGGAAAGTCTCAACGAAAGCCTTCTATTGGCTGTTTTACTCTATTGGCAGAGAACTTAAAATGCTGTAATGAATTTTAATACAAAAACATTAATTGTCTAAGAACGATTTGTTGCCAGAGAAAATGTTACACTTCACTTAACCGATTTCTGATGGTTTTTAGGCTGCAAAAAAGTTTTAAAATGACTTCAGCAAAATCAGTTGAGTTCGATTTACCACAATCACCCATTATTATCCATTTTAAATGAAGGTACATGAAAACTGTTCTGATTTTCATGCGAGAGTGCGCCAAAGTCAAAAAATTAAAAAACTACCAGTTACGGGTGATTGAGGAAATTTTTGTTATTGAGTCGCATTTGCAGATGTTTTTTGAATGAGCTATTTTTTTTCCGGTGAACCGGCTCTTTCGGCTGAGAGACCTCGCATCCGTGTCAAGCGAGACAGGTTCAGCTGTCGTTTTACGCATGCACAGTATAAATTTTTAAAACACACATGCGCACTAGATTGTGAGCAGGTGCACTTGAAGTGCAAATGTTGTTAACACAATGATAGCAATTGTCTCCTTTCTTTACGAGCCACTCTCGCTGCATTTAAGAACATTTTCACGACATGATAACAGTGTTCAGTACGGACTGAAACTCGAGCAAGCATGAACCGCGACACACTCTTAAACAAGAACTTGAGTCCTCCCCTCTCAAGAACATCTCTGTCAAATGTTGTTTCTTATTCAAATTCTTCATTTACTGGAGGGACACAGGCAAACGAGCCGAGCTGGATTCCGTCATTCCGTGGATCAAATCGCTCGGTATTTATACGAACTTTTTTTTAATTTGAGAACTTTTCAAGTCGCTTGTACGCGAAACGCACGCGCGTCTATGCACTCAAAATGAAATTGGAGAGATCCGTTCTATTTGTTGGCAAGTTTCCGCTGTAGTATCTAAATTCTTATAAATAAATTGTTTTATTTCTTTTCAATATAGCTCACGTTTCCAGCAAGATCTAACAACTTGGTAAGTAAACAACAAAAATACATAAAACACAAGAATAGCTCATTTCCGTTTCTTCTATTAGAATGAAAAAGATGGAAACTAGTGTCACTGTTCACTGTTGTATTTATCTTTTAGATTCCTCCAAGCGTTTTCGATAGCTTTGACGACACGCACTTGGGGCTAGGACCCCCACAACTGGAGCCAGCACCGAAGTACTTATCCAAACCTCCAAAACCATCAGGCTATTCAAGTTTTCACACACACCCGAGTCATGCAGATACGAGTAGCTATGACGCGCACGATATTCTCGACCAAATCTCTGCGTCTCTTCAACCTACAGTTAGCGAATCGGCTTTTGACAAGCCGTTTGAAACTCCATCGCCAGTCGGAACGACAGCCCCGATTCAGAATTCCTCATCGTTTCACACCGTTGTAACTCATGCATCTCTCTCCGCACCAAATGATGATATGAACCCGAGAGAGTTGGAATGGTTCGCGGAAAGATTTAAACAACGGAGAATAAAACTCGGAGTTACTCAAGCAGACGTTGGTTCTGCTCTCGCGCATCTGAAAATTCCTGGTGTCGGCTCACTGAGTCAGTCGACAATTTGCAGGTTTGAATCACTCACGCTTAGTCATAATAACATGATGGCTTTAAAGCCAGTTCTTACGGCGTGGCTAGAAGAAGCAGAAAAAGCATACAAGACGAAGCACATGAACAGTGCTTTCTTACCGAATTCCGATAAGAAGAGAAAGCGGACATCAATTGGTGCAGCCGAAAAACGTTCATTAGAGGCATACTTCGCAATGAACCCCAGACCTTCGAGTGACAAAATCGCTTCAATTGCCGAGAAACTTGACTTGTCGAAAAATGTTGTAAGGGTATGGTTCTGTAATCAGCGGCAAAAGAAGAAACGCATGAAATTTTCGGTGCATTAGAAATTTGTGAAGTGAAAGGAAACCACATAGGGGGCTACGTCTCGTCTTAAAACTTAAATAATTCTTATATATCAAATAACAGAATTTCTCTAATTTGCAAATAGTAATAATTCGTAACTTAACGCTTCTTCTAAACTCAATGATGTATTTTCTCACAGAGAAAGGTAGGAATTCTGTTTAATTACATAAAAATCCTGAAGCGAAGAACAAAATTGCTTCACATGTTTTGTGACAAAAACTTACAGAGGGAGTTGCCAAATCATTTGACCAAAAAGATTGTATTGAAAAGCTTATAGCCAGCAAATATTATTCAAAATATGGCTGTATTTGCTTAACAACGATATGTAAAATTCCTGAGCATAGCTAACTTCCGTTTCTCGTATTGCAAAAATTTCTCAAACATGTTTTCACGCTCTGTTCAAGATTTCTATTAAGCCTGCCTTAAGATTTTAGAATCAGTGTATTATTGTGACAAAGCTGAAGGGAAAAAAATTCCACCTGTTTCTAAGAGTCGAACTAATTTTGTGTGTATGAATAACTCTGAATTTATTACGTGAAAATTTATGTTAATGCATTGGTTCTTTGAAAAGAACCGTTTAGATAACTATTGTGGACTTGTGTTGAACAGAAATTGAAATTTAAGTCAAAGAAAATATCAATTATTTGTTTTCTACTAAAGTAGACCATTTTCAAAACCAAGCTCAATTCAAAACTCGATTATAACTCTGAACTAGGTTTTTGTGCGTTCTGTATGCCAACAAAAATTATTTGCTTAATTGCTAACGATCACTTTAGCTACGCAAAATTTCGTCTCTGTAGATATAATGGACTAGTCCGAAGAATTATGTATTTAAATACTATATATTTTGAAATTTTTTACAACGCAGAGAAAAATTTTATGAAATTACTCTTTGGTTTTTATGGCCAATAAAAATTCTTACAAGCGAAAATCTCCATTTGGCGCGCATTTGGTTGCTTTCATTTCGTATTGGTGATTAAGGAAAGCTAGGCAGGTACAAAAACAAGATTATGAATGATTCCTTTTATCTTAATTCCAAATTTGTAACGAAGCCTTCTCAAAATGGAACAAAGTTTTAATAAAGCAAAAACTGGACGGAGAGTGTAGTTATATAGTATTGGTTGTGTTTAGTGTAAGCGGCTATGACCACCCGCGTATGCAAAGCATTTGATCAAAATAAAGCGGTCTGCTAATGTCTTGTGTTGCTTTTCAAAAATTTTCCTCAATCGTGAGTAATAAATTTAATGTTATGATATTAACGCTTCGTAAAAAAATCTGGGAGGAGTCGTATAAAGCAGCTTAGTTTTCTGAAAGGAAATCACGAAATACTCTTGCGGCTGTGTTTGTCGAGAGATGTTATCTCAGTTCTACCACTGAACATTTCAGAATTAAAATTGAAGATCTTTTTGGGGAAAACATCAGTTTTCAGAAAAAAAACCTCGATATTTATAAAATTCGTCAAAGACGAATTGAAGGTTTTGCGACAGATAAAAAAGATAAGCAATGAAAACTCTTCGTGAGCGCCAACGAAAAGGAAGTGTTTTCAGACTTCTCGAAGGAACTGCAGAGGGAGCATGCAATGAATTCGAGCTTCACATAAAACGAAGAAAGAAAATCTCCAAAAATAATTACAGTGAACTTTGCCAGGTGGACTCACGACGGATAACGATATCCCGCCAGGATGTTAATTTTTTCATTCTATCTACTTTGAGTGGTAATCACAGTTATAAGCTTTAAGTTCAATAAAGATATGAAGTCATTGCGAATAGCACATCCAAATCTTTAGCTTTTTCAAACTCTTTTCAAGAAGCCGACTTTCTGTTTTAATGCAAATACGCGATTATATATAAAATTTCTTTTTTTATTTCAAACTAAGTTTAGACATGCCAGCCAAGTATTTACATTGATTCCCATGCATTTTGAACAAAACCTGTCTCTGGGTGGTATGTAATAAAATAAATTTGTATGAGAAAGTTTCCCCTAAAAAACTTGGAACAACATTTTGAAATCTGTCTCGTCAGTTTCCCAGTTTGCTAATACTGTGTACATTATCGGAAATCTGTAAACAACTGTCGAACTTTGTTTACGCTTGATACAAGCAGACACGTGCGGGCAAAGTGATACTTGGAATAACTCAAGAGCTTAGCTTCTAATTATGTTCATAGACAAGTCTTGAAAGGCAAACAAAGCGAGCGGATTTTTTCCTTTAAAACGCAGTCTTACTGACATTTCTAAGCTGTCAATCATCTTTTCAAATTTTCTCTCCATAAAAAAATCCATTTTAGAAGCCCAAAATAATACTTGCATTACAAAACGAAACACCACGACATAGCTGAAACAAAACCTCGTCCGCCCAGCTGTTGTTTTCGAAAACCCTCTCGTCATGTAAGCACAATGCACATCAGTAGAAAAAATTCAATTAGTTTTGCTTCAATGGCGTAAACTTTTTTAACAAGAACAAACACATATATTGCTAATATCGCATTCGTTAAACCGGAGTAATATGTCGAGGGTCAATGGGTATAAATACAATCTTCAAGCGAACTCATGGCAGTTTAACAAACCAGAAATAAGAAGAAAAGCGATAGGATTTGAGGTTCATTTAGTATAAAAGGCTATTTAACAAGTAGACTCAACTGACTTGGCTAAGGTTTTTGTGAATGAAATACCGCCACGCATTTCTAGTGCGCACAATTTTAATAGCAACACCAACAAGAAATGAATTAATTTGTTGGTCAGGCAGCGTTCCAATACACGTCAAACTCGAAACAAAGAAAGCAGACAGAGTAAATCTTTGAGCAAACCTAAAATACAGCTGACACTATTTTTTTTGTGCTAGATTAAGTTTTACACTTCAATTGCTTCAAGCTTATTTATGTAAAGGGAGAAATATATTTAAATTTACTTCCTCAATAGAAAATTGCATAAATTTTGTTTAGAGATTGTACGATGTAAGAGAATACAAGCTTTTTCATGTTTTATAACCAAACTCTTAAAAACATTTTGTTTCTAGAAAATTCAGAAACAGAAATAAACGCCTGCATATAAGTAATGAGTTTTGTATGGTTTCGGATTTCCTTTAAAAGCTTTACTATTGCGATAGGTGTGGTAAGGTTTTTGAAGATTTTTAGGCCAAATACAAACACATCGCAAAATCGTGATAAACTGTATCTATCTAAAGCAAGTACCGGCTTTCTAGAAGGAAAAAATTAGTTTAGGATATACTTATAGTCTTATTCAGTTTGAAGACGGGTTCAGAAATTTGAAAAAGATAATAGTTTGCTTTACACATAATTTGTTATTAAGCGATGCTCCACAATCTTTCGTCACCTGCTCTGAAAAGTATATTTTGCCTTCGGGGGCTAGGTAGTTTCAAAAAGAAAAGCACCGTTTCTAAATATTTGAAAAGTTGTATTTACCCACAAAAGAAAAGTGAAGAAAAATTTGTTGTAATTTACTCAAAAAAAATGTCATTTGTACTGTATAAACGTTTTAACAAAAAATAGTCAAAGAAATGGTGCAAATTGATGAGCAAACGGAGTGGAATTAAAACAACCTTACCCGAATTAGTTCACTAACTCGCAAAGAAAAAGCAATCTTAAAGATTACTCCGTAAACTTCAATTAATTCTAGAGTGAGCATATACACTTTTTCTAAAACACAGCTTATAGATATATTTCTGAGAATAGGAAGTAATTGATGACTAGAATTCACCTGCAGTGTCAGTATATACACGGAAAATCCTTGCTATAAAAACAACCATGTTATCATTCAACCTCAAGCGATATGCAGCGATTTTAAACCTCCAATAAACTTGAATCCACAAACCATCGTCGAATAAATTTACTTCATTCAATGCCTCCGTTAATAAATGACAGAAGAAAAAAAATACATTTCTTTTAGTGTAAATTCCTCAAAAACACAATTTTAAAACCGGTAGTTAAACTGTTGCAAGAAACCAACTCAGGCACGATAGTCAATCGCGATCAAATCCGTGCTTACATCTTTAAAGAAAAACGACTGTAGATGCTAAATATTTCATGTAAACCTTTTGAAATAGCACAAATTTTAATTATGTAGCAAAACAGCTTAGGAAACATCATTATTGAAGGAAATTTAGTGTAATATTTATAGTATTTTGTGGCGAGTAAATTATTTGATGTAGTCAATGAATCTTAGATCAAACTCCTATACCAACCACCAAGATAGAATGAAAACTCAAAATACATGTAGCTATATATTTATCAGTTGATTGCACAAGGCCTTTTTATTTTAATTTTTATCATTAACTTCATTTGAAGGGCCACCGGGAAAAGGTAGGCGCTTTTTGGGAAAACTAGACAAATTTAAACCTAGCTCATTGTGATTTTCAATTGTGTTTTAGCTCACTTTTTAGAAATGGTTACTGCGCTATAGAATAAAACAATTTTCGACTCCAAACAAATTTTCTGAAACCATTCTAGCTATCCCAGTTCTCTACCCATCAATAATACTGAAAAACGTCAGAACAGCTTTCACGAATGTTTCTTATATAGGCAGTCAGTTCGCGGTGGTTGCGGGTGAAAGAATTCACCTTTGACTGAAAATTGAACGAAAACAAAACGTGCAGCTTCTCAAGCCACCCAGAATCTGGTGGTTCCTTTGTTCCGTGTTTTAAATCAAACAACAGACAAAAGTTAGCCTCATAAGATTGTTAAATTATTGCGTTCAATCATTTAAAACTTGTTGCACTATTAAATGTATTTGATCAGTTTTTCTTCTTGGAATTACAAGCCCTAGAACAAAACCACAGATTCTAAAACGACAGAAACTGTGACTCGAAAGAATCGAAAAATAATTTTAAGCAACACAAATAAACCACGTAAGGAAAGTTTACTAAATTTTATTTTTCAGCTGATCACAAACCTTAAATCTATCGAAATACTAAAATACGAATTTTATTGCGTTCATCAAGCTTAAGATTCCTAAAGAAACTGAACTTTGTAATTATTCAACAACAGACGAAGTAAAGGTGTCTACGCCAAAATGAAGTTAGGAGTGGAAAAGCTTATATTTTTCTTTATTTATTTATGTATCTTTTTCATTCTTGATATTGTATTTTTCTCTTGTATGATTTCAAATACCTAAACGCCATTCACAGTCGGATGTTGAAGACCTATTCGACAAGCTTTTTCAATCGACAAAATGAATGCAATGTTAGCCGTTGTCATGGGCTTGCACTAAAGCATACAAATTTCACTACTTGACAGGAAATATTTCTTGGCGAACATGGAAAACCACCAAATTGTCACAAATATCCATAATAAATCATTTTACAACCAGCTGAGGAAAGCTGGAAAGTGTTTTATGCAGCGACACAATGCTTTGAAAAAGGACATTTACTTTATTGAATAATCTGTGAATTGATTCGAAAAGACTTTTATTTCAAAAAGTAATTTTTGGAACTAAACTCCTTTCTGAAAATAGTGGCGGTAAATGGAAACGGCTTAACGAGGATTAATATATTTTTTAACACAAAGCGATTACATGGATTTAATAGTGAAGTTTATGGAAGACACATGTGCATTTAAAAGCACCTGACAGTCAATGTATAGTCGGCTCTAAATTCAGTCTCATTTTGTCAGTCGCTCCAAAAGTACTATCGAGTTCAAAAGAGAATTAACTGGTAGAGCAATCTCCCGCCTGTGTAACTGCAGGTACCAGTATAGCTATAGACATTATACAATTGATCTATGTCACAAAAATCTTCTGTTTTGTTTTGAACCAACAAGCGTCTTATTATGGTAAACTTACACGTGTAGTTTGGTAATAGTTTCTAAGTTGTCTTTTTCTTCTTTGAAAGCTCCCTCAATCACAGAGTAATTGTTAGGTTTCAAAGAATAGTAAATTCGCAAATCAGGTGATGGAATCGAGCTACTCGTTGCAATCTTGAAAAACGTTTTTCTGATTAAAATCCTTTAGCTTTCTGTCAATATACAATGTTATAGTTTTCTTCAATGCTCCCGAAAAATGATCGCTGAGAAAGTAGAATAGAAGTACAAGCGAAAGTATATTGCCGTCGTTAATAAGATGGTGGAAACATCATCATATAACATACCATTTATTGTTAATTCATGTTTAAAACTGGCTAATAATCATAAAGACAAGTAATAAAAACCGAAGATTAAACAAAAAGTAAAACTTTGAGAAATTATTACTAAATGTTATCATATTCACTCTAATTCCACTATACCCGAAAAGGTGATGATTTACCGAGTATTAAGAGAAATTTCTTTGTTCTCTTTTGAGAAATTAAAACAAAGTCTATATAAAAAAATGATAGTAACAAAAGAACCATCGGCGAAACTGCTACCTTTTGTTGTTCTTAAAGAAACTTCATTTTTTGTAGTAACTTCAAACATAAAGTTGTCTCGTAACTGAAACCGGAAAACCTGACGAGAGTTTGTGGAGGCTGTGAAACTCTCTCAAAATAGAAGTTGCTTTTCTTAAGTGAATACCGGCAAAGCCAGCTTTTTTTAAGTCAAAATCATACTGTATGTATCTCCTAAAATAAATCGTGCATCATAATAAGCTTCAGAACAATTGAGTGGAAGTAGTTAAGAGCAGTACAAGTGGAATATGAGACTTAACACGCGAGTCGCTCTAGTGCCAGTAAGCTGATATCGAAAGACACCTTTAAATACTTTTAACAATATGAAAGGTATCATTAATTTGAACGGAAAGGTCTTTTATTTCATAAAACGATTTACAAATTTTTTCCCATTACTATCACAATTTAGTTTTCGCCTGTTGTTGTAAAGTTTACGATACACCAAACTAATTCGCTTAGAAATTAATTAATACCACCTGTAATTATTGATACTTTGAATGAACGCACTGAACACAGTAAATCGAAATTTTAGTTTTTTTCTTGGGTTCGGCGTAGGTATATAGTATCTGCATTCCCTAACTCTCTTGTCCAACCGAGAATAAAGGTCTGGTAACGAGGCTGATAACAGTGCTTTTTTCAGTTTGATTTTGTTTGTGAAAAATTTAAACAAACTTACTTTTGGACCCACAGCAGAATTGATATTCTGATATTCGGCGTCAATATCTGCAAAGACAAATATATGCAGTATTAATTAGGACGTCATTGTTGTTTGTTATAATTTGTTTTTTTTAGATGTTGATAAAGAAAGCGATAAAACCGTGATTAGTAAATATAATAACTCGTTGAGTCGGTTCTTATTTCTGGTTTCTGTAATATTAAACGTATTCTTTGACTCTCCTTAATGGGAAACAAATTTATCATACGGGTTAGACGGTAATGTTCATTTTGCTAAACTCGTAAGGTTGGAAAGCTGAGTCAACATTGGCGGAAAAGTCTCGGCAAATCAGTGCTAATCTCGGCACTTGAACCCGTCTGGAAGGCAGATTGAGAAATGATTCGGCTTCCATTGTTGTGCAATATATTATCTAACGTTTATTCAGTGTTTTATCTTATCAGAGTGTGCTACTGTCCAATATACTATTTACTATACATCGTATA
>ERZ1740055.100-NODE-100-length-15546-cov-6.826803_pt1 | contig 15546 bp, 10 predicted proteins | sample MGYA00581747_ERZ1740055 | MGnify/ENA primary metagenome ERZ1740055 (study PRJEB43018, sample SAMN04849739) | marine metagenome | isolation source: floating plastic debris | place: Pacific Ocean | collected 2008-08-28 | study: EMG produced TPA metagenomics assembly...
CCCTTTATCAGAACAACTGCATAGTCTTGTGAATTTTTTTTCTCAGCCTTCACAGTTGCTCTGACAAATGCTATGCAATGCTCAAAAGATAAACTTCTTTTACCACTTGCAGCAATACACGCTTCAACTGCTCGTCGAGCAATTAACTATTCTTTTATTACAATAATTTTATTAAAATAAGAGGGCACTGAAGAAAAATATAATAGTATACTAAATGAAAGGTTTTATACTTGGAAAAAATATAAAAGTAAAAAACTCCTATTTAAAATGATCCGTAATAAAACCTTTATTTTATAAATGAAGAGAGGACTTAATTAAAAGTTCGCAAATTTTCTATGTGATGAGATCTAGTTTTTTACATGGACAACTACTTAAATTTTCATTCCGTTGTTGTCTTGTCTGAATGCCTTATATTCTTTTCCACAGACATATGCACGTGGACATCGTTTGCGTCATTTTACGGTAGTTTTTTTGCACAATGTTTATGGAGAATCAAAAGATCGAGGTATAATCACATTAAAAACTTCTCCTCGACAAAATTGCTAAAAAGTACTTTGGTGACGAGCAGTATCATCTAAAAGTGCACTTTTTATCTTGTCATAATTGGTGGCTAAAAATCTGTTGAAAACCGCAAATTTACAACCTCGTTCCCAGGGCTTTTTCCTACAGGAAAAGCCCTGGGAACAAGGCTAACAAATTTACTACCTTAGATAGCACCTTATCATCTTACTTGAGCACCATATGTTCACTTTCTGTAATTCGGAAACTTGTTTTTAGATAGATAACAATATAAAAAATCAACTTAAAGTAGATTATAGAGAAAATAACTCAGAGAGTATTCAGTAACTGTTCTATTCTTTCCAGATGGTTGCGGAGGATCGTTTTCGTCAGACAGCGGACAGTTTTCATCTCCTAATTATCCTCAAGAGTATCCTAACAACAAAGAATGTGTCACCACTATCGCTGTTAATCCAAATAAAGTGGTAAAGCTTAACTTTCACAGGTCAGATTATATTATTTTTTTAGTTCAGCACGTGTAAAATTATTCATATTTTAATATAAAGTCTTTAAAACTGTAAAGAGATGTTCAAAAAATATTCATAAATTGTAATCTTTGCCTATTTTGACAGAAACGATAGAAGAAAATAAATTTCTTGTACGTTGATTTAAAGAACTAATAGAATGCTTTTTTACTCTTTAGTATGCAAGTTCTTTCACCAGATGAAGTTTCTGGCGAAAGGAAATGCAACGGAGATTTTGTAAAAGTTATGGACGGACCTTGCGTGGGCTATCGATCTGAGACCAAATACTGCGGAAAGGAACAACCAGCGCCGTTTGTTTCAACTTCCAATCAGCTTTGTGTAAAGTTCTTCTCTGATGACTCGCAGACGGCGCAAGGGTTCAGCGCTTCATACCAAGCTATCGACCGACCTGCGAGACCTGGAGGTAACTGGCAGAATACTAGTCTATTCCTTTGTTTTTAGTAATAATTTTTTTACTTATCATTTCTTAACTCATTCTTGCACGAAAACAAATAAAATGAAGTTTTGTGATGCTGGGATACCGACCGGAAGCGTATCAGTAGAATGTTTCTGGGAACTAGTCAATATGACTGAAGATAAATTAAAGAAATCTGATATAAGTCAATCAATACATTATTCATTACGTGGTCATAGTGCCCATCATCGTGGCTTCAAATTGCTACTAGCACATTTGTGTTATAAATACTTGACGTTGATCTTGAAAGCCACATCCCACAAGCACTGCGTTTTAACAACATTTAACACCATTTCTTTATCTGAGCAAAGAAGAACAACCCAGACCGTGAGATTGAACTTATAAGATTAGCGAACAGTAGAATGTAAGTCAAGCCATACGGGCCATTAAGCTAGGGCCGGAATCAAATGACGTGAAGCCGCGAATACGTAGGTCCTTCGTATATGGTACATTATAGGGTTAGGGTTAGGGTTTGGGTTTATTTTATAGATTATGTGCCACCATCATGTACCATATTTGAAGGACCTACCCGCAAATAGGTTCAACTGGCGCTAACCTAAAGTTGCCCAAAAGCCACAACGAACTGAGACAAGTGAGTTTGATTACTGAGCTCTTCCATTAGATCATTAACCGACTTGTAAATGTAATGTCACGAGCCTTTACAACTGCCTTCCATCTATATATAGTTATATATATATATAGGAAAATGGCATATGAATTTATCTCGCACACCGCCAGTTCCCTCCGACTGCAGTCCGAAACGTCAGTTATACAATTCTTTTCACTACGATGTACAACTTATCAATTTGTAAAACCGTATATGAATAAGTGGTTGAAGTCCATACGAGCAAGTGGCGTGTCACGTCTCCACTTCCGCCTATCTTGAAACACTTTTAATTTCCAAAATGACTGAACCCTTGTCAATTTTTAAGAATGCTTATTGGCCTATATATATATTTCTGAGCAATACAAGATTCAATGCCATTAAAAATACTTTTACGCAGAACTGTTGAAAACAAAACAAATGGTTGTAAAAATATGAGTTTAATTTGTCTATGCCTTCTTACTACTTGTAGTTTTGAGAAACAAAAAGAAAAAACGGCACGGTATTATATTGAAAATCAGTTTTTATATCAAATTTTTTAAATCTTAATAAAAAAAACTTCAAACTTCCAAAACAACACTTGCTACTAGTTAGCAAATGACGGTAATAATTACAATAGAACTGCTGTAATTTTTGTATTACCAAGTTTAATCGTTGAAAATCCCTACGCATGTCGTTTAGTCTTTTGCTTAGTTGGTTAATGCAAAACTGTAAATATACGTATATATTAATAAATTAATATAAATTACATTTTAATATATTTACATTTTTACATTAACCAAGAGTTTTAACCAAGGGATTTATACGTAAAAAGAGTTTTCGAGACAATTGCTTTTATTAATGTCTATTAAACGGATGGTTTCGTTGAAAATCCAATCAGTAGTTTAAGAGAATCATCAACCTTTTCTTACAGAAAATATTGCTGCTTGGAGTTTCGCTTAACTCAGGATTAAAGTTGACCAGCTTTTGAACATCCCAGCCTTGGTTAAATTTCCTAATGTCTTTGTCATTCCTTTTCAGATCAGTGTGGTGCTATTCTTACGTCACCTGTTGGACTCGTCACATCACCAAATTATCCCGAGCCCTACCCTGACAATGAAGATTGTACAACAACAGTCAAGGTTGCCAAGGGTCCGCTCAAGTTTGCTTTCCAAGCATTCAATGTTGGTAGTCAAAAGTATGTTCCAATCGTTTAACCATACCTCAATGATATAGTATGACTTCTCCACAGTTTTTCGCCCAATTTATATCATTTATTTGTACGTTGTGCTTTTCTTTTTTTTTCTTTTTGTGTGTAAATTTTGCATGTATACTATTAATATGTAATCACACATTTTTCGCGTTGAATTTTGAATTAATTACTCTCTTGAGTTTTTTAAAAAGCTCTGAAAAACACACTCGTGCAATTAATGCCAAATTGAACTCGAAAATGTATGATTACCTATAGTAAGTGTAATGTCATGGTATTGAATAAAGATACACGCTTACTGTAATGCAGTGTATCGAACTTCTTCATATTGTGTCGGACTGTATGTGCAAGACCGTACCTTCTCCCGTATACAGACAGGGTTTCTAGTTGGACGTTTTGTTTTCACCTCTACACTAAAACCTTTTTCCTGTTTTCTTTGTGGATTCACTTCCCCCCCCCCCCCCCCCCACCACCCCCCCCCCCCCCCTTTCTTCCCTGCCGCTATGTAGGGCCCTGATGCGAGTTGCAGCAACATCATTTATGGCAAACCTACAGTGTTTTTAGTCATAATATTTGAGTTTTCACAATCACCACGATGAAGTTGTTAAGACTTTAGCAATATGTTTTAAGATTTGAATGTGAGCTTCAGTTATCTGCTGTTAATAGCTGACACGAAATTAGCAAAATATATAAATAAAATCAATTACTTTACAGCTATTTCTTCTGATAACTCACTGGTGCATACATTTCAACTCTCAATCCATTACCTATACAATTTTCATTCTTGCTATACAGCTGTGAAGAAGATTATGTTACGTTTGATGATGGAAGTCCAAATTCATCGAGAAAATTTTGCGGCAGCACGCTTCCTCAGGCTTTTAACACTTCCTCAAACGAAATGAAAGTTTTTTTCCACTCTGGAGAGCATCTTGGAAAAAGTAAACCTGGGTTTGTGGCTACATACACTTCAGGAACAACTCCAGGTGGGTGCCTTTGTGTAACTTTCATAGTGTCCAAACCTTTACCATGTATGCGAAGCTAGGAGCAGCTTCGTTCCCAGACTTAACTCTCTTTTCTGTTTCTCTCTCCCCATTCTCCTTGTGGCTCGCTCAGAGAGCCGGCTAGCAGGCTAGTTGCATGGCTATCGGGAGCATTCATGCACTACCAACAATTTTTTATGACTTCTTTTAAAAACACTTATAAGCCAATTTGTCGCGTTCTTGTTCAAAGGATTAATTGTTTCAATACCTATTTCATTAATTTTTAAACTATATTACAGTCCCTTTTTTGTCGTTATCTAAAAATCGAAGCGAGGAGACAAAAAAGAGTGGGTCGAGAAAAACTTTTCGATCTCGCGCGGCCAAAGTGGCATCTCAACCCATTCTTTTTTGTGAATGCGTTTCGGTGTTGGGATATCTAACAGCAAAAGCATGGACTGCGCTACGGTCAAATTCATTTTATTTCCAATGCTTACTCGAGTTCTCAGGAAGAACCACATGGTCAGCTCTTGAAACAATAAAGTCATTATTGACAAACGGCTATATATTGGATTTAATCAAGAATTAGTTTAAAAATATTCATGTCTCGATATTTATCTACATTTATTTATATTTCGGGATTTTGTGTAGCTTCGTTCCCAGGTGCTACTCCTGGTTTTCATAGAGAGCCAGATGATTGGGAACAATTTTATCAAACAGCTAGTTTTTACTTCTTAAACCGATTTATAAGACTTGCCAACATGTTTTTTCTTGTATATTGGTAATGTTATCTAGACTTTCATTAAGTTAGGAATTATTGATTCCTTGTTTCAATGTTTGTTTACAACCATTCGAGGGACTAGTTTAAGGTAAATCAAAACACTTTTGAGTTTTAAAAACATGTCTTAATTCAAGCACAAACTTGGATTTTTCCTATCTCAATGCAGAGGAAATCAACAAAGCTTCTAAAACCGCTGGAATTCGTACGTTTGGTCCCGTTCTTGACAAAGGTTTAGCATTTGATACTTCTAGAAAAACAAAGATTCCAAAGAAACCCAAACCGGACCACCCACATCTTGGAGTCAATTTCTTGCCAATTTCACTTGCTGACAGCAAAGAAGGTAACGTTTGATACTTTGGTGCGCATCTGTATGGACCAAAAAAAAATGAAGTTTAGGTTTTATATTATAGCACATGCGACGAAGGTATGCCCTATAGTAACCGCTGGCCCATTATATCCAAAAATTGGGGCCATGACTCTCTGACACATATTCAGTTAAATGATTCACTCCTCCCGTGAGTTCCTATAGCCCAGCGGGTAGAGTATCTGACCAGTAATCAATGGATTCGATTTTAGCTAAGAACTCATAAACTTTTTTTAATTTTTTTAATTTCATACTAGTGCTAAAATTTACAGTACAATACAATACATTTTATTTGCATTTCCTTTTTTGGTGCGAGATATAACTATTACTTATTTTTTATTAAATATAGAATATAAAACTAGTAAAAGCCTAGAATGTAAGTTAACCGTAAGGTTTTCAAGTTAGGTACTACTCAACAAATGCTAAAAGCATTTATAACAAGGGCGAAAAGGAGCGAAAAGCAGTAGTCGTTTTGGGATTTTTTGGTTTTGTGGGTTCAAGCTTTTGTCTGTTTTCCTGTATTTTTTCTGACGCTCACCTTGTAAAAATTGGTTTATGTAACATAACTAATGTTATAAATATCTTTGGTATAAAGGAAGTAATCTCTAATCTGCACACTGTCTATTAGTGTTGAAAATGTTTTTAATAGTCACCTGTGTTGCTAACTGTTCTAACTAAAAACATTTTCCAGCCGACAAAGAGCAGGTTGAAAAAGGTAATACCATGAAGAATGAAAGCTCCTTGATGCCAGGAACATTGGAAAACAGTAAGTTAAAACACTTTTTTACGAATTCATTCAGTTACTCTAATCTCGAAAATCGTTTCCCATACTGACAGAGTTCAGGGCTGAGTTCTTCAAAGGTGGGTTAAATTTAACCCTGGGTTAAGCAAAAATTACGGCAGAAATTGCTTCTCTAATGAATAGATTATAAACGGTTCTTATAAAATACTGTTGGAATTTCCCTGGGAAAAAACTTGTTAATCCAAAATTTACAGGTCAAATCCGTCTCTATAAGTTAGGAAACAAAACATTAGTTAAAAATTTAACCAATTGGGTTAGCGCTAATCGGCTAACTGGGCCCTGGATTGTAAACTCAGTTACTCAAGCTCACCATACTGAGTTAGAGGCAATTATAGATAGCACAAACGTGCTAGTAGCTAACTTGAAGCCATGCACTATATTGGGCACTAAGGCCACGTTGGTAGCGGGCTTTACCCCTTAAAACTACCATAAAAAATAGTGAGCCTGATTGCTAGCAGCAATGGACAGCTTTTTCGGCCTTTTTAGGCCTCATCGGCATGGCATAGCTTGTAAACAGGCTCAGGTTCCCAAAAAGAAATAAGTAATGAAAAAGCGCAATGCTTGTGGGATGTGGCTATAGAAATGAACTCAATTATTGATAAAACAAACGAGCTAGTAGCTAACTTGAAGCCATGCACTATATTGGGCACTATGGCCACGTTGGTAATCAGGCTTTACCCCTTAAAACTACCATAAAGAATAGTGAACCTGATTGCTAGCAGCCATGGATATATTTTTCGTGTAGTAGAACGCCAGGGTTTACCCCTCATCAGCATGGCATAGCTAGCAAACAGGATCAGGTTCCCAAAACAAACATAAGTAATGGTAAAAGTGCAATGCTTGTAGGATGTAGGATACTGAGTTAGAGGCTTAAGGGATATCGCCCGCTACCAACGTGGCATGAGCGTCTATCCACATGCGCCCAAGTTTAAAACCGTTCCATGGTCCTCGTGAAAAAAAAAACATCAGAAACTGACATATCTTGGGATTAAATGATGTGTAATTGCGCATGAGTAGTAACAATGCATATGAAAAAGTTTTTTCTAGTTTCTAACTCGAGGTAAACAAATTACATAAAACGAGACATTCTGATTTCCCCTTGGGCTTTGCCAAGTGCTCTCTGCTGCATGTGAAAATCTTAGTTCCATAGAAAGATCGTTTGGAAAGCTGGCTCAGTCCGAGATAACTCTGAGGATAGGGATTATCTTTCACCTGCAGTTACCTCACTTCATGTGAACAGGTTTGTAGGGCAGCAAATACTTAGTACTAGTACGCATGTGCTATCTATACTTGTGATTGTCTTTCCAGCTACATCCCACAATCAATAATAGTTTAATGTTCTTTATCACTCGTATGAAAGTGTTGTCCTGATAAGACCTAGCCGAAGCAGCTCGCCCATCAGGGGTAAGCTCTGACGTTTTGTTACATCAACACATCGGTCCATTGCTAGCGCTGCCATCATTATGCGGCTGTAAGTACTTAGTACTAGCAAGCATGTAGCGTCTCTTCTTGTGACTATCTTTTCATCTGGCACATCCAACAACAATTAGGCATTTACTATTTATTAGTGAAGTGACTCAAGACAATGGATCTTAAACTAGTTTCCATAAATAAGTGATTAGTAGAATTAATGACACAGAACTAATAACACAGAATTCTGCGGGAACAGTTAGTGAAGAATAAATAATTGTCAAATTTTGTTTTAAAACAGGAACAGTGGAAGATGCTGTGCTTGATGCAATGAGCCCTAATTCAAAGAAAGGTACTCAGTTACCGTTTCATGAACATTACCGCTGCTATACATAATATTTCTATAATACTAAAAGTAACATAACACAATAACTTAATAGAAAACAATAATAGCATATACACTTTTAAAGGATCCAGCTCGTGTAAGAGAATGAATTGTGTTACCGGCGCCATTCTGAATGTTGAAAGCAAAAAAGTTTTAAAATCTTTCCGAAACATATTGTTTTAAGATTTCTAAATATGTAGCTCACGTTGTTTCTTTTTTTTTAGTTGCGCTTTTTTGTTCTCAGAATGTTTATAAGAACACAACCAATAAAGGTAAATACTTAGTCTGATCAAAATTGATTATTATTAGTTATGAATTTTTTGCAGCTGATATTGAAAAGGTTGACAAAAGTGATGAAAAGAAGAACGAAACTGGCAGAACCACATCCAAAAATAGTAAGTGATCAATCTCGCTCCCAGATGGTTACTGTTGTTTGCTTAGGCGGGCGAGACACACATCTGGTAAAATCCATTTCGATCTGATTTCTGATTGGCTGCTCCAAACTGCTAGTTCCCAGTTAGATCAGGTTAACGTTTTTTAAAGCTTTTTCAGGGAGAAACTGACGGCAGAATCAGAAGCTTCCTTGCTGATTTTCAAGTCCCCGCCATTTTCTCTCCTAAAATTCCACGCATGCGCAATTAATAAATATGCCAAAAATCTGGCATGCTTCGAAAATGGATTTTACCAGATGTCTTTCTAGCGTAAATTGCGCGAGGGCATCAGGGAATGAGATTATAAGTGATTAGAATAAGTCAGTGGTAACTGCTTTCTTTTAGAATAATAGTTTAACAACTGACTCAACTTTTTCTTCATTCATTAATCTTTATGACTCATTAGTTTTGGGAACCAAAGGACTACGCATGAGACTATACATCAAGACTAAAATATTTTAGCTCAAGCCAACTATTTATAAAATACTGCCGCAAAATAACCCTGCGAAATTGGTTCAACGTTTCGATCCAACATGTTGCTCTATTTTTGCTCAGACCCTGGGGCGGATCCAGACCCTGGGGCGGATCCAGACCCTGGGGCGGATCCAGACCCTGACGAACGTGACTTGAGCCACGGTCAGATTTTTCCCACTTTAATTTGAAAAATTCTGGAATGGAGTTTCCAGACATTGGTTTTCAAACGTTTTCTTTCTGATTGACAGTTTGTAACCTTGTACTATACTCTCAAAATTTTTTGTAAATGATTGAAAACTAACTATCAATAACCAAAACTTACTAACAGCATTAATTTAGATTGCTGATTATAGAGCAGCTCGATACGTTTCAATTTCAATTAATGAAAATGTATACTGTTTTTAGTCCTCTACTTTGACGATAATCTAGACAGTTCTAAAACGGATTACTTGTAACTTTTGCATCAGTAAAAACAATTTAATTTTAAGTTTACTAAAGGTCCTGGAATTTAATCTACTAGCAGGCTCAAGAGAGAATAATGAATTATAAATCATATGCTAGACTTGGTATAACAGCAACACGTGAACTTTATTACCAAATGAATTCATATATAAAGGTATAAGGTTGACAGCGAAATTATTTCCAAGCAAAGAGTTCGTTTTGCTATCTCTATATAAGAATCGAAACTAAAATTTATTTTTGAAACGAGAACACTTGAGAATTCCGTCACAATTACAAAACCAAGGAGTTCCTTTTTCTATTTACAAGAATTGAAACTAACATTTACTCAGTTTTTAAAACATGAATACTTGAGGACACTGTCACAATAACAAAACCAAAGTGCTCCTTTTTCTATTTACAAGAATTGAAACTAACATTTTCTTTTTAAAACAGGAACACTTGAGAACGCCGTTACACCTACAAATACGTCGAGTTTGATGAAAGGTAAACTATAAAATACTTAGTCCATGAGCATTTATTTTTAACCTAATAGCAGCTGCACGTGTAGCGCCAAAGTACATATGAACAAAAACAGACTTATAAATAATTACAAAAAGAGTTGTTAAATGACTTTAACACATCTATTTAACTGGGTTGGCATGCCGGTGCATGAAAATACCTCCTCTCTTCTACGTAAAAGTGAGTAGCGTAAATGGTTGATTGAAAATTCGCCATAACATCGTTATAAAAATAGCCTTTGTGACAAGATTTCTTACAGAAGGTTTTTCTGCAATAAACTACAGACCTTGACAAACTTGACTCAGCTTCTGAAGATATTTCAAGTGGAGAGGGAAATCGGACCGAATCAACAGCTTCAAATTCAGAATCAGGCGCTGGAGAGCTGGTCTCTAAAAGTAAAAATGGTAAGTAACACAACTACATATAATGTACTGTTTGAACTAAACTAAAGCTCTATTCACGTGGGAGTCAAGTTTCCAGAATAGAAATGAAGTTTGCATGCAAATAGTATGTTAACGGAGAGCTTTGGCTGAACTCGGTCAAGCGATATAAAATTTGTACAATCTGATAGGATGCTAATTTTATAAGTTAGCTTTGGGAAAGATCATCTATATAAATTATAAGTGTGAGTTTTATTTCATTTTCACGTAAAATGTTAAAAATATTGTATGCGTATGTTTCTCTAAAGTTTTTTTAAGAAATAGTATCTTTCTAAAAAACTAAGGAACTGACAGTTGCACTGAGTGCTCGTGGCTATACGAAAAACTCAACAATTTGACATTGATTTAAAAACCCAGTTAAAATATTAACTTGGAGAAGACTGGCCGACGCTCATCCGATTGTGACTTATTCAGTTACTTTATCCATCCATTATTTACGTCAAACCAACCGATCCATTCGCTTTTTATCCATCACCTACGCATCAATACATTGGATAACTAACCCATCCATCAATTTAAATCTATCCATTCCTTCCATGTACAAATGCATCCAATCGTCCAATTATACGTTTTCATTCCATGAAATCCATTCCGCCAATCTACTCATTCATTTACCTTTTCTCTGAACTTTTTGAACTTTCATTTTTTCATTCCATCTCTATTGTCAATATCACTTTTTGAACTTTCATTTTTTCATTCCATCTCTATTGTCAATATCCAGACTGACACTGTAGTACGATTTCATAGACAGTGTACCTGAACCCCCAGAAAAAACAGAAAACACAAACAAACTGGAAATGGCGGACGAAAAAAAACTAGGTATGGTCAGTTCCAAACCCATAAGACTATTATTCTAGATCTGATCTGTTGTTTGCAAAACTACAAAGTCATATATTTGTGCAATGATAAACCTAGATGAAAGTTTTAAATATAGTTTCTATGTTCTCTTATTCTAGAGGATGCTGTGTCTTCTAACATAAAACATGAAAGTTTAGTATCTGCTCTATCTTCGGGCTCTATATTAAATCGAGGTACGTATCATGAAAAACAACAAAAAAAAATATCTAAAAATGTCGTCGACACACAATTCTAAAGTCATTTGAGGAGAGGTGAAATTAAAGGTTGACAAAGAAGGATCAAATGAGAGTGAAGTAAGAGAAAATGCAAATGGAAGCCGAACTGATCCAAAAAATGTAGATATAATAACAAGGGTTTGCTAAGATGACGGTGAATGTATGGTTCATTAAAGTTAGAAATTGAAAAGAGAATAAATGAATGATATTCAGGGGAAAAAGCAAAGGAAAAGAGCTTGCCGAAAAAATTCACAAAATGATTAACTTGGGGATTGTTTGTGCATGCATATGTGAAAAAAGAACCTTTACGAAAACAATAAAACACTCGTTGAAGAGCGTTTCCATTATCATTGTTTTTTGTTGCCGTCATTTTTGTTGGATTTCACTTTTTCTGTACCTGTTAGCGGTGTTGTTGTTATCATCATTTAATCCTTGTGACGTCTTCAAATTATTCATCAAATAGGCTCGTGTCCAGACTCCGGACGGTTAACCTGCCTCAACCTTCTGTACTCGTTTCCATGTAAGATGGACGATGATTGCTTTGAAAGCGGAATGGCGTGCTGTCAAACAGGTTGTAGCTTTGCAAGAGCTATGTGCGTGCCTCGATGTAAGTTGCAGCTCTTTTGTACATCAACCGATTAAAGTTCAGTTTCATCAAAGTTAGTAGAGTGGACTGGTTAGGAAACTTGATGAGTTTCTTTGTTATATGTTTTTGTTTTCATTTTCTCTATTGAAATATGACTTTGACAGTGCACAAATAACAAAAGGCTTTGAGATGTAAATGAGCAGATGGCCAATAGACTAATGAAGCATCACACCAAGAACAAAAGATTCTAACTGTGACCGTACACATAACACATTGTAATCTTCTTTGTAGTTAGCTAAGATTCCTAACCAGCCCACTCTAACAACTTTGGTTTCATCTAACACAGAAGTAGCAGGAATGATATATTGATGGAAACTATTTTAAAAATCCTAAAAGGTAACGAAAAACATCTGAGCAAAGTTTATGACAAATAGCTGCTCATGCTTTATGGTTTATTCCATTCTACAATGAATAATCAAGTATCCTGGTTTTCATTTCACAAAAAACTTGGAATTCATATAAATTTAATTATTGAATCGTATTTTTATTTACAACCATTTCTTTCCTGGTTCCACTCAAAGTTTATTTATATCAATCAGGTTTTTTTTCTTGTAACGTCTGGAAGAGAAAATTGTCTTGCCAAGTTTACTGAAATTGCACCTCAAAAATTCCTTTGGAAGCCCATGGGGGGGGATATGTCCGCAACCCCCGCAACCCCACCCCCCAGCCTACGGGCCTGTGAAATTTATTTGGAAGTATATGGCTCAGTTGCATATTTTCACGTTACTCCACTCAATATTGAAAGCATATAGTATTCATATCTAACTTTATGTTGGGAATGCTAGTCGTATAGAAGTACTAGTCGTTTCGATTGTTGTTGTGGCGTCTCTTGTTTGCTTGTTTGTTGGACTCCGCGCTTATTTGAGATTTCATTCGTGAAATCAGTTTTAAGTTCATTCGAATTTCTCATGGAATCGTTCCGAAATTTTAAAATACATATTGTAGTTTGAGTTACCTTGCACATCAACAGATTTTTGCGCTGCTTCAGTCATGGTCATGAGAATATCAGAGTCAATCGTATATTGCATAACGTAATAATAACCCAATTACGAGCCTTAGGCTTGGGCAATTAACTGACGACGTAAAAAAAGCAGTACCAAAATATCTAAAAAAACTAACATAATTAAATAAGAAGAAACGGTTTAGCAAGAAATAACGTGTTTAATCATGAAAAATGTTTTAACTTATTGACAATGTTTGTTTTCTTTCTTTCAGCCTCAAGCATATGTCCGATTCAGACTCCATATTACATGGGATTCAAGAGATGTAAAGATTCGGACGATTGTGGGAACGATGGAGTGTGTTGTTTGGACATGGCGGGAAGACATTATTGTCATAAAGTTACCGATAAACGGTAGCACGGCAAGCTGGAGACTCGCCATAATTTGTGTTTCTGATAATATCACGGACAAGTCATGATAACAAAACTCACTAACAGGGTTTCTGTGGAGTCTTAAGTTGAAACTTTTTCTCATAGGTATTACAGGACAAAATTTTGCAAAGAATATGTTGAATCATTTCAGCAAGAGTGCTCCTTTCGGCAAAATGGTGTCAGTTTCAGTGTGGCTTACGTATGAACAATTATCTACGGTTAAATTGCATGACAATTAATGAAATACTTCTTCGTAGATATAGCAAATTAGACTTTGTAATCGATTGGCGAAGAAGTAAGTGGTTCTGCAAGAATTTTTTCAAAAATGTGTTGAAACATTTGCGCATCATCAGTTTAGCGTCAGTCAATCATATGAACAAAGATATCGGTTGTGAAAATTGCTTTGGTCCCAGTTTCACAACATAGCGAAAATGGTAGCCTTGATAACACATTGGGAAGTTGCGTTCCGTTGGCAGCTCGAAATCTCCAGGAAACGTGTATCTAAACCAGTGGGCCTGGTCGAAAAGAAATCTCACCCATCGGAGCTGATTCCTAAAACTGTAAAAAATTTCCTATAATTATGTTAACTATCACACAAACGGAATCGTTATCCATAGTGTACATTGCTACAATATTTTTAATCGTTGTCACAGCTGTTTCTTCGTTTGCTTGTTGTTCAAATGCTGTTCTCACCCAGCCATTCACCCACCTAATGATTCCGACGGATGGTATTGAGTCCGATAAATATAGTGAAACTCAAAACATTTTCTTCTTTGTCAAGTTTTATTCATTATTTTTTTAAATGTGCACCGATTATATAAAATTTGCATCACAACTAGAACAAAAGAACTAATCTAGAAAAAAAGCAGTTTTCCACTATGTTATTTTCTAAGAATCACGTACATCCATGAATTTGGTTCCTTTCTGATGTTTCTCGTTCCAATAATCAGACGCTTTTTATATAATACTAATCACGTGTTCTGTTACTTAATAATTATTAACTGCCATGATGATGTAAACACTACCCACTATTTATAACCCCCAATCATATCAAACCGATTACATATCAAGAACTGAGTCATGCAACAGGATATATATAACTTCTTTTCGATTGGCGAACCTCAGATATCGTCAATCAGGACCATATTAGCAGCATAAATTAGCACCATAAACAGGAATGAATAAATATTGCCTAGTTAAAAAAAATTTGTCTTCTTGTCTGGACAAACCATTTGATCGTGAATATAGGTTGGTTCAAAGTACTTTGACAGAAATTAGTTCCGAAAAAATATATAACGATAATTAAATACACGACGCGAGTTAATCATGAGATTAATTGAAGCAGATTTGCTACCAGATTTTGTCTCCGTAACTTTGTATCTAAAACTTAAAAAAATCCAACAAAGTTAGTTTATTTTACAAACATAAAACTACCAAATTCTGACGTTTTTCACCTCTTGTATTTATGGTTTTCGTGCATTTTTACTTAGAAAAGTTTTCAAACAATAATAAAAAACCATTGAGAATGATGCATGATAGCCCTATAAAATTATTTGTAATGCGGGACAATAGATGAATTTCGCCGAATGTTTTTAAAGAAACTAACACTCCTGGTACGCGCAATCTATTAAGTTACTTGTGCGCATTTATAGTGGCTTTCAGATCACACCAGCGCTGAATAATGGCGCAAACATCACACTGGCACCAAAAAGTGGCACCGAGATCGCACCTGTGCCGAATCAGGTGGTACAAAAACCACACAAGTGCCGACGAATGGCACTAAGACCACACCGATACTGAATAGTGGCCCTAAGGCCAGTGCCAAAACAGTGGCACTAAGCTTTTACCAGTGCTGAACAGTGGCACTTAACCCACACCGGTTCCGGCAATTGAGACTAAGGCCACACTGGTGCAGCTTTTGCCCTCAAGTGCAACGAGAGTGAAAATGATTTACAGTTGGAAGTTGTTTGGCTTCATTCCAGACATCAAGTTCCCAATTAAATAAAACAAATATATTTCGCGTGTAACAACTAACACAGCTGAAACTTTTTGTGCATGCTTGTTCATTGGAACTTGTAACTGCTGTTAATAATAATAATAATAATAATAATAATTACAGTTCTTGCGCATTTCGCATGCCT
>ERZ1740055.101-NODE-101-length-15542-cov-7.583909_pt1 | contig 15542 bp, 9 predicted proteins | sample MGYA00581747_ERZ1740055 | MGnify/ENA primary metagenome ERZ1740055 (study PRJEB43018, sample SAMN04849739) | marine metagenome | isolation source: floating plastic debris | place: Pacific Ocean | collected 2008-08-28 | study: EMG produced TPA metagenomics assembly...
ACTTTCAACAATTTTTAGAGTCGCAATGTTCACTTGGAGGAAAGTGTTACACAAAAATGCCGGTTGTAATTAAATGATATTAGAAGCTTTTTTAAACAAAAATAGAAAAGTCAGAGACGGTAAACTAGTGAAGAACTTACATGTTATACTCAGTAGTGCGTTTGAAAAAGTTGTCGAAGGTTAATTAGGGCCTATCCTGACTGAGATCCGCCATGCAACGGTCAATACAGATGTTCCACATGATTTAATAATACATCTTGAGCATTAGAAAGTAAAAGTGAATGATAAAGCGCCATGACATTTTGTATCGGATCGTAAACTGTAACAAAGTATTTTTCCTGCAAAGGCAAAACAACCAAACAATTCCTTATAGATCCGCCTCCAATACATCTTAGGGAAACTTATAAACCTTTTTTTTTTTACAAATATCTGTATAAAACACAATTTTCCGAGTTTGTCAAGGACTACAGTTTTCTTAGTAAACGTTGTGTGTCGTGGAGGAAACTTGTTCGGAAGCATGGCCGTATTTTATTGTCTCAATTGCAGCACAAAAGAGCATATTAATAACGTTATCGACAAGAATAGCCACAAAAAGTTTCACTTTAGCCTTATGACGGGGCAAGTACTCACGTACTTGTTTCGCCCACACAAAAAGTCTATGCTCAGAAATATGACGGAGAACACGTCTTTAATATTCATCTTAAATGGCCCTTCATTTTAGTGTGTAATGACTGACTAATTAAATATCCCGACCCTTAAGTCATATTGGCGCATTCTGGATGAAGATTAAAAACAATGCTGCCTTCTCGTCTGGTTTCCAATGAGAAAAATCCTATAAACCGTAAATTCCAAGTCTACTAAATCTTTCTGCGTATTTACAATGTGAGTTCATTGTCGAGACTTGTTTATCAACGTCTGACTCGGCGGTGACGGCAGATAATATTCCCATCGAAAAATATTAGAATTGAAATTTTTATAATAATTGTTGAGCGCCAAAAATTACGTTACCCTTAAAACACGCTTAATCTGTCAAAGGCGTTAATTGAAACACAGTCAAAATTAACCAAACGTATGTAAATTAGTGCCACCAATCTTTCTTTGATGATGGAAATTCGAATTAAAAATTATTTTAAGATTTAAAAATATCGATTTCGAAGACAAGTAGTTTGTATGACAAGGTTTTTTTTTATCAATGAAACAAAAGTAAATATTTTAGAGAAAATTTAGTTAACATATCTTTATCGAGTTGTCAGCGAGAGATCTGATCTGTCAACAATAAAAATATTTTGAACTTTAGCATCGATAGCTGCGAAGGCATTTGATACGTTTTAGGCAAACACTAGAGGTGTGCACGTGTTAGTTACCTCGCTTAAAATGACAACACAAGATCATTAGCTGTTTGTATCTGATGTGAATTTCGTGGACATCATCATCGTATGTGCCGTCACCCCATTCAAATCTGAAAAGTACTGATCCACGTCCATCTCATTCCAAGGAACTCTGTTTTGTACGAATTCTCGACATAAAATGTATACTACTCGTTTCAAACGGCATTTTGCTAACATAAATAAAATACCAAAAAAGACTCACCGAACAAAAGAGATGAAATCTCAAAAAAGGGAGGCAGATAAAGCTGTTGGTTTCTTAAAGGGTTAAAAATTCTTCTATCGAGTTCCGTTGTCATTTGTATTTGTATTGATATAGTCCCTCTCCATTTCAAAGTCAAATTTTGCTTCTAAGCTAGAAACCGCCTCTTAGGGTTATCTTGTCATTTAAATAAAAAAAAGTTATTGTAAAGACGTAAATTTAACGAGTTTCTTTCTATCAAACACTAGATCGTCACTTTCAAAAGGAAACAGGTTTGGATTCAAATGTTGAACTGCCTTATTCTTGCCTTTCAGCACACCTTGTGTTGCCCCCCATTCGGCACACATAGGTTTTCAAACATTCAAGGTTTTTAAAATTGCTTTTAAATAGTGAAGTAAATTAACCCATATCAAAAACATTGTTCACAGTGACAAAGTAGAACAATTTATGAATAAACTTAAGGCTGAGGATGCAAAAAAGTGAAAATGTTTCTACTTTACTGAATCTTGTGACTTTAATAATCGCCTCAATTACGGACGAAATGTCTCGTTTCTTAAAACTTTTTGTTTTTTTATTATTCAAAACCGCTTACAAAAATAAGAACAATTTAAAGCTTAAATAATCAAAACTACAGCAAGCCTAAGGTAGCTGGGTGTCTGAATTCTTCGGTGTACCTATCTTCTAGTTTACGGACTTCGAGTGAATTCTTGAGATTATTCGGGAAAAGCTAATGTCACAAGTCGCAAACAGAAAGGGGAGAAAAAATAAACTATTTTGCCTTCTCAGGAAAGATATTTGAAGCTATAGATACAAGTCTGCCCAATTCCATTGTAAAGCTTTTCAAACTCTGTTCTCACGTCGTTCAAGGTCAGTTCATTAACAGAAATCAGGAAAAATTTCAGAGTGAAAGCGAAACACCAACACTCAGTGGCAATCTAATTTTGTGGTTACATCGACAACAAATTTTAATTTTTATTTTAAACAAAATTCGGGATAAAATACCAAATATTTGAATCAATTCTGGGTTAAAATGTTCAGTTTGATCATCGTCCTCAATACACTTAACGATTTACGGTCAGAGCAATTCGTATCGAGTATTTTTGAATACGTTTCTTTCTACATAAACGACAGTACTAATTTTAACGTCCGGGAAGAGTCTCGTCCTTTCATTACCACCACAATCTATCTATTCGCCGACGTATCGTGCATCACCAAGAATATTATGAATTATATTAGCAAACTATAGTCGGTCTCCCTGAACTATGGCGAACCTTATCAGGTTTAGCAAGTTTCTTTCTCTCTTTCTCCCACTGCTGTCGTTTATGTATTCAGTTTTACCGGAGAGAAAAGTCGCATTACTTAGATGAACAGCTAACGCTAGTTTCTTTCATTCCTTAGACAAAGTTCCAAACTGAAAGACTTACAAGTTAATATTTTTTCTTGACACTTTCAAAAAGTGTTTTCTTTTTCAATTAAGACCGGATAATGTGATTTAAAAAAAAATCCACAGTTAAAAACATAACATATTTATATCAAACAACTTTCAAAGTAAACGAATTCGTACGAAAGACTTTCAAATTTGTTTTATAACCTGCGTTAACTACTGGCTTACTACCCCACAGTTAACATTTGCGTTTTCGATTTGCTGTGTCTACCTCTGGAATGTTCACTTCACATTTTCAAGAGAAATTATTGCCCGTTTATCATTTTTTTCTTTTGACGTTGTTGCGGTTTTGAACAACAATAAGCGGACATCTTTGTTTGTAAACCTTTCCGTTTTCAGTCGTAATCCTGGGTGCTAGTTGCCAAAACACTACAAGCCGTCCAGTATCGGAACTGCCTTTTTAGCGAAAAAGTAGTTTAAAGCATAACGGAAATACCAATAAAATGACCCAACGCCAACGGCGCTCAGCTTGGGAGACAAAATAAAAAATTAAAAATTAAAAAAAAAATGAAATCGGCTTGCTAGTTTAAGCAAGAGATTTTGAGCTAGTAAGCAAAGCTAAAGTTAACCATATGCATGCATCTGATCAGTAAATGACGTTTGTATATAAATAAAGAACACACACTACGTGACTAGCCAAATGTATGAGTCATAGTCGGTCTTTAAGAACTTCTTTCAGTTACTCAATTGAAAACTTTCCGGCAAATCATTTCAATAAAATATTAAATATCAAATCACTTGCACCCAAAATATTATTCTTTTTACGCAAGTTTTCGAAAACTCCTCCGCTAAAACAAAAAAAAACCCGTAAAACAGACTAGAATGAAGAACCATGCAATCATCATCATAAACTCTCTGAAGGCAACAAACGTTATACGAATATACGAATAAATAAAGATTTTTTTAGCGAACAGAATATACATGTTGGAATTATTCATCTGAATATCACTTCTTCAGCCTTTTGGTTTCAAGAAGCCTAGCGACTGGAAATCCCCGACTTAAGCCGGCTGACTTAACTTCATTCAGAGTTAACACATCTCGCATATTTCAATATAAAAACTAATGCAATAACGGATAAGTTAAAATGCTCCATCTATTAGCTCAGAAAGCGGCCGGCGGCTGTTTTGAATTTTTTCCATTTGATATTTATTCAAAAGACGGTAGCTTGTCTGTGCAGGAAGCACCTTCACTTCAGAATGCACTGACACATAGACTGCATATAAATACACACTATACATTGATTCTTGTGGACGGTGGACAAGAAACGTCAGTCACGGCAACTTTTTAAATATTCAAATACCTCTGCATGATCTTCGTACCTTCAGCTCTTCTTCATATCAATTTCTTTTTTAGTTGCCTTAAGTCTCAAAAAATTGATTTCTTGCACATATTGTGTTTGTGAGTGTGAATTCGTCTTGTTACATTGATGCATTATGAATAGTCTAACATTTATTTCACCAGTAGTTTACCGTCTCACTCAAACGTGATTAGTCGCTGCAATATCTAAATGCCTGGTGTGTTTAACTTTGTACTTAATTGTCAATCTTTGCAATCTAAATTGTTTATAGTCTCAAGTAATTTAACCCCTGTTGCAACACTTTCTTAAGTAGTACACTATTATAATTGTTTACCCCAACTTGTCTTTTCACTCACGGCCTAACTTGCATTTCAATAATCTATGGCAAGAATCCCTCTCTATAGGAGAGTGCATAGCGTAAGGACAAGAGAGTCGAGTGTTCCATCACTTTTGTAAGAATGATTGATGTAAAGAGAAAGACATTTTACGGAAAATAACAAAATTATTTTTTTTTGAAAATGAAAAATGTTATTCAAAGCTTTTTTCCGATCTAGACGCATCCATTACGCACCATTACTACGACTACAGTGGAAAGTTCTATGCAAACTAAAATGAACTCACTACAGTTCAGCTAATAATTTATGATTCCTAAAATTGCATGTTAAAGATATGAAGTGATGAAACATGGTTGAACTTTGGCAGCTGGTGTACATTCGCTCCAAATTTGAATGAACTGAAATTCCCGCGCAAGACTGTCAGGTTTTCCATACAGAGCTTAAGTCGCCATTCAAAAGCTGTAAATTAAGCGCCATATATAAACAGAAAAGCTGAGAACTTTCGAATTGCTAATAACAATAACAAAAAAAAGCCAACTGATTTGCAGGCGTTCACAAATACCACAGCTGATAATTTTTGGATACGATAATGAGCCAGCTATAGTTTGTAATTATAAAATATACATTTTTTTCTAACAGCTACATGCACGCCGAATTAAACTGCCTGTATCAGCTGTTCTGGCAACTGAAACATTTTTTTAGCCGACTCTTATTAGAACTATATTCGTATTTCAACTGAAAAGTGACCAACTGCACAATCATAAATTATGTTGAAAAATATTACGTTTATAAGAACAACCTAAAATTATGCTTCACAGAATATTCGTCAACAGACACTACAAAAACACGAACACAACTTTATTTCAAACTTTTATGCGCTTAAATTGTTTAGGAAATAAATATGTTTAATTCTTAGACAAGTTTAAGGTTTAACCTTAAGCGACATTAAACTCAATTTACGTACTTTTATGAATTACATTTCTCACCTCTCTTAACAAAAACTTCGGGAGTTGTAACTCTTCTCTCATTAGAGTTTGTACTGGTAACTGTTTTACTTCGATACACGGTGGGCTGAATTGTTGCAGAATTTGACTCAGTGCTTGGTTGGAAGAAGTTTCCACTTTCGTTCTGTCGTTCAATAATTCGGGAAAACGGTTGAGGATACAAGGAAAACGGATTGTAGTGTCCATATTGCAAACCACAATAAACAGGTAGCGGAACAGCTACACTTCTTTCAAACGGGAGAAGGTAGACTGGACATGTTTTTCTTGGACTTGGAGTTCGATGTCTTGCAAAGTCTTCTTTCAGAATATTCTCAACAGAAAACGCTAAATTTGGCCTTGCTGGCCCGTGCTCTTGTTTTGACATTTGAAATGCAGACCAAATACCGCTGCCTTCTTCCTGCAACACACAAGTGATCTGAAACTCAGATTAACACAACACAAATACACAGGCGTACGCCCAAATCAAAACAATGGATCACGTGAGAATTTAAAATAATCCGTAATTAAAGAAGTATTGTCCCCATGAATAGATCACTTCACGAAGAACTGAAACAACATACGAATATATTGCGCCAAATTGGATAGAAGTCTTAGCATTACAGTCTTTAGAATTCAAACTCTTGCTTAAAATAACATAAATAATATTTTAATTTCTTGTTTAAAGATTAGAAGTGTAGTTTCACGCCCCGAAAACTGAAGTTTTACGAACAATTATAGACGCGAATTTCTTGGCAGCCCAAAGCAATACGTCAAGAAATGACGACTTCGTATATCCGAAATCTTTATTTCAAAGACGTACCTAAATAGAACTTACCAAACAACGGATTTGAATTAAATGTTTGTGTTGATATGCTCGACTGAAAATATATAAAACAATGCGGCCAGTTCTTTTTGCATTTCCGTACAGGACAATTGAATTAACCGAGATCTGAAGTCGTTTCCTGGACGCGAAAAATGCTTTAGGTTTTTCCTCATTCAAGATTGTATCCAAAGCTCGAATAATATTTACTTTCAACGTATGATCCCATAGATAAACATAAAGTATGATAAACAAAGCTTGCGGAATGTGATATCACTTGATGGTGTGATGTAACCAAAAAATAATGCGCCCTTATGTTTATAGAATATATTCCTCTAAGTAACCTCAAATATTATTACTATTATTATTAAAAAAATGCTGTCTGGTAATGTCTCTTTTGACAAGCACTCTGAAAATGGAAACAAAAGCAATACCTGAAAAAAGAAAGACAGTGAAGGGTAGAAATTATGGATTTGTCGCCTTAATTGTACTCCTTTCAATAGAATTAGAACACCACACTTTAAAAACATGTGCCGTGGATCTTTTTAAAATTGCTATTGTATTTGTAGTATAAGCTTTTGTTTCATTTTTATTTGAAAACACTCGGTTGGGAGTTTTAAAACAATTGATTTCCTGTTAGAATTTATTTTGATTTGAAAGTATAGTAAAATAACTAACCAATGATTGCTTTGAAGTCTCAATTAGGCTGTTTCATGTGTTGTTGAAAACTCTAAAAGTGTCGTTTAATTATAAAATATTATAAGCTCTTTAACAAAACTCTGTTAGCCTTTTGTGTCAAGTAGTTGTTGGTTTTGCCCACTTTTACAATACTTATTTCAAGAGCTCCCCGCAAAGACAGCCTCAGGGAATGCGCCGACGCAAAAAAATGTTAACTCTGCCGGTCGGAATTGTGGACACAGCAATACTTTTATAAAAACTTTAGAGCTGTTTCGAGTGGCTTTATTTTCACACGAATATTGAGTAGTAACAACAACCGCTTTCATTCTATTCATTATAACCGGATCTCGTTTTCCACTTGTAAAACTTCAAACAAAGAAACTTGATTTGACACTTTTTAATTAAGGTTTATTATAGTTACATATAATGTAGATTTTCCATATTTTGTTGATAAAGTTCTTTGATTCAAATGAATTGAGATGTTTATCACAAAGGTTTTTTGCTGTTTTTCACGTCAAAACACTTTGCCGTTAAAAAATATTTGTTGCGCCGACTCCACTTCAGGTAATATTGAGTAATTAACAACCGATACAAGGGTATATATTGAAAAGGGGATCGACTCCAGTCGGTTGAGCGCCATAAATTCTTTGCTCGTGGTAAAATGGCCAAAATTGTTAAAATATACCGGCAAACTTTTGGAAAGTCCTTGACATTCCAGACGGCTTTTATTACTATAAAAAGTAGTACACACTAGGAAAAGATAAGCACAGCATTTAAGGATAGATAATGACGTATGTGAACAAGCTTGAATTAGCATAAACATGAAAAGAAAAGAAAAACAGATAAACAAACAACCCATTCTTTCTTTGCTATTTTACTTTCAACATATAATTAGTGCTGCGTGAAAGTTCACACCGGGACAGGCGTACGTACAATTAGTGCAATTCTTAATTAGCGTATTCTCTTGTACAGTTGTGTAAGCTACACTAAATGAGCATTGGTTCATTAATGAATCAATGATTAATTAATAGGGCTGTCTTGGTATTATTTGAAAACTCTTTGATAAATTCACTGGCATTTGCGAGATTTAACAGTCACAGCAAAATATATATATTATATTAACTAATAGTTTTTACTAGCTGTCAAAAGTTAGGTTTTAGAAAATGCCGTCGCTTGCACCCCCAAGCTCGCATTTGTATGGCATAATTTTTATATAAAGTGGACAAAATTTAAAATTTATTTTGGGATGTAAAGAAAGACTGTTCATCTATAGCTTGAAGCATCATGATCTTTTCTTCGCTATGCTTATTATCCAAGGGAAATCGTGCGAGTATTGTCAACATTTGTTTTTACAGCAAATTTGCTGAGGTGTTTACCTACCGCAAAAAGGTATTTCTCCCCTTTGATTTTCAAAAAGAAATGATATAGTTTGTTTTTATCTAAAGGTACTTCCTGTAAGAAGGGCATGTCAAGGTGTGACCAGAATTACGTTATTAAAGCAAACTTACATAAGTCATAAACAAGAATTCCGTAATGTAACACAATCTTTTCTTTTTCGCTTAATTTTTTGAAAACGTCAGTAATAAAAGACAGTAATCTTTATCTTTGACTCGGCTATATATAACAAGCAATAAACAAAGACTAGTTTATTTCATCCGACATCAATACTGCATTACGATTCCCAATCAGAGATAGGTGACCGATTTCCTTTAAGCTGCAATTGATAACACATTGCTTGTTCTCAAACTTTATTAATCTTCTCATCTGACTGTAGCCGGTTGGCAGCAAAAAAATTAAGCTATACAGAAACAACTCACAACAGTATTTAGGACTATTTATAATACCTTTCCTATCGGGTTGGAATTCTACTTAAGTTAGTTAGCAATCCTTCCGTTGTGATTTGTTCTAGCATTAATTAGACATTATTTCGTCAGAACAAAAATTCTTTTGTCTTTTATTTTTCTACTTCTCTTGACCACACAATGCTTCAAATTCCCAAAGTAGGTTATCTGACGCGATTAACGGTACGTTATTTCAGATATCCTGCAGTACCATTTACTTGGTCATATTAATTCACTAAAATCTTACATAAATACACTTCCATATTATACCTTTTTCTATTCTTGTTCTTTATATTTAATTATCTATTTATATTATGTGTACATTTAATGTCAAAAATATGGTACAAAAAATAAAGAATCTTGAATCTTGAATCTTAGTAGTCTGTGATTTGTTTGCTGTGTGTTTGTCTTGTTTTCCTTTTCAGTTGAGTTACTGTATGCTGACGTCATGATTTAAACTCTGGGCTAAGAGTTGAAAACTGAAGAACCGAAAAAGGAAAACTCGGCTTTTGAGTACAATATTCACTTCTAACGAAATATCGAAAAATGAGCCATACATTACGCAACACGAGCAGCCGAGCATTGCCTTGTGTTATACTTTATTTAAAATGTAAACAAAATAAATTCAGGTTGAAATTTGATGTCAAGTACAAAGCGATACTTTGGATTTTGAATTTGAGCGCTGACTATCTTTTACCATTTGTTGTTTATTCTTGTCGCCAATGTAAGATTATTCTACACAATTTTGGTTTCAAAAATGGATTATTTATTTTGTACACTTAAAAATACAGTCACTCGCTCTAGCAATCTACTTTCCCGCTCCTTTTCATCCTTCTCCCATCATGCATTAGGACACTACACGGCTGTCCGCAAATTCAAACTTGAATCGGATGCTCTTTTCTTGATAACAAACATAACACAGCTAAATAAACAAATCTCCCTTTATACTCTAAACATCAATGTCAAGTCACGCGAACAACAGCCGTGACAACCTTGATTCGTTTTCTGTATTATTCTGAACTCTTATGGAATCCATGAAAAAGAGTTTAAAAGCATCCCGGTTGAGTCGGAACGTCGTAATCATGTTTCAAACTGTCGAAGAATTTTATTTAAATTAATCTTGATTGCTAAAAGAAACCGCAATTCAAGTCATTAAAAAAATTGAGTAAGCAATCATGTTTGGACTAGGTGACCAGACTGAAAAAGCTGGGTTTCAGTTTTATTACCTTGGGAATCTTGAGTTATATGTGTTCCATTGCCAACGGGTCAGGGTATAGGTAATTTCTTTTAATATAATTGTCTTCTTGCTGACCTTGTAGCTGTTATTTTCATAGCGCCTTTCTTAGTCTTATCATCGTCTCCGAGTGCTTCATATTTTCGTGATATTTGTGTCTTCAAAAGCTAGCCTGAGTAGAACTTTCCTTCAATGATGCTTTGTACCACTAGCGCTTGCAGCAAATCGGATTTTCTAGCTAAAACTTTTGAAAGTACTCAAGTTATGTAAAACAAAGATGAATTTTGTGGGGACGCCAACCTTGGACGGCTTGGTACCGTTTTCGCGCGTTTATCACGAGCCACCCCTACTGATCCATTTGGCATAGTTTAATGTTAACAAAAGTTATTCCTACTGGATAGCATGAATCTACTCTAGTCATAAGGGCATCCTATTCCCCGAAGCAACGTATCTTGAATGTGAAACGAACAGCGTAACTCTAATGGAGAAGGAAAACTTTCCTATCTAAGCCGCACCTCTCTTATGTTAACTAAGACTGGCGGGAAACGTACATAAGTTTTGTTTTATCACAGACTGCGAAAAAGGAACAAAAATTGGATTTTTTAATTCATCTTATTGATCATCAAAATGAAAGGTTTGTATAAAGTTGCAATTTATATAGAGGTATTTCAGTCTAATATTATTAGGTAACAATGTTTTAACTTATTCACTCTTAGGAATTTTTTACTTTCCGTTTGGTTCGAGGATATATACTTAGAAAGGCTGATCTAACTTTTGGTATCTGAGCTTTAGATTGATGCTATCAACATGCACCATAGTTTAGGGTTATTTAATTACCTTTGGTACCGAAAAACGTTAGATTTTTCAACTAAAAACAACAAGTTGTTTCTTCAAAACAGTAGAAGTCTCTACACGCGTCACGGATAATTAGCAAAATATTGCGCCGACTTCGGCAAAGGAAGCGAATTTTAGCAATAATTGGAAAGTGAAATTTAACTGAATAACAATTAGCAATAACGCTGATTTATTACATCAAATGAGTAAGTGTTTGTCAATATATGGGTTTCACAATTACTGGAAACTAACCAAGTCACTTTAAACCTTTCTATAGTGCATGGAATATAATCTCACTGAAATAAACAGTAATAATGCAATTCATTGTTAACAAAAATTTGTTCATATTTGCATGATATCTGACGATAATCACGGGTGTTGATTCGATTGCTTTTAGATAATGGCAAATTTCAAAACATGCCGTAAAGACGTTGCTATCTTTAAAAGCCAATATTGACGTATAGAAAAAAATGCTTTGCCCATAACAACATTTGAATCCATGAGTCATGACACTTCGAACAACGAGTGGACGCTTTAATCACAGAGTTACAAGAAACCGTAGGAAAAAGAGTTTAGTTTTAAACTTTGTTATAAACCACTCGATGTCATTGACTCGTGCCGATCATATTGTACATTTCATTTTTGTTCAGTTCTTGATCTGAAATGAAAGTCCTGCATGAGCGAGTGAGCAATGTTCAAAACCCTCACATAGCTATAATATTTGCTTCAGTGTTAATACTTGTTGAAGGTCAGAAGCGATTTTGAATGTTTAAAAAAACGGTTTCGTTTCGACAGGAAAGCCACATTGAAAATGTGAAAATTTTCATGAAGTTGTATGTTTCGCAGAAATTGAAATAAGACAAGAATGACGGAATAATTAACCCCCCAAACAAATCCCTAGAATTTGGATAAATCGCACATTTTTACCTGTTTAACTTGTTGCCTTATAAGAAATCTTTTAATGACTCGTTGTGTTCTCTGGCAGAGTTTCACTGTTCACGGTGAGACTAAATTCAAGTTGATCAATCACCTTTTAAAAACGCTTGCACTTCTGTGGCACCACAATTGAATTGAAACTGAAAAATATTGGAATGATCAAATGAGACTGAAAACTCTTATGTTTAGGAAGTTCCATACAAGTTTTTCATTTCAGAAAGCGCAACTGTTAGGCGACTCTAGGGGAGGGAATGTGCCCAATATGTGGTGGCGGCTTTCATCAAGGTTGCATGAACATATATTACTTTCACTCTTACAATTATAATATATATAGTTCGCTCCAACGATGAGTTATTTACCACACAAGATATTTTCAGTTAACATCTAGTTCAAGAGGTGTGACGCCCTAGTATAGGCTGCAGCAGCTGTGTGTATGGTGTATCGAGAGGCGTTTACAAAGATTATTTTTGGGTTTCAAAGAAATACTTTTGTTTTGACCTTGGCTAAATTTTACTGACGTGTCATGATTCAATTTGAAACAAACTAAAGCCTTTTGTTGATGATGAGCTGCGCCAGTGTTTTTTAAAGAAAGTCGTAGTCCGAACAGGATGACAAAAAAACGACAGCGCGCAACCCTTTTTTTAACAGTGTCCCGACTGACTTAAACTCCTTATACATCTATAGCCTGTTGAACTTGAGATTATCAAGTCTTCGTTAAACTTAGTCTTAGTATTCATCATCTTTAAAACATATACAGCTCAACATTGCTCGAGTCAGCAGTATTTATACGAAAATAGCTTCAGGTGGTGATAGAATTTCAATTTCGACTTGACAATCAACTTACAAAGTAACTATCTAAAGGGCTTTTGAAATATTGTCTCTGAGGTAGCACTGACCAACACAAGATTTGTTTAAAACCGCAAATGGCATGGAGTCAAACACTTGACTTGTCATTCCTGGTTCCCATTTTCGCAAGCTTTCATCTCGTGTGACAAAAGAGTACGAAATCAAAAGTGGCAGAGATTTTCAGTTAATGAAAAATTATTAAAAAAACCTGAGATTTTGTTTTTCTCTTGTAATGAACATAAAATTAAGTTTGGATCCAGAACAAGGTAAAACTATTTTTTCACGGTTTAATCTTATAAAACTCGTGTGAAAAGTTTCTTTTTATATTTAGCTGCTGCGTTTAAAAAGAATGCAATTCATAGAATAGCTGAAACTCATTTTCAAAGACTGAACTAATAAACTGTGGGTGTGATTTGGGGTGGTGTAGCTCTCTGAAGAGAAAACAAACTTTTTGAAGATAATTTTAAGAAATGGCTATACGCAAAGTTAGGAAACCATACCTAAAAATTACTAATACTATTGAAACTTTTCGTGCATGTTGCTTTTTACTTCAACCGAGTTTTTAATCTGTTCCGGCTCTACAGAGATATATTCATTCAGTGTCTTGTCCCGGCTGAACTAAAAGTGATGTATATTTCTCTTACATTTTCACTGTTTTTCATTTCATTTATGGCCATCGCTATGAAGTTCGTTCCATAAGAACAGGAAATATAATAGTTTGTTACTGTAACTTACTAACTATGATTTTGTTTGTGTCAGTGCAGAATCAAAGTAAAACTTATGACTTATAAAAGTCTTAAGAAAGACTGGTCTTTACGAGCAGAACAAACGGAAACGGTAGCCCAAAAAATGTTCAGTTCTCGAAGTTAATTAATATATTGTTCGGGTTAGGACAGTAGAAATTTTAAATGACTGACGAACTGACGCGAACACTCGTGTTTTGTTGATCTAAATTATAGTTTTTGTCATCGAAAGTCTTTTTCTAAATGAATTTAGAAAACAATTCTTCAACAAGAAAAACTATCAAACTAAAACTCGTGGAAAATATTTATAAAAAAGTTTACAAAACAGTAATATTTCACTGAGGTATGTTCTGTCCTCCGAATCAAAACAAAATGTATTTTTGAAACAATAACAAAGCAGTAACAATTCAAGGCATGTTCTGTCGACCGAATCAATTTCCTTTCATGAAAGACAAACGAGATGTATTGTACCTATAGTAGCCTCTGTTAGTAATGAACAACTTATACCGCCTGTAAGTGAGAAAAGACTTAAGACCATCAATTACTGGATACAAATAGAAAATGACAAGTACTTGTTTCCTAAGATCACATTAAAATTCATTGATATAACCTTATAAATGTTGTTTTATTAATCAATTATCATTTCAATTTTAACTTCCAAACCGGTTTAGTATTCAAGTGATACCATCAAAAATTCAGTTTCAGTCGGTCTTAAGTTTCGAAGAATAAGTGTCTTGACTATACTCAGTTAATGACAGGGAACAATTCCGTTCTTCTGATTGTTATCACATGACTATGGTATGAGCTCAAATACCACGCACTATGAACTAGTTTTCAATTGATTGTAATGGTTAAGATATTCATCATTTAGATATAAACGAGACAAAATTGTTCCTAAAAGTTTTAGGAGCAAAATTAAGGATTAAAATTTGTTTTCGCGTCGCCTGATAACTGAAAATAGCAGAATATCTTGTAATATACAAGTCTAATCAGTGCTTTTAAAACCGGAAAATATTCTCGTCTTATCTCTTTTGTTTATTACGGGATTGGTAAAAATAAGACTAAGAGGCAATGATTGTTATTTAGTGAAGTTTAAATTTACTAGTTCACGCGAGATTTCACATGATAATTAAAATATATAATTTTATATTGAACGATAAGGCGTTGCCCTGTTACTTTTGGCAGCCTGAAGTATTTATTCTACGCCCTATTTTTCTGCAACATACATTATATTCCACAAATGTTCTCTCAATGATATCAGACGTTGTACTGCGTCAAAACTCTCCGTTTTAACCTTTAATAACTTGTACTAAAAGTTTGAGAAAGTAATTGCTTGTTCTGTCTAAAATTGAAAACTAGTCAAAAGTCTTTTAAATTCTTTTTCAAAAGATGCGCAATTTATTTCAATGAGCAATCCACGATAAGCGCAAACTTTGCCGCCATATACAAACAATCTCTTAACAAACAGTTGATGACTTTTGAAAACAAAATTTAAGGTACAAATTATGGCGTACTTTCTCCTAAAAATGAGTCCACTAACTGTTTATCATAGGAAACCATTACACAAATGCTTTCAGTCAACTTATTCTTTAAAATAAAACATTTGATCAGGATTGGTTCTAGCTTGTTCGTCCACTAGCTAGTGGACAATTGAAGGGTATATAACCTACAATGGGCGGGCAAGGTTGGTGCATTTGGTAAGATCTCTCTCTTCCGACCAGAAGGTCCCCGGTTCGATCCCGGCTCTGCGGAAATTTGAATATTTTTATGACCTTCTTGTACGCCTAAGCTAACTCAGCTTTTCATCCTTCCGGGGTAGGTAAATGAGTACCAGCATCAGCTGGGAGCTAACCTGCGATGGATTAGTGTCCCGTCCAGGGGGAGTCAAAGATTCTCATCCGCTTAACAATACAGAAACCGGAGATAAGCGCCGGCTCCATGGGCCACTTGGCTCGTAAAGAACT
>ERZ1740055.102-NODE-102-length-15534-cov-6.927838_pt1 | contig 15534 bp, 5 predicted proteins | sample MGYA00581747_ERZ1740055 | MGnify/ENA primary metagenome ERZ1740055 (study PRJEB43018, sample SAMN04849739) | marine metagenome | isolation source: floating plastic debris | place: Pacific Ocean | collected 2008-08-28 | study: EMG produced TPA metagenomics assembly...
CCCCCCCCCCCCCCCCCCCCCCCCCCCCCCCCCCCCCCCCCCCCCCCCGCTCCCCGCCCCCCCCCCCCCGCGGTTTGCCTTTGTATTTTGGTGTCGAAAGACACATGGCCTTGAACGCAGAAAAGCGAAAATAACGAACGCTATAAGGGAAGCTTGACCTTTACCCAATTTAAGTTTTCAAAACCAAACACATTTATTTGGAATTGAAAAATGTGTTTGTGTACGGAGAAATTTGCCTATCCATTTCTTTGCCTGAGAAATCATTTTCAAGAAATGAAAATCAAACATCATGGAAGACTTCATAACAATTTTATCACGAGCTTGTGCCTTTTACTTTCTCATTTCGTGTAGAAGACATAGAAGTAGGTTAGCGATTGGTTAAAAAAGGTTGGGGCCGCAGTAAACTTATCTTTGATTGGTCTAGAGTTGTGCGTCCCCTACCTGAAGTCTTGATATCAAATATAACTTTATTGTTGTTACATGGAGTCAAAATTTGCACAGAGTTGTTTCCACACAAATAACATACATGCATTCCTAAAAAATAATACACTTAAGTGTAACTTGAATGAAACTTATAAAACTTTTAACTTATTATCGGGGACATAACTTGAATGTAACTAACAATAAATATATAAAGTTTTATCGTATAAGGTATTTAACTCGATTTAGTTCTTACCCCAAAATATACATACATATTATAACCACATTCTATAGTTCAAAAATATAACTAACTCGTTTGGCTTGGTAACCTCACCTCCATCTGAGGTTACCATATCTGAAGATTGCAGCTGCAATCGAAAGCTTATTAGACTAAGTTATAAATATCCAGAGTACAAAGTATATAAAAAAAGACCTCTCCAAATATATAACTTACGTACATTACAAGTAATCTTTCATTTTGTAATTAGCAACTTATACAGTTAAGAAATTTATTTATAAAAATAAGTTGAAGTAACTGAAATAACTGATTTGTTAGCCATTGAGATTAAATATGAAAATAATGATTTTCTATATCAAGTAAGTAGAAGTTCAGGTTAATCAGATTTATCTTTTGCACATACATCAAAAGTCTCCTTTCAAAATGTAACCTCTCTTAACACTACTTCTAGGCGGCCGAGCACGTGGTTAGCGCAGTTGCTAAGATCCCAGTCCCGGTCCTCCGTTCGATCTCCGGCTTTTGCCGAGATTTGAAAATTTGTACGACCTTCTTTTTTGCCTATATAATATAACTCAGCTTTCCATCCTTCCGGGGTAGGTAAATAAGTACCAGCATCAGCTGGGAGCTAACCTGCAATGGATTAGTGTCAAGTCCAGCGGGTGTCAAAGACTCATTCTTCTTAAAGGAGAACTGAATGCTAAAACGAACTTGTTTTTGTTTGAACCTACTGGTATAGTAGATTAACTCTGTGATGTTTTTTTAAAAACGGAAGTCGAATGATATAGAGAAATTGATTGTAGAAACAAAGAAAAGTCTCTAGAAAAGTTTGATTTCGTGGATACCATGGTCAGCGGTATGGTATGAAGTAGGTTACGGTATTCAGAACTTAAATATGGCAGTATGCTTCCAAATTTTATTAGTTTTTGGCGATCTATGTCTTACGAAGCATTTTTTCTTTTGTAGCAAGCAAAAACCGCACATTAACCATGTTTTTCCTCTTTTTAATATTTCTATTATCATAACAGTACAACCGCTGACATTACATATTGAGCTACCGATCAAAAAGGTTTGCTTTGTTACAAAATCCCAAAATTTTATAAGCTGCTAGGCTAACAGTCTAAAAAATTTCATATAGTAAGTGAATTTTAGGGTTTAGTTCTCCTTTAACACTACAGAAACCAGAGATAAGTGCCAGCTCCATGGGCCACTTAACTTGGAATAATATTTAGCTTTATACCAGACAGTTGTTCAAATGCAATTAAAAAAACTTCGACGGCGGAGATAAACTGCTGGAATTAAGATAAATTGCGAGGCTGTAGGAGCAATAATTAATCAATGTGAGAATCCTTGTGCATGGCACGAACATAGATATGTACATGTTATGGGGAAAAACACTTGTTTTATTGTATTAAAACCTTGTTTTATCTTTTTGTAGGAAAAACATAAAAAATCGAGCTTCGATTGTTTATACAGGTTCAGTCGGTGTTATTTATTTTTAAGGTCAATTTGAATGCCACTGATCTTAAAACTGTTTTCAAACTGGCAATAGCCAAAGTTGAAAACTGATAACCTCATTATAAGGACAGTTAAAAATATCTAAAAATCTATCCCCGAATGACCTAAAGTTTGACCAGTTTAAATTCATGCTATTTTATTTGACAAGAAAACGCGCTCTAGATCTGAGCTGCTAGCAAAACAAAGGCACCTGCTGTTATTCTCAACATTACACGGAAGCTAATTAAGGAAAACGGACACCAACAACTGTGTTTTGGGTAGTAACATTTATTAGACACCTTCACCAATATGGCAGTGGTGGGTTTGGGGAAGAGCCCCAAGGAGCCCGATGCCCCCTTTTTGCCAGCACTGATTTTTTTGTCAACCTATTTCAATAAACTTACACTGTAGCCACGTACAGGCAGACATTGTATTTTGATCCCGAATGGTGGATTAAATTTTTTGTTGTACATGTAAATAAGATGTATTGTAGCAACCACTGAAGGCGTTCATGGAAAGTTCTCTTTTTGAGGGGGTTCGGGGACTGGGTCTAGAATTCGGAAATTGGGACTCCCCTTTTCAAAGTTCTGGATCCGCCCCTGCATAGTAGGCCAATTCGCGTTTATTTATGCACTGAGTAGCAACGTCATAAATACTTTTCATCTTTGGCCATCTCAACTTGCAAGATTAAAAACATGACACAAACTGCGGTTAAAAACATTATACAACAGCACAACGCATGTTGTAGTTTTTTACAAATATCTTCAACTTGACGTTTCGTTTGAAAGCGACCATGTAACATCTTCAGTAGTGACCGTTAAACTGAATTACAACAAATTTAAAATAGACAGCGGAAGAGCTGAATATATTTGAAAAAAGGATTGACCTATACATTTTTTTATTATGAACAAACTTAATAAGAACAGTGAGGCTCAAATCGTCTGAAAAATTAAGAACAAATTAAGAAAAATCTGAGCCGGCTGGGGAAATGAAAATGTTGGGAAAAAAACTTGAATAACTAAAGTGAAACACTATCATTTCACAAGATACTGTCTGCCTCCAATCATAAGGGAAAAAAAGCATACAAGAGCACTGAGGGCGTTATAGTTGATTTTTAGAATTTAATAATATATGGCAGTCAATTTTTTTTATTTATATATTTTTTTTTTTTTTTTTTTGTTTAAAAAAAAAAAAAATAAGAACATTGAGTCTGAGCAAAATTTTACTGGTTCTTGAAAAAAAAGTGTAATGTTTATGTGAATGTTATATTTTCAATTACTGAGGAGTAAGTCATGTAAATGCACACGAGCAAGGCCGAAGATAATAACTCGGCTTTCCATCTTAGTCCTTTTTAATTTTCAAACAAAACTGATTTTTAAGACTGAGCTACTGTCAGAATAAAACTTCGAGGAAACGAGAGTCGGTTCTGGCGGGTCCGCCGTGACTTATAAAACTTCACTTCAAGTTCTAACGTGTACCTTAGGAATTTAAAACGTTTTTTTGACTTACTTAGGGTCTTTGTCACAACTATGTGGTTGTTTTAGCGGTATTATTTTCCTCTCACGCGCAAAACCTTTAATTCAGTGACAAAAATACGTAAATAGTATTACCCGAAGAGGTAAAGCTGTGGAATTATAATTTTTATCGAAACTTGTTCTTTAGATATCTGGTTATATATTATTAGCTGATCAGTAACAAAAGCTTTGTTTCATAAAGCATCTTTCTCAATGGCATTAGCTTTTCTTAGCAACTCCACGGGATTACATATCAACGTTTTCTAAAGAATGAAAAGTAGTTTGGGCTGGAATGTAGTCCTATAAAATTTGGTTTTCTATAATTTTGTATTACAAAATTGAACTTATATTTATCATTTTATTTTGTTAGCAATATAAAAACTATCTAAAACATTTCCCAGTAACTAACATATGTGTATCCAAGAACTGCATTTTACATTCAATTGTAAGTCTTTTTATTCGGCCTTTTTGAAAAGTGTTTCTGTATAAAAGTGGGTCTTTCATCGAAATTTAAAACGTTTTTAAAATGTTCTTCTATTATAACTAAATCAAGTTATTCCACGGATATTTGTCTGACCCAATAACACAGAAACGTTTCGAAAGTTTAACTTTTTTTGTTATTATCTATTTAATTTCAATCGATGGAGAATGGTCTTTTCAGTTATAAAGTAACTGAGTAACCCAAGATTATGATAAAAATGGATGCTCGGAGGCAGCATTTTTGTGATACCATGTGTATTTCACGGCTTAGTAACTTACTCTACTCTAACCGTAGAAATGAAATACTTTTAAATTTTTCGTCCGGCATGCAACATGCTCCAATTACAACTTTAGATTAGTTTCTTTCGAGGCAAACACTATTGATAATTTGTTAAACCACTGTTTTACAAAATCCCGTTTAAAAAACATTAAATTTTAAAAATTAAACAAAAAAATTTTTAAAAAAAAAAAAAAAACAAAAAAAAAAAACAGAAAATAAGAAAAGACAAAATACTGAATACCCAGTAAGACATTATGAAGTGTGGAAAACCAATTTATTTCTTTGATAATATATGAAAGAGGTTTCTTAAAAAATTAATTTTAAACAGCCATGGGTGGTTCTCACAAGATTTTATTCAAATCCACGCCACGTAACGCGTATAACGGCGTTAAGCTCGACAATATCAGCCCTTTATAAAATGTTAATACCATGGCTAAAAGGACCGCTTGTGTAATATAAAAATATTAAATATTACTCAAAAATATGACGATCGCCTTATGGAATCCTTTAGGACTAAAGGTATAGCATCAACTTAAACAATTCATTATTTTATTATATACAAACAGCTAGACAAAAAACGCTCATCAATTGTTTCAATTCAAAGTATCAAAAGAAAAGTTATGACAGCTACGCCTGTTTTCAAAAGTTCGAGGAAAGAAAACAAAGTTATCGACCAGATGTGTACAGGAAATAAAGATAACACAAACTTTACCTTCATTACAATCACCAAAACAATGAAGGATGCAATTATCGTAAACCAGAATTCATCGATTTCAAATCAAAATTACTTTCCAATTTTATTTTCAAATAAAAAAATGAAATAAAATAAAATAAAAATGGCATTGATTAATGTAGTGGTCATATAAAGATTTTAAAAACGTGAGAGTAACATATTCCTGCATACAAAGTTTGGAATGTTTTGATTACACGTTTTTTCAAATAAAGGATCTGTGATTCACCGCCTGGCTTAATGTTATTCGTCTTTAATTTCCTGTTGGCCGTGAACTTTGCAAGTTCCTTTTCAAAGACACAACCAACGATATCCTATCGCTATATAATTGAAATATAAATGAATATAGTTTGTATACAAATTTGTTCATACAGTTTCTCTTTGAGTCTGTAAGTTGTTAATCAGCCGCTATTATCTTAGTTTTTTTCCGGCCCAAATTCAGAAACTTTCTAACCAACAAACCTTAAACCGTTATTAATAATCTTGATATTCTTTAGCTATATTCGGTCATCTAACTCTAAGCCTTGTAACAGTTTTGCGTCTTCACATCAAAAACAACTAAAATTAGCATTGCTCTATCGAAGATAGAAAAGATGCAATCAGGCACTTGCAACATTTTACAAACTGCAACTATATATAGATATATTTTAATGTTCTTTCAGAACCTATAGAAAGGAGATTCAGGACTTTAGTATCGTTTTAGCGGTTGTTTATAGGATTCAGTAGAGTGGAAATGTATCGTGATAGCATTCTACTTTCGTTTATTGACGCAATGGGCTTCAAAGGCGGCGTGGCAGATTTGTAGTGGGCAGTTTGACCTGTATTGGTACCCAATGACCCATACCACAAGCGGGAGCCGAATACATTCGAAAAACCAATTACTCTGAAAACTCCTCAGGGGTTAATCCTTTCTTTAGTGTTATTTCCATGGACTTTATTCTAGTACCAATTATAGTTTGTTGTTTACCTGCCTTGTGAACAGAGAATGGGTCATCTGCCACACAATTCTATACAATTTAACTCAATATACTCTTTGTAAAAAAACTTTTAAAGTTTTTCTTTCGGTTTTTCTGTAGACAGCCGCAGCATTCCCCCTTAGAGGAGCAGATTAGAGCGTCAGAGGAAGAATTAGATTGAAGCAAAGAATTCTTATGCAAATGAAACTTCATGCGTTGTTTAGCATTTAGACGCAAAAATCATGCAACATCTAAAGTTATGATCGAAAATATCCCTCCAAATGAGTAACAAAACTAAAAGTATTTTTCAACACCATAGTTATCTCATCTAATTTAGGATTTTTTTCATTAGACTCAGCCAGACTAGTTAATGTGCTCTGTTCAGTTGTGGAACCGTTTTCAAATGACGTCTAAGCTTTGTCATGGAAAACGTCCGAACGCTTGCTTCCCAGAACACAAAGGCTGTTTTATTACCGCCTGCAGTTCTTTCTTTCTTTCAGAAAGTGAAAATTATACGTGTTTTGATTAGAAAAATTTAAACCAAAGATGCAAAATTGTAAACTAAGCACAAAACTTGTAACTCAAATAAAAGTTTTTTCATTCAATTCAGGCGCAAACACTTGACTTGAATCTTAAATAGCATTTTCTTTTGACTGGCACAATGTGATCCAACACAAAATTCAATAAAATTATCTTTACTAAATTACCTTATAAGAATAGCTGACTAAAGCCTCATTTTACTAAGAAATAACACTGAAAAAACAGTGGTGTTCAAAACAGCTGTTTTACGCGTCGCAATTAGTTAGCTTAAGTTTTTTTCCGTTAGCGGAACCAGTCGCTTCGTCTTTGTTCTTCTAAGGGGAGGAGTTCAGTCATAGCCGCGATTATGCTTGCGGAAATTAACCCCTCCATAGTGAAATCATTTTTTTTCTCTATGACTAATTATTTTTAGATTCAATAACGGTCTTGTTAAGCGCCCTACAAAGCTTTCTCAAACGTTCACTTGAGCAAAAACAAAACCTTGACAAGATCAGTTTTTTGAGCTTTTTGTTATCTTGTAGACATTTTTGAAGAGCCGATAAAAATGGTGGGTTTTTATTTCTATGAGCTAAACAATAAGTTCATTACATGTTTTCAAGTGCTCCACGCGCATTAGCTAGTTCTGAAAGAGGTCACATAAGCGGAAAGATTTCCTAGTTCGCTTTCTGCAATTGTTTACTTAGACAATATGACCTGTTTGATCGTTCAAACAAACTTTGCCAGAAACGTTCTCATAAAACCCAATTCATTTCATTGTTTTTTTGCTAGTTTTATCCAGTTATAGTTCATTGTTTAAAGAAAGAAGCGAATGCTCGTTAAGATATTCATTGAATACATTATTTTCAACAGCTTTTAAAAATGTTTTCGGAAGACAAATATAAGAAGTTTAGACTTGCTGATACTTGCCCTTAGAACGCAAACGCACAAAGACTCGAATTATACCCTTACATACTTGATATAATCAATGACCAAATGAAAAGAGTTTTTCAATTTATCAATTTAATCTATTTGTTGTGTACAGTTTGGTTATTCAAGCAGACTGCCTATATATTGAACGCGCAAGGATCGCTGCGTTTTTAATGTGGCAGGAAACTTGGTTGATCCGACTGCTTAAAATAATCTTGAAAAAGTCTAGGTCGACTCTAAGAAACCTGCCTAAATTCCTCTTGATTTGATTTCAGAGGCAAATTTTACTTGTATTGAAAACCTAAAGCGGTATATCCTTTTCTGCTTTGATCTTAAGCCGAGCGTTCGAAATTGCACGCTTCGTATCCAAGACAAGGTGTCGGCTCAACAAAAATGCAAAATGTGTTTTGAACTTTCGCCAGTCGGTTTAACCACATCTCCAGAAAAGTTTTTTTCTGAAATACATCGTTAATATCTTTCAAATAGAATGTTTTGCTTTCTCCTTTTCTCTTGTATTACAGAGTTTGTCTCTGTGGGCAAACATAACGGTAAAACATACAGAGTTTGTTAGACTAATCATGTTTCTCGGAGATTCAAATCTCTATAACAACAGAATAAAATGGAAATGTATGAGAACAAAAAACTCAACTATTCCTCAAAAACATTTTAAGTTTTAGGACTGATGTAAAAATAAACACAGAGAGAATGCAAAAGGAGAACGAAGGAACAGACAAGAAGTTGCTTTTTTGCCTTAATTAATTTTAAATCTAACAGTTAAAACCTAGTCTACAAGATTCTAAGCCAGAAGCTGCAGGGCAGAAACAAATTAATGAAATCACTTTGACGATAAAGAGAAAAGGTCAAAACCTAGAAATAGATTGCTTAACCAAGATTTAAAGAAAAATACTGAAAAATATAAAAACTCATGCGGTTTAGTTTTGTAAATGTCGAACTGGCCGGGAAGTCGATAATGACAATCATAGTCAGATATGAATTTTTGTCGAGCTCATTTCATTTAAATGCTAAATATAAGACTTCAACAAATAAACAAGAAAGCTCAACTCACACTCTCCAAGTACGTTGCGACGTCTTTAAGCTGCGAAAAGTAAAAAACGACGGAGTAAAGGCTACATGTGTTTCTCTCGGTTGCGGCGCTAGATATTGTGTGATGCATCAGGAGTCGACTCGAGTATTAAGCTAAATAAATCAACAAATTGCGCCTTGTCTCAGCTCTTTATACCGTGAAAGTCTACACTTTTTTAGTTAAGTTACAAAAGAAAAACATTGTTGAATTTTGGGGTGAGCGACTCCTTTCAATTCTCCTTTCAAAATTGCCGTATTGTTGAATTTGAAAGACTATAGAAATTCATTGTGCGCAATATAAGATCTTGTACTGGCAGTGAGTAATTTTGCCATTAAATGTAGTTTGAATAGCAGTACAACAAAAGCCTAGACATATCAACTTTTCAAATTCAATGCCAGGTAGACATTAGCTTTACTCGCAGTTTATCGTGGTTTTTGCACTAACAAAACATACGAATAGTACCGGCATTGCCACACATGACACAAATTATGGCAGCTTTGTTATCATTTATAAGACTAAGACAACAGAGATTTTGTTTTAGTGAAGACTTTATTCAAAAGCAAATGAAATGCTTTTAAAAATACACGATAGTCGTCCATCGTAGTACTTTAAATTAAGGTCAACTTTTTTCACAGTATGTGCTTACCAGCGACTGCTTTCTCTTTTTCTTGATAATGGTAATTGATTCTGTTATAATAATTACTAGAAAGATCGCTTATCAATACAAGTTCCGAAATCTTGGTTTTGTGCCCTCTTGACCTAAATTACAAGTGAATCTCAAATAATGCATATGAATCAACCAAGACTCGGCCGTTGTGAAATGTATGTATTCAAGTATCATATAAATCCGATTCATTTTTTGTGTGTCCTAGAACCGAAAATTCGATTTACACTCTCTTTATAACACTTTATAGTGTTTGTCTTGTTTATGTTTGCGATCAATAATCACCAGTAATAATACAAGTTCCATAGTCTTAAATCAGAATTTGAAAACAAGTCTTCATGTTGTTGACTTGCGGTTGTACTCAAAGGAGTTTGCTTAACCGCCATCTTAAATACAAGGTGTTGAAAGTTTGAATAAATAAATTAAACAATATTCAAAAGATAATCTTTACAGTCATAGAATTGCGGGAGTTAGAATCTTTGAGATAAGAGGTAAATAGACTAAAATATTTTTCTCTCCGAAACTAGTCAGTGTCCGACCCGAATCGCAACAGCATTTGTTCTGTCCACGTTGCTTCTCCTCTTAGAGTTGGCGCGAAGCCCTCGATAATTTCTCGCCGAGGAAATAAATTCGAGTTTCTATTCGTAGAAAGTGAAGTGTTTACAGCATCCATTCAAATGTGCAAGTCAATAGACACAATCCAGATCAATTATCGTAAATATCCTGTGTTGACAGCTAACTTCTGACAAGTGGCTTAGCATATTAGCTGATTCAAACAGTTGCGTACACAAATCACTGTCAAGAAATGTAATTAACGAATTGTGAACGTACTCTTACGCGTGTCTTTGGGTATAAAGTTGTGGATACTGCCCTGTGGTTTCGGTAACTTGTGGGACATGAGCTACATGAATGTTCTGAGCGGCTGAGAAAGCGGACATTGAAGAGACGGCACTAGTAGTTGGCACAGAGTCTGGAGGCATCGATCCACCGTAGAACGGGACCATTTCTCCAGGTCTTACTTGATAAGGGATTGCATCGTGTACACTTGTATGCGATTGCGGTGCGCTGGGAAATCCATGTGCTTGCCTTGGTTGATGCATATCATACATTTGATAAGCTGTTTGACTAGGGCTCACTTGGTAGTACTGCGGATACATTCCCTCTGTTGTCATCGGCGGCGCACCGTAAGCCATCTTCATGGCCGCGTGTTGTGCTGTCTCAGGTGAACCATATGGAAAAGGATATGTTGGTTTCTTTAGAGGAAGCTGTTTTGGCTTTCTTCTCCGCGGCTTGTACTTATAGCCTGGGTGATCTCTGCTATGCTGTGCTTGCAGCTCCTTTGCTCTTACTACATAGGGGCCTTTCTCTTCTTCGCTCATGTTTTTCCATTTCACCCCGAGAATTTTACTAATTTCCGAATTGTGCATTCTTGGATGTTCCTGAGCCATTTTTCGTCTTTCATCCCTTGACCAGACCATAAAAGCATTCATTGGTCTTTTAACATGGTCCGGACCTTTGCTTGACATGTCTGTTTTAGAACTAAGCTTCGCACCACTCGTCTCTTTGTTACGGTCAAATATAGTCTGAATAGCGGCTTGACAAGTCGCTTTACTCTTCAACAAGGCGATGGTTTTGGTGTGTAATATTCAACAAAGCTATTTACATTTCTGGCGTTGCATGTGAACAATGGGCTTTTTAGAAATCTTTAATTACCATAATCATTCCAAACATCAAAAGGACATATAACAATGGCCCAAGCATTCAGCATATTCAACTGAATAATTAATTAGGCAAGATTCTTCAGTAATTGTTTTAACTGTCTCTGGAGAGTTTGGCTTGTTCATTCCAGCGTTAGTGTTTGCGTTGTCACAGTGTAATTGCTCCCTCAAAATAAGTTTTCATCTGCGGTCAAAAATCGCAGAAGACTTGTTAAACCTCATTTTCATTAAATCACAGTTGGGTACCCAGAGATTAATCATTTGAAAGTTAATAACGTGTTTGCTTTAATATTTATGTTCAATTTAAGTTGATATTAGAATAAATATATTCAAAGCAAATATAAAGAAAGTTTGTAGCACAAAAAAAAGTTTTATTCTTAAATATAAGAGTTGTGTTAAAACGATTGAAACGATTGTCAGCAATAAATTTTGTACCCAAAGAAACGACTGTTGTTTTTTAAATTGACAAACAAGAAAAAAATAGGTCGCGCGAAAATCAATTAAAATAAGATTCGCTTCACAATAACAGAGGTTTTCATAAAAGCAAAACTAGCCTTTGTTATCAGGAGCAAAATAGCATTTCCAGCGCCACATCCAAACAATTTTATTCATTTATTCGTTCTTTGAGTACTTTAGAGTCGCTTTCATAAGTAGAAATAGTGACAATAGTAAATTTATAAAGTTTGGCCTCATAAAAGCCCGTCTCGTTTACTATTATATATACTGGTTTAGAAATGTTACACAATGAAAACAATGGCGGACAGGGCACCGTTTGACCTGGATTCAACCAGACTGTAGTGCTTCTGTATGGGGCATGCACCTACAGTTTTTCATGGAAGAAATGGTATATTACTCTTGATTTAAGATAGTTTTAGCAAATATGAGACGATATTTTGGCATTGCTTCTCCAAAGAGAATGCCCGAGGGCCTAATTTACTTTGTTTGATTATTTTGCATATCAGAAGAAAGCGCGACCACGGTCTCGAAACAAAATTTTGCTGCACTTGTTTGAAAAAAAAATTATAAGCCGGATATTAAGTCCTTCATTAACAAGCAAGTCAAGTGGACCGACTTTAACTCATCTTGATTGTTAAACATTTAAAGGCAGTTTAACATTTCAACCACGAACAAACTTTAAAACAATGAATTCTGAAAACTCATTCGAAACTGTTTGTTTAACCAAGCAGCGTGCAGTCAAACGACCAGAGGCAAAAAATAGGAGAGTGCTGATGCTATGAATATAATTCCTTTCCACTCTAATACCATAAGGGAAAAAGTAAAGATCAGTGATAATCAATTCGATTTCAAACTAATCTCGTTTTCCCGGCTTCTCACTTAAAGCATTTGTAAAATCGCTAACATCGTTTTGAAAGCCGAGGTAAATCATGAGGTTTTCTGTTCCCACACAGTGCTTTCGCTTCACCTCGAAACTAAACCACGGGGTGCATGTCTTCCAGTAAAAATCCAAGAATCTCTGTTCTTTCTGATTTAAACATCAACACTTTTTGAGACTTTCTTGGAGAACCGTCACTTCATGTTTGCAGGGGTCCAAGAATTGTGAAGCTTTAAAATTAGTCGCCATGCGTGCTTGCAACATAACCAAAATCAGCGGTTTTTCTCTTCCGTTTTATAATAATAAAGTGTGCGACTACGAATCTTGTCGCACATAGTGCAATAAGATAAATATTTTAATCGCAAAAAACAAAAAGAAAACAAGAGCAAATATGTCTTTTTGTTTTACTTCAGCGAGTTCAGTATTACATATAACTTTTTTCACGTTAAAAAAAATTCAAACAAATGTAATGGCTAAAAAAACACGACTAACTACATAGCAATTGAATACAATCTTCTTATGCATTAAAAGATCTTAAAACAGGACCTTCATTCCTTAATTGCGTTTAATTTCAAATCACTTCCTACAGGTCAGCATTATTTAGATCCTTGAGGGTTTCCAAACAAAGTTAAATATATTTTAACCTCAGTTTATCTGCCTAATGGTCTGGTCCAAATGAGTGGTTTTGAAACCAAAACTTGAGTTCTTATATAAACAAAATGAATTGTCACTGAATATTAAGTAAATAAACCTATCTGGAAGTTGTCATAAAACCAGAATTTGTTTGTTTGCCAATACAAATTTCATTGATCAAGTATCGCGATTATAGAGAACAAATGATAATATATAATAAAGGAGATCAAAGGTACAAAACCATAATAATTGAATAATCATACCGCAAAATTAAAATGAAAAAAATTTATGACTGATTAGAGAGAAAACTAATGGTTACTGTACTTTTTTTTTTCTTTTTTGGATTAAAACTATTGCAAACTGAAAATAGATACAAAACAATTAAATAAATGTGTTGTATCAGTCAGTTTTAGAATACAAACACAATAACATAAACAAGTTAAAAAATGAATCGGCAGTTGAGTGAGCTAATTGATTTTAGATAAAATAAAAAATAGATAGATAGATAGATAGATAGGAAATTGAATAAATTATAACACGCACGATTGTTTTAGAATCCAAATAAATCATTGTAACCAAGTTTAAAAAATGAAAGCTTGCTTTCCTTACGGTGATAATTAAACAGTTAGTTAAAATTACGTTTCATCTATACTCGCCGAAGCACCCAGTTTAACGTATTTTAAAAAAAAATATTAAATTATTCAACACTGAAGCAAGTTATTCTAGGTTTTGCATGTGAATTAATCAACGCTCTTTTCTGTTCTTGAAGTTTGTTTTATTTGTTATTATATTCTTAACCTTTGAGAGCTGCTATAATGCATAGTAATATGATGGTATGGATTTGTCACAAGTATAAACAACCATTTTTAAAACTAAAGTAAACATTCAAAAAATTTTTAAAAAAGTGTTGACAGCGTCGAGTGCAAGTAATGAACTGAAGACAGAATATGAAAAGTTTTATCTGAAGTTTCGAACGTTCACCAATTATAATTAGCTATGCTAGAGCAGATAAACTTTAATATCACTACGCTTGGTCCCTACACTGCATATGCATATTACAAACATTTTTTTTGTCCGTTTAGATTTTAAGATGAAAAACGATGTTAAATGCAGTAGATGTAAATAACATTTTATTTAGGACGGGTGCTTTTATAAAAAAACACGGAAGCATAAGGAAAATAAAGAATATGAATGACAAACGTAACTTTAAAAAAATTGCAATTTCTGCATGAAAGTGTAAGAAAATTCATATGCATTCGTTTGGACTTAATATTTTTATCTGTCAACTATTTTGTATACTGAATAGATAAAATTGGTATTTTTGATTTTATTTTTGGTAAAGTATCTTTTGTTATATTGGTAACCAACATGAAAGTTGATTCTGATGGAAAGCTATACGACCAGCATTTAGCAACCTTTTTTTAACCCTTCGGGCAACCCCAGGCAGTTTAACGGAATCTCAGTTCTCCTAACATATCTCATAAAAAATTATACATTTGGTAATGAGAATTAAGGATTTCATCGGGCAAAATGATGAAAAGCGAAATTGTTCCAAACTGCTTAGATATGTATAAAATTATTATCCTGTGTCAAATGAAATACAGAAATAAATATGAACAAAGTCAGTTTTTTTCGACTGTTGAGCAACGGCCGTTCTACCGTTCTTGCGGCTCTCCGGGCACAGCTGCAGTCGTTTAATCAATTCACATCACATTAATAGCACTGGCTTGTATTTGGGGAAAGAATATTGCTCTTTCGTCTTTCTAAAAGTTTCATAGTCCTGAAGCACATTCATCGGTGTGTTTCCTTAAAGCAAGTTTCCGAGTCCTTTGATTTCGTATTTGCTGTCTATCGACAGTCATTAGGTGCCGCAGTGTGTCCGCGGTCTCTCCAATATATTGTTCCCCGCATCCACAGCAAGTGATGGCATAGATGACGTTGCTAACTCAGTAATCCATTGCCGCATGGTTTACTATGAATGGTATGATGGAGTTCGAAAAGTCGAAATATGTTTAAGTATTTGTGCAGCCTCTTTTACAAAGGACGCTTTTCGCACCTCTTCACTCTGACTGCTTTCACTTGTGGTGCGAAGTAGGAGTTCGTTAACATTCGTTTTAGGTTTTTCGGTTATCTCTGGCTGTGGATTATTCTAGAATAATCTTCATTTGGGGGCTTCCTTTCAACACCGGTAGTGTTGATTTTACCGGCTGGAAGACTTTTGGATTGTTCGCCGGATTGTATGTAGTGATCAGGCAAAGCAGGTTTTCATCCTAATTACGTCCGTAATTGCTTAAGTGTAAGTGCTAAGGCCTTGTCGATCATTATTTATTACAGTTCCAGCCGGTTAGCATGTAAATAGATATCTGAACATACATAACTAGAATGCTACTGATAAAAGCATTTCAGCATTTTCTAAGCATTTCCAGCATTTCTAAGCATTTCCAGCATTTTTTCAGCATGGTTCATGCTACGTCCGCTCCTCCTTTGTCAGCTTCAAAACTATTCAGCCTTCTCAAAATGGGCCGGCAGCCGGCTCAACGAGCC
>ERZ1740055.103-NODE-103-length-15518-cov-6.942508_pt1 | contig 15518 bp, 7 predicted proteins | sample MGYA00581747_ERZ1740055 | MGnify/ENA primary metagenome ERZ1740055 (study PRJEB43018, sample SAMN04849739) | marine metagenome | isolation source: floating plastic debris | place: Pacific Ocean | collected 2008-08-28 | study: EMG produced TPA metagenomics assembly...
AGTAACGATTGTAGGGCAAATTGACCCAAAACAACAAATTTGTTGTGACATAGCCTCTTTAATGAATTTCGGAAACAGTGATTATAAATAAAACATTGTTACTTATCAAAAAACGTCATCATTTAGGAATCCACATATCAAGCTTTGCTCCATTGTTAGGTTGACATTTTGGTGAAACAATAGCCTATTCAAACTGTGTGCCTTGGGAATTCGCAGCAGATTCACACTAATGCTGTTCGATTATTGTCGGCTAAAGTCGGTTGTTACAGTTCTCACGGAACATTGGCTTCGGCTGTCTTTGTTTGTCAAACAAAAGTCATTCCTTATTTGTACAAGGCCTTTGTTAGGATTAGGCATGCTTGAACGAATAATGTCAACTCAAAGCTTGATATGAAAACTACCAGATGTCTACCTTTTCTATCAGAATAGCCTGTTGAAACTTTATGTGGAACTTTTGTGCTGTGGAGCCTGGCACATAGTAGTGGCAATCATTCTGGTTATTGACTTTAGTTTTCTTTTTCTAAATTGGGCAGTAACATTAATATTGCTTTGGAAACTCAGAGGAAAAAATCAAGCAAGATCCGTTTTGGTCACTCTTCTGTAAACTATGGCCTTAAAGGAAAAGTTTCTGATTCAGTTTTTGTTTATTAAAAAATTGTTTTCAGGGAACATAGTAATTAAAAGTTTAAAGGTTTAAAAGACGTAGTTACGATAATTCAATAAAAGAGCACAGTTAAAATTTTAGTCTCATTCCATTTTTAGGACGTTTTGAAGATGATTTTAACGCACAAATGTATATGCTACTGAAAAATACGGAATTTTTAAATTATGTTAGTTTTATGCTCAAGGTCTGGAGCTCTTTCTTCATGCAACCTACTGTTTTATACTATGAAAAACGGCATTTATTTTTCATTACTTGTGTTAAATGAACAATTCTCCATACAAAATTGCGTATTTGTGTTTTTCGTGGCAAAAATGATTAGATTTTTTCCCCCCTTATACCCTGACTTAGATTTCGAAAAGATCCGTAGTCCTTCAAAAATTCAGAAAGTCTTACCTCAAATAACCCTGGAAGATAAGGAAAAGAAATCTAAAAGGTCTATAGTCACTTTTGTATTTTTAATCATACACTTGAGAAAGACAGCAGTACGCAGTGGTACAAAAATATTTTTAAAACAGATCAGTTTATATAAAGTATATTTTTTAAGGTGTTTACCATTTTGAACAGTTTTATCAAAATTACACTTAAATTGTTGTTTGTTACAGTACTTTGCACTGCTGTGTGGCAGTCGGTTGCCAGCAAAACCTCTCACACGACCTGCTCTCAGGTTGGTTGTTTTGAGAATTAATCGAATTATTGAATGGTCAGACCCACTTACATTTTGATTTTGATTTTGATTTTTATTATTGCAATGTTTAATCTTTACATTTTTTCCTTTTATTAACTTTTTAGTAAAGCATCCAAGAAAAAGTTTGAACCACTATCAGATTTGTCTAAGCTTGCAAGTAAGATAAAGGACAAAGTTCTCAATCCTATCAAAGGTAATTTACAAAAAAGATATTAGAACTATTCCGTGCTTTCGTAAACCTGCTTCATATACACTCAAAGATTTTGATGCCCAAATATTGACAATTCAAACTTAATCTAGATCTGATGATGATATTGGTTTGTTTTTGCAGGTGAAAAATGGTTTATTATTTACAACATACAAATGCAACAAACACTCTGCTTTAGAAATTTTCCTTCAGCAAGATTATTACATGTTGCTCTAAATTCTTTCTTTTTTACCTTTTTTTTCTCTGTTTACCGCCGCCTGGTTAGCCTAGTTGGTAAGGTGCCAGTCTATCGTGCGGGAGGCTCAGGTTTGATTCCCGGCCGGACAAACACTCAGGGTCTTAAAATAATGGAGGAGAAGTGCTACCTTTGCTCTAACATCTGCAAATGTTTAGACTTTGGCGTCTTCTCGGATAAGGACGTTAAACCGTAGGCTCTCGGAGACATATGTGCTTATGTGTCTCTCATGTGAGTCTCCGTCCACCTTAGAGTGATAAAGATGGTTTCCCCAATTAGTAGGCCTTTGGCCAGCTAAATAAAGTCGTCATTATTGTTATAATTATTTTTCTTCAATTGTTTGCTGTTCATACATCTTTGCCATGTATACATACAGTTCTTCTTCAGCATGGGTTCTTACTTCTTCTATAAAATCCTTGAAAACTCCTTAAATACAGTTCTCTTAAATTTTAGAAACTCAGCTCAGAGTCCTTGAAAACGCCTTGAATTTCAATTCAACTCTGCAACTTTTAGGGCCACACATTAAAAAAACTACTTCCTTTGTTGTTAATATGCCTCTTACTAGTATCTTTTTAATAGAAGTTTGCAATAAAGAAAGTTTCTTTTAACAGTTATTCAAATAATGTTTGTAACCAAAGGTTATCATAGAAAATACATTTTATAACGTAATACCGCTGATGAGGCACCTTAAACATCACCGTCAAGTCCTTGAGTACTTCTTAAAAACTCCTTAATTTTTTTATTTGTACCGCAGCATGAGCCCTGTCAGTCTTTTTTCTAGAGGTCATTAAATCGTGATTTGACTTAAGTTCTGTATTAGGATTCATGATGTGCCCATCGTATCAATTATAGCATTTTTGTAGCTCATGATCATTAGCATCACATTTAGTTAATAAACATTTTATCTGGTCTAGTTATGCGCTATGATTTTACGAGTTTGCTGTTGTTAACTTATATATTTATTTTTGGAAATCTTTTAGGTGATGATACACCACCATACGAGGAGGATGTGTTTGATGCGGTTGAGACACCGCCAGTACGTATTGTATATGCACTTTAATTGTTTGTTGTGCTACATCAAATGGGATAATTACAGCTGTGCCGTTTGTCGGGTGTTTGAAGGTTCTCTCATGAGAAAGATTCGAGAAAAGATTGAACCTTCACAAAGCAATTTTCACGGTTCGTTTCACTTTTGTTAGGAGACTGATGTTTGAATTTTTCGAGCTTTTTCTTGAAAGCATGGATTTAAATGCAAGGTTTGGCTCAAAAAGCTTAGTAAGTGTTAATCTTGAAGGTTGCAAAGCGATCAAAGACATCCAGATCTGGGCTGATTGTTATTAAATTACACACAATTTACGTAGTTTTAAGAAGACTAGCTATTAAATGAAACCAAACTAGATTTAAGGAGGCTAGCAATTCATAGAAACCAAGCAAGAACATTCCCCTAAGTCAAAAATCCAAAATAGTTTTAAGCTAGAAACCAGACTAGCTCTGTACAGCCAAACTAGATCTGTACATATCACCTTTCTCTTAAGTCAAAAACCCAAAATAGTTTTAATCTAGAAAACAAACTAGAACTGTACGTTTCTCCTTTCCCCTTAGTATAAAATTCAAAACAGTTTAATCTCTTTGTCTTATGCTTTAGGAATTAGAACCTGAAAGTGATGAAGAATATCATGAAAGAGAAGTAACCGAAGTTAGATTGCGTGACATGAGTACTTGGACTATTGCCATTCCGCATCTTATCATGGAGTCGAAACAGGTTTGTCTGATTGGTAAAGCAGCTTTGATTATTTGTTTGTTGGGTCAACAAATTAAGTATGTTATCACTCGTACTAATTCCTTCTATATATCTGTTATTGAACAATTTAATTTTTAACTCAAATATTGAATTTATAGATTATTGTATTAGTTTTAAAACATTAAGGGAAGTCCTTTCCTGTAAGATACTGTTCTGAATACCAGTGCATTTCCACATTTCCCTTCTCTGTAGAATAATATATCGTTAATATGAATAGATTTCTCAGGGCCTCATATGAGAAACATTTTTTCTTGTTAAGTTAATTCGTACAGGAGTTTTAGTTTTGATGGGCATTTTGTTTTTTGTGTTTATGTTACAGACTGGAATTTATATTATATCTGTACAACGGCCAGACAAAACTGAAGGTATCTTAATTGCAAAGTTTTTGAGATTTTTAAATGCTTTTTACTGATGACAAAGTGGCAGTCAGTCAATAAAATGACATTTTTATCTTGTGAGAGGATAATAGTATTTTATTTATAAATAGTTATGTACAGCATATATGCAATCTTTTTTATGATTTAGTTTAGTAATAGATTCGATTTCAGCTGTGTGGGCTTCATTTTGCCGAACAGCGTCTGGTAATTGAGTTTAGTGTGTTACAAGTTTAGAAAAATTTTGAAACTCTCTGTAATTATTGAGACTGAGTTTGTACCGTTGTTTTTTACACAGCAGTATGAACTCAGTTTCAATAATTGCTGTAAACTTCAGAGCGGCATTAATGGACCCACTAAAAATGACCGGCTCTAGATTCTCTCTCCCAGTTGCAGCTTCTTAGCTCAGTTGATTTGAGCGCTGCACCGGTATTGCAGAGGTTAGGTTCAGATCCTGTTGAATGTTGAAAGTTTTTTTTCGATTCGCAGTAAGCTCTTTAATTTGAAGGTAGAGGTCACGCGACCACAACTACCTTAAATCAATCAGCTATGACAAAATGGTATCCAGAAATGGAAAGAGCAGGTTGACATTAGTAAACAAGTACAGTTTCAGCTATTTCCTTTAATTATGCAAAAAATGACAAGCAACTGAAAATAGGATATTTTCTTAGGATTTGTATGACTGGAGAGTAAGCCTTCCTCACGTACATTTCCTTAGAAAATTTTTTTATTTTATATTCGCTGTGAATTTTGAAATAGTTAATGTTGAGACTTGAAATTATGCCTTCTAACTAATGTTAACCTGCTCTTTCCATTTCTGAACATCATTTTGTCATATCTGATTCATTTAAGGTGGGTGTGGCCATGTGACCGCTAACTGCAAAGGGCCTATTGCTTACAAGTTGCATACATAACTGCAACGGTAATTCCTAACGTTACTTTTCATATATGGTAATAAGAACTATAATTATTCACTTATATGTAGTTTTAACTATTGATTGAATAACTGTTTAGGCATCTGGGCATGGTTGTTCAAAGCTGGGTAAAATTTAACCCTGGCTTAAGCAAAAATTACAGCAGGAATTGATTCCCTAAGGAAAAGATTACGGTTCTTATATAAAATACTGTTCAGAAATTCCTTGGAAAAGAATTATTATTCCCAAACTTACAGATCAAATCAGTCTTTGTAAGTCTGGAAACAAAGCCGCGTAGGTTAGAGGTAATCGTCTTTTGAACAACTAGGCCCTGGGGGGTATGTAGCTTAAGGAGAATTATAATGACGCTCCTTACTCATAATGTTTTTCATGAAAGCAATGTTATTTAACTCATAACTTAAGAATTTAATCTTCGTTTCAGGATCCAGATGGGATGCTGCTAGGTATGGAATTTGTAGTAAAGTAAAAACTTAAGGATTGTGGGATTTAAATGAAAAGATATTATCAAATACTGATTGCACATATATGTGTTACTAAGGGAATAAAACAGCATCGTGTGTTTTCTTGACAATTATATTTTCCTTTTAGAAAATAACTTCACTTCCATCCTGAAAAACTTCTCTTGAGTTATGTGATGCAATTCCGTGACTTATGTTCAGTTATATGAAATAAATTTGTAGCCAATCAGAGCGCGCGTTATTTCAGGATTATTTTCTAATATTGAATTTATACAGTCACTAAAAGAGGGCCAGTTTAGGTGCAAGTCAAGCTATCTTTTAGAGGAACTATAATATAGCGCTTGTGATTCTAAATGATAGAAACTACTGATACCTCTGGAGGGTATACCGTGGTGCCATTTTAGTACTAGCACACTACCTGTATGCTTGTTATTATCGTTCGGGCATTACCCTAATAGTGTTCATGTTTGCTCAACGTTATCAATTCTGTCAGACCCCGATCAAGGTTAACGTGCTTATTTGGACTAAATAACAGTAACAGCTTTAAACTGCTACTAGCCTAATAAGGAATCGTGATTCACCAGAACTGGAAATTACTTATAAATAAAACTATAGGAGGTTGTCTATTCTCAAAAATTTGTTCTTACTCTATAACACTAGCATTCAGGCTAACCCTAATTTGTGAAGGATAAGGCTAGGGTCACGTAACTTTTATTGTTTAGTTGTAGCATGGATGTACTATTTATGCTGTTGATGTGCAGTACTTATGTTAAAGTTTTGGGATAAGAAGTGTTGATATTAAAAAAGCAAAATGCCAAAATAGGTGCACCCGTGACTCATTTATTGATCAAACGTCATGTGTTTGAAGCTCAGCCATACGACTCGCTACCGACATCCTTGAGCAAGGCAATTAGTTAAGCTGATTCAACTATAGAAAGCAGTTCCAGCTTTTGCTGGGGAGTAATTTGTTTCCCATTGAGATTACTCGCAAAATCAGTTCTATATCGTCACGTAATTACTTCAGACATTGACTTTGGTTGAAGTTTGGAGTTTGTGTTTCTTCTTTTTTATCAAGTATACTTCCGACGCTTAAGCAAGCTCACACGTTTTACATCAAGTATAGATAGCACAAAAGTGTTAGTACCTAACTTGAAGCCACAAAAATTGGCTTTATGGCCACGTTGGTAGCGGGCTTTACCCCTTTAAACTACCATAAAGTAGAGTGAGCCTGAATACTAGCAGCCATGGACAGCTGTTTCGGCCCTTTTAGGCCTCATCAGTATGGCACACGTAGCAAACAGGCTCAGGTTCCCAAAAAGGACGTTAGATGTAATGAAAGCGCAATGCTTGTGGGATGTTGCTATAAAGATCAGTGACATGTAAAGAGAGAATAAAAGTGCTTACACGTTTCTTAATTGATTTACATAATCTACTTTATGTAAAAGGTGAAAGGTGAATGAAACATTTTTTCTAAGCCTTCAACTGTTTTTCTGTTTTAGACGCTACAACGAGTTCTTTGTTCTCCACAGCAAGTTGGAAGAGTTTCATGGTAAGGAACAAAGACAATCTAACAGTAACTTATGATTTCCAAGTGAATATGTTTTTAGTGAGAATTTATTTGTTTACTGAAGGCAAAACAGTTCTGTATCCTGGTAAATTTAAGGCCCAGTTAAGGCCCAGTTTACGTTACCTTGGAGGAAGGTAATTCCTAAAAAGATACCCACCTTCTTCAACAGATGTTGTTTAGGTAATTTATATGGGAAAAGAGGCTTCCAAGAGGAGGATCACCCAACTTGTTTAGGTTGACCCTTAAGAGGAATCACATTTAGTAGACACAGGTTTTAAGGTTGAGTAGTGGTAGTTAAATATGGTGTTTAAAGGTAGGGGGAAGAAGAACGTTTCTTTCATGATTCTAGTTGTTGATGCAGTTGAACATACACTTCATAGTGAATATAATTTACTAGAGATGTTCTTTAGTATTACTTACTGATACTTTAATTCAAAAGTGTATATTTTTTACAGGAGCTATTGAAGACTCATATCTTCCATCCAAGAGGGCCAGTGCAAAACTCTCTACAAAGAAACCACAAGTTTTTTTCGAGAGCTGTAGGGTACAGTTTGAGAAATATCTGCAGGTGGATGGCACTTTTAGTGTGACTTTTTATAGCACTTAATCTTCTATGTAGGTGGAACTGTCAATTTGTGTCTCTTCACAATAATTGCAAACCCATGTTGTATATCATTGTATTCATTGTAATCTACCCGTTGAAGATTGTAGACTGACTATCAAAGCTCGTAACTTCAACAAATATTTTAAACGAGAGAATTAAACGAACATGTTTAATCTTTACTATGAATAATTCTGGTTTCGTTTCAAATATCATCAAACCATTTCGTGTTTACACTCTTATGTTAATTTGGTATTTTGTATATCCATTTTTTAAATAACCTTTTTCTTTTGGTTTTAATAATAAACGAAAAAGAAGCTAATTAATATGAAGGTCAACTTATTTGTGCAGATCCTGGATCCGCAGTAATTGGCCTTTCGGGTGTTGTGGGGTGCTTTGCCACTTTTGTAATCGTGTATAGCTTTTTTTGTTATGTTGTATTGTATTGTATTGTTCTCGCAAAGCAAATTAATTGAACTAAATTATCCTGGTTTCGAAGCCATCTTTATTTTTTTATTTTTTTAAAATTTGCTTATCATAAAGAGAGTTCACATGTAGTGGTTGTTCAGTCTATTATATGATACATTAATTGAAAAAGTGGTACATTTTGGATGGAATTTTCGAATCGCATGTTTTAGTTTTGGGATTAATTGTTAACACTTGTTCTAGGGAATACATGCGTTTAAATGATAACTTTAGTGCCACATTTTAAAACAATCAATTCATTTTAACAGATGTTGGCAACAAACCCACTGGTAAAAGGAAGCGCTCTTCTGTTCAACTTTTTATCTCCTGACAAAGAATGTCAAAACATGTTTGGACCAGACACAATGGGTGATATAGCAGGTATGTTTTATCTTTACAAACCCCTTATGCCAAATTCCTTCCATTATTAGGGGGAGGCATAGGGCAGAATGGCTATTGTTTTCTGGACATCTGGCTTAATGAATTCATACTAATCTGAATCACAATGCATGCATTTTTCGATGCGTGATTGGCAGTGGAGGTGGAAACGCATCAACTTTCTGAGATAATAAACATTTGGAAAAGTTAGATAGTCAACTTCGGAGATGTCAGTCACGTTTAAGCTGAACAAAGGTTGTTATGTTTCACTGATTTTGATTAACAGACTTTATCTACAAGTTGGTAAATCCAGTTAAAGCAATCATACACTATGTTCCTGGTCAAACTTTATGAATAGTTTTTATTTTCATTTCAACCTGAATCACGTTCAAGCCTCCTTGCCGCAGTGTTCATCGAAATACATTTTGACATCAACGATTAAAGTCAAGGGAAAAATTTTAATGCGACATTCGATTTATTTTCCACGTTAAATAATTTTTTTTTTCAAAACTTCTGTTGACTTAGCTTTTTAAAAATAGTGGGTGTGAAACAACATTTTTATATATCTCTCTTGCCGAGAGTGTTGCTAAACACTGCGCTCTTCAAACATTCGGAACTTAAGATAATCTTGTACATTTTTGATTATACGGCTTATTCTCTAAATGATATTTTTTGCCTAAGAGTTCACTCTCAAAAAACTATATCAGAAATTTATTGTTGCCGTGCATGTTGACAAACTTTATGAAAATCCCGATAGCCGCTTCACTATACTAGATAATGGCGCTATACGCACAGCATACAAGCCAACTCAGTCAGTTGGTGTGCGTGTCCAAATCCTGACATACTTTTTTTAAACTATTCTTTTTACATTTAAGTTTTTAGCTTGTTTTTTCCTAAACTCTCCAGCGATAAGTGAAAATTCTTAGTCAGCTTGAAGGTGAAATGACGCTCTTTAGGTGTGATTAAATAGCAGTGTAGTGCAATTGACCACTTCTGTAATTTGAAAATTGTTTTCATATCAATGAAAAGTGGGCATAGCTTAATAAGTGAATTGCTAATGAACCACTAATAGTCCGAAGATGCCTCGATCGTCAGATTCAAAACTTTTTTAGTATGACTTTCACAAATGCTAAAATGGATAGTATTTCTGGTTATCGGAACTGGACAAAGAAAACAGATTTGAAAACTAGAGACATGGGGCTATCTGTTAGGTATGCTTTTTGCATAAAGCGCATTGTTTAATATCATTCCGACAAAGTTTTATCGAAAGTTTTGCTAAAAACTTGCAAAACTATACAAAAAAAAATTAAAAGTATACCAGTTTAAATGTTGATTCGATAGTATTTCCAATTACTTAATGATCTTAAAAATTACATGAAATTGAAGATTAAGGATGGGGTTATAAAGCCCTTATGGTTTTTTTTAGAATTTTTTCATTCTATCATTGCAAAATTAAACATGCAAAACGCGAAAAATACACTTTCTGCGCCATTTCCTTTATAAATTGCAAGCTTCAAAACTCTTTTTTGCGCTAATGAGATACAAATTCATGCGCGTGACGTCAGATATCCATCCATTCTGGGGGGAAGGGGGGGAGGGGGGAATGAGAACCAGATTCAGTACCTATATACCAAGGGTATTCAAGGACTATCATCTGTTTAACACTATTATAACACCAATCCTTCGAGGATTTAGTGCATAAATTTTGGCTTCCAAACTTGCACCATAGAAAGTTTTAATTGTATCGTCGTACATGTTGGTTAATTGATCAGAAGTAAAAAATCTAGGATATCTATGACTTTATTAAAGCAATTCTACTTTAAGCAGAAGTAAATTTGGGGATGACAAAAATGTTAAGCATTATTAATTTCCATTGTGTGGCGACATTTGTGGAGCTGTTAATTAATGAAACACAAATTAATATGAAAAGTGAATGTTCTCTTTTTGTTTTTATTCAACAGGAAAAAAGTTCAAATCCATGATACCTAAACTTACAAAGGAGGTTTGTTTTTTAAAAAAGATGGGAAACAACTTGTAAATTCTCCATATTTTCGAAGTTTTGAATTTGTTCCTAAGATTGTCAAACGTTCAAAGCTCCGTTAATTAAGTAACAAACTGAAGGACTAGCGATTTTATTGTAGGCCTTGGATAAGTTTCTTTCTGAGTTTTATTTTGTTTGAAAAAATAATAAATACTTTATTTAACGTCATTTGCAAAGGAAGTTGTTGCCCATTCTTCCAAGCCAGAGGCCAATGTTTAATCACTCAACAGCTCAGATCTTGTACCACCTCGCCAATTGAAACTGACTCCCTATAGCGGCATTGTTAGCGAATTGTGATTGAATCAATTTGGAAATTTCTTACATATACATTTTATATCAAAAACTATTTGAAATGAAGGTTTGGGGGATTAATATATAGTGAAAACTCTTTAACCGTTATTGAGTTAGATCCATTTATTTTTCATTTACAGAGAGGGCAAAATTTGGATCCTTTCTTGCTGTCATTTTTATCGTCTACAGTTGAAACAAAGAAGAAACCTCCACTTAGGTAATCAGTTTTTTATGCTGTTGCAAGCTGTTAAAAACGAGTAGAAGTGAAAGTGAGGGTAGCAATGAAGCAGCACTCCTGTGGATCATTAAAAGTCATTAAAAGTTTTTGTTTTGCTTTTTGCAGACTTAAGACCTTACAAAGGTCTTAAATGTGCCAGTACTTTGTTTTTGAGGCTTAAAAGGCACTAAATATCTATGCGAATATGAGTAAATTTTTCTTGCAGCCAAATCCTGATACAACATTGACTTATGCTCTGCATAACAGTAGCAATTGATTAACGGGACGGTCTTTCGCGTTACTGACCACCATTGCATTGACTGCGCCACAACACAAATCTGAATCTACCTTTGCCAAAAATAACTTTTTCTGATGCTATTCGGTTATAAAGTTTATAGATTTTTGTGAAGATGTGATCTTGTTTACTGTGGAAAGTGTTTAAAATTGGTCTTAAGATTTTTGACTTTCGGCATTAAAAAGTCTTAAATTTGTTGGTTTCTGAGCTGCAGGAATCCCATGGAGGTAGTTTTAATAGTAGCTACTAGTTATAGGATGATGGAGTTTTTCAATAAGAAACTTAACGCAGCAAGAACAACTGTAAAAAGAACGCACAGTGTTTTCAACAGCAAAGAAGCTCAATGTTCCCAAGAGGAATAACATAAAAGCTTTTGTTGGAACATGTATTTAAATGTAATCCTTCATACCTGCTTTTTTAAACCTAATGATGGTCAAGTTGACCGAAAACGGTCGTTTTATAACAAACAGTTTTTTTAGGTTTAGTCCAATTTTTAACTATAAATTAAACAAAGATGTGTACTTTTAAAACGAAATTTCCATTAAAAAGCAATATTATGTTTTTCAGGCCATTTGATGAGAAGTATACGCTCAGACGTAAGAACTCGTGAGTAAACGTTTAGTAGATTATAATTATGGATAATATTTATTTATATGTAACGAAAATTATAATTTCCCTGGTATTTTCAGTCTGTATTTCTATCATATTAATTTCGGGGTGTTTCTTTAGACAAACGTCTTTCTAATACTACGTTAATTACGTAGCGGCTCCATGTCGCAATGGGGGTTCTAAGGGTTTAAGAGAGAGACGTTAATTACACAGGGCTGGGTTGTTCAAAGCATGGTTCATTTTAACCTTGGATCCGTCAAGCAATAATTCCAGCAGCTATTGCCTCATTAAGAAAAAGATTACGGTTCTTATAAAATACTGTTCAGAATGTGCAAGGAAAAAAACTTGTTAATCCCAAATTTACAGATCAAATCTGTCTCTGTAAGAGTAGAAACAAACAACACCATCGGTTAAAGATTTAACCCTAGGTTAATGCTAATTGGCTTTTGAACAACTGGATCATTCACTTTTTTCAGGCTAAAAACATAAAATTTCAACAAGGATGTTGATTTTCAAGATATATTTGCGGCCAAAAACTGCGACAAAAATGATATCTAATAATAAATGATGATGATGATGATGATGATGATGACGAGGACGACAATGACGACAATATAGGCTTGTATTTTATTTTCTCGATTCTGTTTGACAAGACAGAAACAAAACATATAGGTTATGGTTTCTTTAATTTTGAAGCATTTTGTATAACTAAAAGACATACATCGACATAGCAAAAGCAGATTAGTACAGATTTGGCCTTGACAAGTTTTCAATTTCCCTATCGTACCACTCAAATTAAACCTTGTTTTGTTCTCTCACCAGGTCAGGAATTCCAAGACTAAAATCTCCAACTGATCGAACACATGAAGGTGCGTCTAAATACGTTTTTGAGTACTCTTCAAACTTATTTTTCATTTTGTCAGTCGTTAAAACAGATATCGCTCCAGGCCCTACAAACAGAAGTTTTTCGTTCTGTAGTTTGAGTATCTAAGTAGCAGCTTTTTGTGGAGTTGAGTTCAATTTACTTAAGAAATAAAACGTTTTCTTTATGCCAGTATAGCCTGGTGAAAACCGAAGTGAACATTTGGGAGGATTCGACAGCAGGTCAGTGAAAATGTGAGATGCATTTGAGGGTTTCCACCTGCTCGAGAATTCTCACAAACTTTGCCGAGGTTTTCATCAGGCTATGGAGGCAAGGAGAACATGTTTTGTTTATTTTATGAATTTATTCTTTTTCGACTTAACAGAGAGAAACATGATATACAAAGCGCATATGCATAGTTTTATTTCTTTCATGAAACTGTAAATTCTTACAATTTGGAGACAGTCAAGCATTGTATCACTCACGTCATTTTCGTTATGAAAACACACTTATTGACCAATCAAAATGTAGGTACTATCCAAGTTATTTTATAATTAGAAATATAAATAAAAAACTAAAATAGGATTAAGTATGTTTTTTTTCAAAGGAATGAATTGGGAAGACAATTTACTAATACTCACACTTTTATGTTGATGGAACAAAGAGCTGTTTTCACTCACTTTTTCATCTTTAACTGGTTTAGCATCCGAATCTGCTATGAAGCTCAGTGGTGTGTACGAGTATGTGCAGTATTTAGGTGAGTATATGACTGCCTTTACCCAATAACAATGCTGCGTTAGTTCTTGAGTTTCAAATTTTCTTGATATGTTATATGATTTTTAATAAATTGGTAAGGATAATTGTATAATGATTAGATTTAAACTAATGATGGAGGCTGAGAAATACAGTTGACAATTGGTTTGGTGGTGATGTTAACATGAAGAGGATAAATGGTAACTGCTCTAATCGTGCTATTAATAATGTTTTGCTAACTAGGATAGAATGAGACTCTTGAATTTTCTGACGGTTTTGACTGTTAATTGATGAATGTGATTGTAATAGAGAGGGCAGTGGCGACATTATTATAATGATGGTTTGTAACGGTTACAACTGGGGTTTAACATACAGTAAGGTTAGTGGTAATAAACAAATTGAGAGCAATTTGATAATGATAGTATAATGGCTGCGTGGGTAAACATAGTTGTGAGCAGATAATAGCGCTACTGAAGTATTTTGTGTACTTTTCCATGTGCTCTTCTTTTCCAAGCTTAAAATTGTGTTTTTTTTTTGTTATAGCGGAGCATCTTTTCAAGGTTTCTGGTTGGTTGATTTACCTCCTGGCTTGTGTACAAGTCATTGCTCAACAAACCTTTGATGCATTTGTTTTTAGGTTGGTGATATTCCCTAATAAGGTTGGAATTAACACATTTTTATAATGTTATAATGTATGACATGGCAACATTTCTACCTTATGCATGATATTGTACAGTGATATTCTTTCCACTGTAGTCCTTTAAATTATATGCAAAACTAATCGAAACATTTCACATTAGGAAGTGAGTGGGGTGTACTATTTTACAAAGGTGAGACTATAATCCACTTTTTAAACATTATAGATACGTGTCTGGTAAAGTTGAGTTGTTACAAGAAGAAAAACGATTAGTGATGATCATCCACCTTCTGAGAGGTAAATCATGACTCAAGCTCAGAATCCACGTAACTAATTTTCTTGATCCAGCTGGTGCTTTACTTTCGTAAGTGGATAGATTAAAAAATGGTTTTACTCTTTACGTTACTGTAAATTCTCAAACTGAAATAAAAAATCTTTTTAAGCTAGTTGTCCTTCAGACAAAAACAACTTAATCTATTAAATAATGATTACAAATTGAATTTCAATATATTATTTCAAAGAAATACAAACAGGTAGAAATTTATAGCTAATACAACATTTTAATAACTATGAAGCATACTTTCAATTAATTACACTTTATTTTTGTATCGCAAGTAAATGTTTCATCAGGATTTTGCTATTCCAGGTGAAAATCTAGTTGATACTTTTGTCTGAATAGTCTTATATTAAGTATAACACTGCAAAACCTGTAGTATTAGATCTCTTGTAATTTTTTTCAGATGCACTTTTCTTTGATGAAGAAGCTCCAAGGTAGCGTAAGTTATTAGTTATGAGCAGCCTTGAAATTTTTGCCCTGTGTATTTTTACAACCCCCAAAATGCTGTTTTGCATTTTCATTTTGTTATCTTTCACTGGATGTCATGTTTTCTTTAATGTCAGAACGGATACACAGAAATTGGAGAGACGAGAGGAAACCCTTAAACAGCTGATGTTCTTCATCCCTGGTAAAAAAATGTTTTAGTTCCAAATAAATGATTTACTTGACATATTATACACGAGTAGTTTATACTCCATACTGTATTTCTAAATAATCTTGGTTTACATACTTCTTGATATTCTCGATTTAAATAAAATTGGATGATTTTGGATTAGCTACTACTGGGTGATTTTGGTTCACATACAGCAGGATTAACTTTATTTAAATACCAATGGCTGATCTTGGTTTATATACCACTGGATGATCTTGGTTTAGTTTACTACTAGTTGATTTTGGTTTAAATACTAATGGATAACTTTGGTTTAGAAACTACCGGATGATCTTGGTGTAGATACTGCTGGATGATCTTGGTTTAGATACTATTGGTTGATCATGGTTTGAATACTACTGGATGATACTGGTTGATCATGGTTTAAATACAACTAGATGATAAAGGTTGAACAAGGTTAAAATAAAACTGAATGATAAAGGATGTGCGTGGTGT
>ERZ1740055.104-NODE-104-length-15514-cov-7.106863_pt1 | contig 15514 bp, 6 predicted proteins | sample MGYA00581747_ERZ1740055 | MGnify/ENA primary metagenome ERZ1740055 (study PRJEB43018, sample SAMN04849739) | marine metagenome | isolation source: floating plastic debris | place: Pacific Ocean | collected 2008-08-28 | study: EMG produced TPA metagenomics assembly...
CCCTTGCCAAAGAGTGCCTCTTGAATTTGTTTTTAGACATTAAATGATTGTTTGCGTTTCTAAGGTCATTATGCCAAGGTAATCTTTGGTAGCCCGAGTAAACGCCTGTAGGCATCTAGTTGTCAACTAAATCACCTTCAATCTTACAATTCTGTGATCTCTGACTTTATTTGATTAGTAAAACATTCCCAACCCAAGCACTTGATTCACTGCAAAAAGTTGAGTAGCAAGTGACCTTGTGCTTCTCAATAATCACCGTAAATCAGCCAAACATTACACTTAGATTGATGTTTTATTGAATAAAACTTGGATCATATTTATGTATGCCTACCTCTCAGTCACTGGCACTTAAATAAAAATGCCAAAAGCAGTACACTTTAATAATTTCAAAAACCTTTCATTAAATTTGGTGGTTATTACATACCTGGTGGTTGAACTCTCTCGTAGTGATATGGATTAACACAAACTTTCTCATTCTTAAGATCATAACCATACTGACAAAAGTCTTTATGCCTCATCTCCATTTTATGTACATCTGGCCATCTCCATAACCGTGTGTAGATCACATGGGGAAAATCTTTCTTTTCCCCTACCTGAAGACGGCCATCCATAGTCCGAGCAACAGTTACACATTTTGACTGCTGTTTTCCTTTGGAAGTCACAGCAACAATAAGAGAATCCAATTCATAAAACTTCTTTTTGAGTTTTTTCACAAGTGATTCAATAGCTCTCCTACTGAAACTTTCTGCATCAAGTCCTTGGTGGCGATACACAGAATGCCACAATAGATTTCTCACAATCACAGGAGAAGGCTCTCCAGAACATGGAATATTACTAGGTCCTGCTGTGCTGCTTACTATGGGTGCTTCAACATACGGTAGGTTGGGTTCACTAGTTGATGGAGGTGACAAAGAAGGTTCTGGAGAAGGAGTTCTACTTTCATTTACTGTAGTAACAGTCAACTTATTACAATTGGATTGGTTCTCACCTGGGCTGGTTTTCACTACAATTGAAGATGCTAAAATAAACAGAAAACTAAAAATCAGTTTTTTATGTATACCTAGCTAATAATAAATCAAAATTTAAACAAAAGGCATTCTTAACTATAATAAAAATGTTAAAAGAAAAAAAATTATTTGGTACAAAATCGAGTATTTGTGTGTGCATTGGAGCAATAAAATACTGGAATTTTTTTAAACCAAAACTTGAGCAACAACTTAATTTTGGTTAGAATATAGTTTTGATTTAACATTCTCACTCTCAATGGTCAAAACCTGAGCTTTATCAGAGTTTAGTGTCATAGTTACAACTTATACATTTTTTACGAGAAACAAAATGGCGTCCAAGGTTAATTCCTTGAGTTAATTACCCAACTTCTAGTTGCATTTTAACTGCAGTTCTTAAGTTCAAAAAACCAATTTAGGTATAAACTCCAGCTTGGCTAATAATATTTTAGAACTTGTCTTATTTTAAATTACTTGCTATGAAATTTGTATTTAAACTGTGTTTGTGTGTAAGTCTTGCTGAAAATGAGATGAAAAAGTAATTAGTACATTCAACATCTTTTCTTAAAATTTTTCTATATTATGAAACATATAGAACAGTAATAAAGCACTTGGGAAGTGAGGGGAACACTAGTAGTCTGGGTTTTTAATAAGTTTTGAAGCAGGTTGGTATATAAGTTTTGAAAGAGATGGTGAGAAACTGTTATTTCTCATTTTATTTGCATGTTCTGTCAAGTGGGTAATTAAGCTACCAAAGTAGGCGACAGATTTATGTCAAGTAGGTGGCAAATTTTGCAGGCTACCACCTCTTAGAAAAACCCGGCACTTAAAAAGCAGAGAGAAAAATTCACACTATCTCATTTTCTCTCATCACTTTTCTCATGTGCTTGTCACTTCCCACGTGCTTTATTACTATTCGGAGCACTGTTGAGGGTGTTCTATATGTTAATTAAGTCACAGCCTCACAATTCTTGTAGAGTTAGTTCCTATAACAACAAAGTTTTCACTTTTTTTTTTTAATTTAAGTTTCAACAACATAGAAATTAAAAAAGGAAATATGTGTGTGGTAAACAACATGCAACCCTTGCTACCTAAATCAGACATAAACAAAGTTATGTTAAACCAAAATAACAAACTTGACCTTTATTATACGCATAATACGAAACCACAGTGTCTGGTTGATTTCTATTAGTATTATTGTCACAGTAGATGACGTAATGTCTGGTATGCAAGTCCCTAGATACTCAAATTATAAATATTGGACATTTAACTTTAAGTTGATTAAAAGCTGTCACTTTAAGAAGATTGTTGGCAAAAGAATATAAAGGCAATATATCTAAGCAACATAATTGACAAACATTTTAATACACTATAACTAATGCAGGCATGTTTTTGAACAGACTTCATTATTTTTCTATTCTATAACTCCAAAATAATTAATGTAGCATTAATTTTTTAAAAATTCAAATCCAAATTAAAAGGTGAAGATTAAATTGCTTGGATTAAGAAGTTCAAATCCTAAAAGAATGAAAACATTAAAAAAAAGTATTAGAGTTTAAAATATTAAAATGTCAGTTACGCATGCAGTGTTACAAGCAAAAGCGACATTCAGACTAATTATGCCTCATTCATGTTATTGAATTTAGTGCCTTATTTAAAAACTAATAATTTTAAGTTAAACAAAAAAATGTTTGACAACATCCAAAAAATACTTTATATCACCTAGCACATAACTCGCCGTAATTAAAATATCTTTAATCTTGAATTTTAGAATTAACCAGAATCAAAACTTGATATTTATTAATAAAAAAAGTACTGTCTACTCTGTCAATAATCTCACGATAAAATGTTATTTCTAGTTTTTTCACCTAATGCGTATGTAAGAAAACATATCTAAATCTGCTGGCAATTTTGAACTAAAAATCACATAAAATTGGAAACCTAAAATATTTCTCCTGCAGTTATGTTCCAACACACACAGAAACACTCAAAATATCAGTAGTTTAATGCATTATTTTTTATTTTGGTTGATGAAAACTTGGCAACCTTGAGAAAACTGACCTGAACAGAGTTGCCTCTGATACTATGTTTTCAAAATTACTGACTGAGTGTTAAAAATAGCATCCCTGTCTAGACATATCTTGTTCCAATAATATTTGCATAATACCTTTTGACAAGTAAAGAACAATGTCAAAAAGTTATCAAGGCCTTTTGTGACACATTTAGTTTAGCCAAACTGGCGAAAGTCTTTACTGTTGCTTTTTCAATGCAGAGACAAGAAATTAAAGTCATTGCTAACACAATAATGGGTAACAACATTTGGGACCAATAATCCATATGCAGTAAAAAGGGAAAATGTTACATTTTCTTTAAGAAATCGAAAAGCTCATCAATGCATGGATCAAATATATAACATAAAATTATACTGTGTCTGTGGACAGTTAAATGACACAATTAACTAATTATCAAAAACAATTATTTAGAAAAATGTGAACTATATTAATTTCAGCTTTCCAGTAATTTGTGTAGCAAAGTTTGAAACACTCTGAGAACTCCAAAATTGCTAAATTTTAAACATAAATTGTTAACATCAATATTGAAATTCAAACCTTACTTTTAAATAGAGTTTATTGGAGAATCATCATCTTCTTTAAATCTTATTTTACATAATAAATATATACATTTTCTACACCAACTAAAGCTAACCCTTTACGAGCTTAGTATGTGGCCTGTGGAGTTGATGCTTATTTCAAGTTTCTATACATGGCGTCAAGTGGATATGTCACTGAATCTTTCTATGCCAAATAAAACTGAAAAATTTTAAATGAACATTTAGAATCTGTTTCAGGTAACAATAACCTAATCTTTTGTTTCTTTTAAAAAAGGTTGATCCTTTGGCTCTAATATAACTTATTGAGTAGTTTTTAAAACTATTGAAGTAGGGCCAGGGAGTTGTCAAACCATAGCTATGAATATGATAAAGAACTAACATTTGGAAAGGAAACTTGCAGTATGTTATGTACATAGGCAATGGTTAAATATTTTTACCTAGTATTCATTAAATAATGCATTTATTTAATAACTTGTCTAAACGTTAATGAAAGATTGTATTTTCAAATCAAAGACAACAATATTTTTAAAACGGATGACGATTTAAATTACGTTACAGGTACTGCCAATGCACTGGTTTATTTGTTTAGCTACACATTGCTAACAACAAAATTTCATTAATGAAGTGAGAACATTCTAGCAATACTTTGCTAGTTATAGCATCATTTTCACCATTATTCTCAGAAACAATAGATTCTGAACAAAAACTCATTATCACAGAATAAAAACTCACATACCAGAAAACATGATAGTTTTTGAAACCTTTGTTAGTACTATGCTTACAGGAATAGGTGAATGAAAGATAAATCCCAACAATTATATTCATTTAGCTTGGACCTTTACACTTTAAGAAAGAAACAAATTATGATCAAAAAACATAGTTCATAGTACAAAGCAGCACTCAGGAGATGTGCAATAAATGTCATGAAAAGTGCACAGAAATCTGACTTGTTACAAGTTTAGGATTAAAAAGAATACCTTGAAAATGAAGCAATTTTTTGACTGACTAGAATATGTAGTACAAATTTTGAAAACTCAAATTATTTTGTTCATAATTGCTTCCTTATAAAACAGATGGTTAAAGAGGCGAATGGGTGGAACAAATTTGACATATAACCATGCATGTAATTTCATGCACAGATATATTTGACTGGCAGGAATATATCAATTGTGTATCACGCTGAATAAATACATCAATGCAATTGCGAGCTAAAGTGTGAATTTAATGGACTTGACTTTCAAAAAACTGAGTTGGGTCAAATAATTCACAGGAGTTAGCAATGTGGTGTCTCCAACCTTAGCTGCTTTTTGAATTTCCTTCAGTTGACCAACAGCTGGCAACAACAATTTAACATTTTTCACTAAACTGGTTTTTGACTTCTTTGCTTTGATTCACTCATTTTTTTATTCCATAACAAAACACTGTCAGATTCAATCGTAATATTTCACAATAGCAATCTATTTTTTTTCTCCTCATGAAATTTAGCGAGTTCACGCTGAGCCACTTAGGATTTCTACATTTCATTTTATAATGACAAGGAAATCAGTCACAACATTCCCTGGGGGATCGTTTAAAACTTGACAACAATGCTAACTTCATCACGGAACAGAGAATTGCATTCTTCAAGCCATAAAGAGAGCTTCTCTAAATATTTCAGAAATGAAATATTCTTTTGATATACGGCATTCTACTTAACTCGTTCGGACAAGCTGAAAATACAGACATCATTTTCTATAATTACGTGACACTTGCCTTTGCACGTCACATCCAATAATCACTGAAATACATTTCATGCCGGCTTTGTGGTTTTGTTTTGTTGGCAAAACTAAGAAACGCTCAAATATAGCATGATCATGGATTAAGTACAAGTGCACGCATATTCAAAGTACCTTCAAAATAATTACTTGCAAAAACTTTATGAAACTGTTTTGAGAGAAGTATAAAAATCAAATACACAGGTTAATAAAATATAACAATCTTCAAATATATTGAAACGGTTTACGTCGAAGCTCACTTCCAAAACCTGTCGTTCGCAATAAATTATGACGGTACTCGTACACAATGACACCGCTCAGAGACATCGCGGCGCACTGCTATTTTTTTTTCTAAAAATCTAGGTTTTTAATTATAATGAACCATAAAAGTGAAGCAAACAGGTCAATCGAATTTGTTTAAAAGCCGTTCGATTATTATTTTACGATATTTTAATCAAAAAAAATCTGAATAGCAATAAGCAGTATGCATGTAAGTATAGTCATACATTTGATGTAAAGAATAAAGACAACTTTTGACCGACAGCGAGTCCAAAGGGTAAAATAAGTGTTGACGCCGATTCGCCCAAACCCAAATAAATATAAATCTACTCCCCAAAACACTCTTGGAGCATTACAGACGACATTTCAGACGAAAATCGTTCGTGCCAGACAATGACCACTAACCAACAATAATACTTAAACAAAACCCAGACAAAATAACCATTGCTACCACAATGACGATTTCCCGAGATTTAGCGTAAGACCGGGACAAGAAAGAGGGTCAAAGACAACGAAATTTGCGCACACATCAAAGCTGCAACGACTAAAGCCATTTCTCTTTTTGAAATAAAAAATGCAAAATAGACAAAACAGCTCGTTTAATCAAAACAATAAGCTTCTGCACATAAGAAAACATGCCGGGTTTTGCACTCTAAAGCCTGCTCAGTAATATTTTGTTAAAATAAGTTGTGGAAAAAACTGGACTGGATAAAGGCGATTCTCGTATAGAACATGTCATAACAAAGATCGCAGCACCGAACTGTTTTTGCACTTCATCTAATCATATTGGCACGCAACAATTATTTTATTTCGCTTCGCTGAATAGTCCCAGCAGTGGAAAGAACAATAGAGAAGTGAAGCCGAGTTTACATAATAATTCTACCCCCGATGGTGTCTCTCTGGGAGCAAGAATTTTCTGCCATCATAATCCGGCTTATTTTTATATTAAAGACAAAAATAAACATTATCCTAAAAGATCAAAGCGTTAACAACGTACTTTTAAAACTAAAAATCTCTACCTTACACAACTTCTGGGGTCTTTCAATAAGGTTACCGAAAACTATAATGAGTTAGATTTAATGGCTGAAGATTATTAAGTCGACGTTAGTCGGGATTCGGGTGACAGCAAGGTTCAACGACCCCGCAACCCGCTCTGACAAATTTATAAAAAAAATATGTATATAAAACTTACCCGTGGGACTACGTATCCGTTCATAGTGATATGGGTTAACACAAACGCTTTCGTACTTTAAATCGTAACCAAAACGACAAAAATCTAAATGCTTCATTTCCATTTTCTGTATATCTGGCCATCGCCAAAGACGCGCATAGATGACATGTGGAAACCCCTTGCGCTCACAAACTTGTAATCTACCATCTAGCGTTCTTTGGATCGTGACGCATTTAGAAGGTTGGGCACCAACTGTCGTGATGGCTGTTATTAGGGACTCCAGTTCATCTGTTTTTTTACGAAGTTTTTTTACGAGTGATTCTATGGCTCGTTTGGCGAATCTCTCTGTTTCACCCCCTTGTCGGCGACAAGTCGTGTGACACATTAAGCTCAGTACTATACTTAGGTTCGCATCAGACGACGTTGGCGCTCTTTTTTGTGGATTTGACACCACCATACTGCTCTCCATCGCTTTACTTCCAACTGGTTTCTTTTACATGATTACTGGACTGCTTTGACAAAAATCACCGTCACAAAACCCTACTACAATTTTCCCAACCTTCACTCAAAACACTCCTCCAAGAAAACAACTCTACATGCGCAAATGCTGCTAAAAATGTTTACCAGACGCGCATGTAAGAGCGGCTTTCTAAACCAATCAAATCTCACGGATTTAAAACTCGTCCAATCCCAACACGAACAGGACAATGGAAATTAAATTGACAAAAATGCTGTCAATCACTGATGATTGACAACAGGGACGGTGTAACGTGTTATTCAACATGTCACATATAATGATTGGGTTTTGGTGTCAAGATTATCTTTGTATTGTATGTGACAAAAATTTCTTGAAAACATTAAACATTTTTAAATTTATGTTCATTTCCAGCGTAACAACTTTTCTATTTTTGCATGCCTGCACGTATCTACGCAGAGACCTTAGTTCCGGTGAAGAAATTAACCCTTTTTTCAACTACCTTGCCATAACCTAATAAAATCAGGAAGCGAGATGTGGTCACGTAGGGTTTTTTGATTTTGTGTGTGTACAAAAATCTTCACAGTTCAGTTTTTAAAAAATCTGTCCTTCATGGAACAGTTTTGGAATAAAAAGCTTCAGAAACTTGAAATTAGAGTCGTGAAATAAGCATTTCGACAACCAAAGTTCGTGAATTTACTCGGTTGCACGCATCGGGATTCCGCTTTTAAACTCCTTTTAAAATGACAGTAATTTCAAAGCATTTTTGATGCAAATCTTTTTTCAGAGTATTTGGCTTTCATACTTTTAAAATGGTTTACATGCATGACTAAAGTAAAAAAGTTAGTAATCTTTGTCCAAACAATGATACATTCTCTGTTTTTTTGAGGCAGCTGTTTTACATTTTAACGATCCGAGATTTTTATTCAAACCCTTTAGTCGAATAGACCTGTTACAGCATTCTCGTCAATTTCGTCGTTGGGAGGTGTGTAAATATCGGTAAATAGATAAGTTAAATCATAAACGTTATAGGTTTCAACTGGTATTGCTTTTGTGACTGGCAGAGGGCTTTTCGTGAGAAGATGGGCGCGATATTCATTTTCGTTTTTAAGAGCGGTTATTTTCGTCACGCACAACCTCATATGTCTGAAGGAAAAAAAAATTGTCTGGTAGACAGTCTGAACGTCTAGAATTCAGGGAAAATGCCCAACTCAGACAGCGTCTAGAATTTTGTTTGTCTGACTGTCTCGTTTTTCTTCAAACCAGACGGCGAATACAGAACCCCCCGCAGTTCATTAATATTCGATTTGATGACGTATATTTAACCGACCGGAAATCGACAGTACCGTACAAAAAGATGAAGATTGAAATGATCTCAAAATCTTGATAATAATACAGGTTCTGTTTTCAAAATTCATTTCCATATCAAGATTTATTCTAAATGAGTAAAACTATTTGGTTTTTGTTTTTTTTGTTTTTTTTTTTATTCAAAAAGTAAAAACAAAATTTAGGCCTAATGCTTTTGTTTAAGCAACCCGCAATGACCTGCAAGAGAAAATGAATTAGGGCGCGAGAGAGCCGCGCTAATTGCAATCTCGACTTCTCTGAAAACATGATTTTGATTTAAAGCAATGTTTACAGCCAAAAATTAATATCGTCTACAACGGAAATCACTCTTCTTGCTAATTTTGTTGTCAAACTTTAGTCGTTCAAGTGTTTTCGGAAGACGCAAAAGAATCACAATGAAATTTTAAAAACAAATACCAAAATTGTTAAATTTACATATATAGTGTTTCAGAAATTGAAAAGAGGTGTACAAAGTCCAACCCCCGAATTTTTACTGGATGAAAATTATTTGTAAGTGTGAAGTACATGATTTTTGTTCGGTAAAATTTGATTTTATCTGCTTGAAAATAACAATTTTTCTGAACATCTGGCCGGGTTTTCCTAGTGCAAAGCAACATGAGGTTTAAATTTTTTACGACAATTTTAAGACGAAATGTTTGGATAATTGCCATGGCGGCATGAGTGTTTGTATAGAACTAGAAAGCTGACACTTCGACGGCTATCAGAGCAAATTCACTGTTGCTCGGACGAACGGCTACATCAGTTCCAAACGGCCATTTCTTGTACTACTTATTACGATAAGCCATTCTCTTAAACAAGACATTTTATCAAAAAGACGACCTAAAAATAAAATACGTCTTGTAATTTCTTTTAAAAAGTATTTCTTTCAATAAATGGTTAATTTAATACCGGTTGTAACAATTTTTAGCATGTGAACTTCTACTTGTACTACTTACCGGTATATTTTCTTAACTTTTCACTGATTTCCATAAATTTGTATTTCTACTCCGCTCTATGGTAGATTTTAATAGACAGTTAGACATCAAGAAATTCTGAAAGCTATTTCAAGAGTTCCTTTTAAAAATAGAAAATAAAAAACAGCTCTCTACCACGGTGTTTTGATAAAATTAAGAACTCAGTTTAAGAAGCTGACAACAGGTTTGGCGAGCAATAAGTGAAGTATCATGGTGTGAGTGTATTCTCAGCAATAATTGACGAGGTTTAAAAAATAAATAGAACTCTTAAACCTAAAGCAAATACAAAATAAAATACAATGAATACCAAAAAACATTAGCTACACCATAATTAGAATTTTGGCTACATTTTGTAATTTGTTTTAATTCTTCATTTTTTGTTGTTTAACCTTCCGACCTTGCAAAAAAAATTGCAGGCCTGCAAAATTTTTGAAAGCGTTTGTGAAATACAGGCAAGTTTTATTCTTGCGCTTCGTAACATTGATCGAATAATGTCAATAATATGAATAAACAATAACAAGCTCCGATCTGAGACCGAGTTATGTCTTATGTTATGAGGACCTTAAATATTTGTTCAAACTTAAAATGTGATGGTGGCTGTTAAAGCAACCAGAACTGAACATACAACTTTACAAGATTTTTTTATTCTCAATTTACAAGTCGAGGAGCTTTAGTGCTGCAGGTTTTTGGACAATGATGATTATAAATGTTGCCATGCACATTTGGTGCGAATATTTAAAAAAGACAATTATGTCCTTAGACATATTCAGCGATGCACTCTCGGGGACGACTTTAATTTTTCGCATCCTCGCGAGTTCACTCTGGTTCCCTCTCTTTATAGCTCTGTATTTGTTTACATAATGCCACCAAAAAATGTCTTGCTGGATCACTCACACCGCTACGAGTTAATTCACTCCGGCTGCTGCACTTGAGTGAACTCGCGCCGGTGTGGTTCGCTCCACCAAGACATTTTTTGGTGGTATCATCTAAACAAATACAGAGCTATAAAGAGAGGGAACCGCAGTGAACTCGCGTCGGTGCGAAAGTCATCCCTTAGATGCATCGGTGAATATGTCTAAGGACAGAGCTAAAAGAGGGTATCGTAGCAAACTCGCGCTGGTGAATAAGTCGCCCCGGTATTATGTAAAGAGCCCCTCAGATATCGCATTGCCAGGTCAATTACAAATATGAAAACCTTTGAACATTCTTAAAAAAACTATTCAACGCGTGATTTAATTGACTTAAAGGTTGAAAATATTTTTTAAAAAAGGCTTACGCTCGAAACGTCTGATTCCTTGCTTTAACCGCAAGTCTGCCTATCGGCGCCCGTTCGGTGGTCGTTGTAAAGACAAATCCTTTCTACCATCATCACTTTCAGTGTTAACAATCTGCTTCATTAGCATAGAAGTTTAGGAAGTGAACGAAAAACATAAAAATCATTTGAGTCAAAAACATGAGAAACTTATCGAAAAAAAAACACAACGAAATTTTTGACTTTACGTACAAGCAGCTCAGTATAAGAAAATATCGAGGTCTGAAATACTTAAAACAGGTGGGTAGCCAAACCGTTAATGAACCTTACATTCACTGAAAAATCTCCTATAGATCACAGGAACAACGATTAACTATCATTCTCACAACTTCTGATGAATGTTTTTTTCCAAAAAACTATACTCTTAGCCATGCAGTGTGGTTACATTTTTAAAATAACTTGAATATTCAGCCCTAAAGTGCCCAATGAATATAAACATAAATTGATAGATAAAAAATAAAAGTCCGCCCTCCAGTCATGATCATAGTTTTTTGAAAAACTTAAGCTACTAACAATTTCAAACATAGTGTCTTTATTTGCTAGAAGCCAGAAAATTTTTATAAACACATTACATTAGGCAAGTAACAACGTCTCTATTAAGTATTATTCTTGTCGAGGAATAAAGTTACGCTAGTACCTCTTTCGTTTTAATCAGTGCTTTATAATCTCATTTACTCTTCAATAATTTGGAGCTAGTTATAACAGATCTTTCGACCCAAAGGGTCCTCATCAGTTCTACTGGAAACAGTTTGAGTTTGCATAATATTTGGGACTGGACAATTAAAATGAAGTTGAAATACAATGTCTTCGTTTTTCATTTAACAGAAAATACATAAGCAATGGGAAATGTAAGTTTTAATAATAAAATTAAGAAGAAAGAAAAAAATGCAAACCAATACAATATTTTTCTTCTGAAAATTAATCAGGTCAAACACCCTCCCTTTAGAGAGATAAGAGCAGCAAATATCAATTTTAATGAATTAAATAAATCGGTTCCCTCAAATCCTTAGCAAACAGACAAAGAAGAAATTTAAACAAAAAAAACACTAGTTAGAAATTGTATCGGGAAACTTTAATAGTTGTAAATCTTTGGGTACAGGTTTTAGAATAACCATCGCTGATAATTCTAAAAAGTATAACAATAAGATCTAAATTTTAGATGCGGTGCTTTGAATTGATGCCAATAAAACAGAAACACGTTATATAGGAGATAAGAAAACTTAAATTATAATCTGGGTTTTACAAAAATGAAGATGGAATACTCCTAGGATATAAGGGCGATGTTTAATTTCCTGAGCATATTCTGAGAATGGAACCAAAATGTTTTTGATTTGCAAGAGAACGAACAGGGAGAGTACCGTTGGTCATTTCACATCAAGGTTGAAACTTGTATCATTCTCGCAAGCTGGATGGTGGAAGTTTTAAACGGCATCACGAGGGAAAAAGGTCGACACGTCATCTCCTTACAAAACTTAAGCGATAATAATAATACATCTTAATCTTGAGTTGTCTGTGTTTAACGCCGGTTTTGCCTAAAAACAACTATGCAAAAAAATATTTTAAATGAAAATTGAAGAATAATTGAGCTTTGATTACCATGCAGAGGCCACGTGCAAACCAATATTAACAGGTGCTCCGCTGCTATTGTAGTATTTTAAATGTTCGGTGAACAAAGAACGGTATTATAGAGGGATTTATTGCTCCGCCATGCATCCAAACTGTCAAACTATTCATTTCTTAGAAAGAAAGTGCTCCTGAAGTTGAATGTTCAAAAAAGATTTCAATCACATCAAATTTTATTATCAATTTTGAAGTCCAGCAGCACTCGAGCATTTCCGCGTACTGTATAAAATGTACCATCAATTTAAATTGTTTACTATATGAAAGGTTTTGTTAAACATTGTCTTAACTTACAATATCAGAGTCGGTTAAAGTTGAAGAACAATACATCAGTAAAACAATACCGGATTACTCTCGTCTCTAGAGACATTGTACTTTCTATCAGCATTACCATCTAATTTATGCAGTTTGTGACAGTTTTGATACAGACGATGGCGTCAGAATGACTCCTAAACTTAGTTTTAACCCGTATTGATCTTTGCTCTAAAGTCGCTTAGTTACACTATCTTGTTTGATAAAGATGTCACAGGAAATAACATTAAATATCCGACCAATATAAATATTTCGAGGGCAAATTGTATATAATATTACATCCGTGTCGTGTTTAACTCATATACTCAATATAATATAAACTAGCTGAATTGCATTTTAAATGTTTTTAAGTTAAAGGTTTTGCAATAAAAGTCAAAAATGGTTCATTAGTTTGTTATTGTTTGTTTTTGCTAATTTTTAGTTAATTTGCGACAACTGCCATCTTAGTAAATGATTGCAATCAAAGCTTTGTAAAAGTCAGCAACAAATGAGTTTGAGTGAGTCTAACTGACTCCTAGGCTAAAGTTAGAACCATGCAGGTGGCGATCTAATCTTTAATAGCATGATATGAGAAGATAAAAATCTACGTGAATTGCCTAAACATGTAGTGAAAACGGGGAACGAACTGGAGACTTTGTGGTGGGGAGGCAGAGATCATACCAACTTCGCCAACCACGCTCATTAGAGCAAAAAGTTTTCTATTTTTAATCCGTTTTAGTTTTTAACAGTGAGTTATCGGTGAAACCTATATTTTAGCACTATAATTTTAATTTGGATCTTAAAAGATCCAAATAATTTGTTAAATAGGTTTCAGAAAAACTATTGATGTTGGTGTACGAAGTAGTTGACACGTCTCGAGGTTGAAATGTTGCGATTATGAATGTAAGAAATATGATAAATGAGAACTGGTTGGTGTCTTGTTTTTCATTTTTGCAATTGAATCCTTACTTTTCGGACATAGGCATGACTTTACGTCAAATTAAGGCTCTGTCCACACTAATGCGTTATCGAAAACCTCTGTATTCATATAATCGAACTGCACAAATTTTTTTTGTTCACACACTTAGCGTTTTCAAATAGTTTCGGTCGTCCACTCTAGACCACGAAAATGGAGAAAATATCAATTTTATCACCAGACTATGCTCGACCGTTTTTGCATCTGTACTGTGCAAATTAAAACGGGCAATATTTAACTCCAAGCAAGCAATCAAGGTTGAAATGATACTGAACAACATAAACACAAAGTTGTCACCAAACAGAACTGTTTATTTTGACTTTCTCACGCAAAGGATCAAGCGAGCATAACGCAAGCATTTCCGAAAACCTCCGGTTAACTTATCAATTTCCACACTAAGTCGCTCCATATCCGTTTTCAAAAACCTTTGCCCTGAAGAACGTTTTAGAAAACCTTCTTTTTCGGCGAGAAACACCTCCGTTCTCGATCGTATCGGAGTGGACGGAAAGCAAAAACGTATAAAAAGTTTGCGTTTTCAAATAAAACCGTATTAGTGCGGACGGAGCTGAATTTGTTGAGTTCCAAAAACGCTTGAAGTTGCATAAAGGATTAAAACGGATTAGAAAGATGTGCAAGCGATGAATTTGAATGGTCGGCTTTCAGTTTCAAGTTATTCATTGGATAGTACATGCGTTTTCATTAATTGGTCTACAAGTGTGTTTTCATAGCGTTAAGAAGCACGAAAATGACGTGTGGCTATCTCCAAATTGTGAGAATTTACAATTTCATGAAAGAAATTAATGTATACATACAGGCTTCGTATATATCGTCTTTCTCTTTGTTAAGACGGAAAATAATAATTTTATAAAAGAAAGAAAACATGTTGTCCTTGCCTTTATAGTCTATTGCGGGTTTTCACTGATCTACTCTCAAATTTTCTAAGCGTTCGCCTAGGTTTTCACCAGGTTATGCAGACACGGAGAGCATGTATTATTTCCTAAACAACTATAAATGCCCTTTCAAAACCTTGAAATTATACATATTATTTTCGAAAGCCGACAAAGTATTCACTAGAATAATTTGCATAACTATCATAATTCGCTGCACTTGAAGGCCAGAAATTGAGTCTGTCTTCAACAAACACACTACAATAATGCATGAAGTTTTCTTTGAAATTCATAATTCATGCAGCGACTAAATCAAAATGTACAAAATGCAAGTTCTTCGCCGCTTTGGCTTAGTCTTTTGCATGTGTGTTTTTTAATCGCATTCTCAATTTTTGTCTCACGTTTTTGAGAATAGTGTCTGTATATCCTAGGAGAAAAATAGAAAATGTGTTTTCAAAGATTGAGCAAGCACTGACTATAAAATCAACTCCAACTTGTTACATAATAAATCTGTATCAAGCCCAAGATCAGTTTTCAAATATTTAAAAATCAGTCTTTGTTGTTCTAAACCACTAACAGTAATATCATTTCTCGTCTCTGTTTGCCAAAAAAATGAACGAGTCTCAGTATGTCAGGAAGTGTCACTTCTTTTAAAAGCCGCCTTGGGGGCAGCTGCCCTAAAACAGATAACACGCGAATTATTTTGATAAAATGTTTACTGTCCGGAAAGTTGAAACGAAGAAGAGGAAAGTTTGTCTCTTTAACAATTAGACCTCGAGGACGAATGGACTACGAGTCAATAGCCCATGAGGC
>ERZ1740055.105-NODE-105-length-15482-cov-7.626888_pt1 | contig 15482 bp, 6 predicted proteins | sample MGYA00581747_ERZ1740055 | MGnify/ENA primary metagenome ERZ1740055 (study PRJEB43018, sample SAMN04849739) | marine metagenome | isolation source: floating plastic debris | place: Pacific Ocean | collected 2008-08-28 | study: EMG produced TPA metagenomics assembly...
TCACATTTTATCCACGAGCTGGCACAAGTATACGCTCCTAGAGCGTCTTGTTCTTAAAATGTTCTTAAATTTTGGCAAATTTGAGCCTCGTTGTTCTTATAAAGTTGTTCTTATAAAAACAAAGCGTGTATACTCACACAATTTTCAATAACAATTTTCACCTATTTCTAGACAAAAGCATAGACTTATGGCTATATATATATTAGCTCAAGAAAACATGCAAGAGGTTTTCTAGATTGAATTCCAACTTCATCTTACAATTCATTTTTTTCAATTGTTTCCATGTTTTTAAAGATTTTTGTACAAAACAAAAAGTTTAGATAGAACTTGAGTGCTAGTAGCTAACTCGAAGCCACAAAAATGGGCGCTAAGGTCACTTTGGTGGCGGGCTTTACCTCTTAAATCTACCGTAAGCCTTGGTAAAGCTGAGCCTGTTTTTGCTCTGCCATGCTGATGAGGCCCAAACAGCTGGTAACGATGGTGGGGCAATTCCCGCTACTAACATGGCCTAATCGTGTGAAAGTTCACCCGACCTGTGGGAAATATCGGATATCCTATATGTGTGAGCCAAGCATGGAACTCTAGAGTGAAAAGTCATACAACCGGCTCGTGACTGCAACTGTATCACTTTAGGTTGATAACAAATAACTATAGATTTTGTATAAATTTTTTTGACTACATTAAGTTTCATGATAATCAATATTCATTTACGAGTGAAGTTCTTCATTATCTTCTTTTCCACAATTCCTAGGAAGGTACGTTCATGGCACATGTTAACATATTATTTACTAACAAGTTCCATTTTGCCTTCGTATATTCTTCTCTTTACCGCAACAGAATCAGGAAAAGCAGCAGTTTTACTGAAAAGACTGAGTTGAAATAATTCGTTCGTTTTACAAATATTTTATCGTGAAAACAAAGAAACCATGGTTTTTGACAAACGTTTGTTATGGCATGTTTAAAGATGCTGGACAGTTGTAATTTCACGTAGTGGGGAGAAATTTTACAGAACATAGATATTCATTAAGGTTTTGGTGTTTTTTTCTGTTTCAAACTTAAGATCAAAATCCAAACCGTTTCGTTTGTGCCAGCGTTGTTAAGACCGACGCCATCAGTAATGTCACTGAGGAATTCGCTATTTACTTAAGTCAATTTTTACCAAACAGTTCTTCATTCTCAAGATACAATAAATGTTTATTCTACTAAAAAGATGGATTAAAACCGTAATGTAACCGATGCAAATTGGAGTACGATGAATAGACCACTTAATTTTGTGTAAACTGTTTTCATTTTTTTGTTTGCGCGTGTTTGGGTTCAAAACAGTGTGTGTTGATGTAAGTTTTGTACTCGAGACAAAAAATAACTAAGAGGTAAAAATCAAGGTTGGTTGTTTATTGTTTGTGGACGAGACGTAATGAACTCACGAGTATGTGAAGACTGAGAAAGCGAAGCCAAAGTCACTAGTGTAAGTTTTGTTGTTGAAATTATCCATAAAATATGATAGTTGACTTTGCAAGGATTAGGAATTTGCTAAGAACCGGCGATTCAGAAATATTTTTTACCGGATCGCATTGCAGTATTTTAATCGCTCTTTTTCGGTATTTTATATTTCCTCAGACGGTCAGAGACGCGGTACGAAAATCTCATATCCTAATTCGTCAGATCATTTCTGTGGTTGTGCCATTCCACAACTTTCAATAGCTCTTTGTTCTGAGCTTGAGTCAGATACATTTAAAAAAAGAATAAGACGAAAAGCGGAAACGCTTATCTGATCCTTCTTAGTTTTGATAATTTCATTTGTGGTTAAGTGAATTTTTTTTATACCTCTTCACATTGAAACACGGGAAAATATTTATTACCAACAAGCCAGCCGAACCATAAAGCGAAGATGGCGAGAGGGCAGCTCATAGAGCCCTGTGTACGCGAGGTTCGAGTACGAGCTCCAGAGAAAAAAAAACTTGATTGAAGCGTAACGTAAGGGTTAACATTTTTTTTAAGAGCTTGAATGTTTTACAACTTGTGAAAGTTAATTCTTAAAATTTTAACATTTTAAAACTCTTGTTGACCGACCCTCCCTCTCTTGGGAACAACTGATAGTATAAGTAGATGAGTTTGCAAGAGTTGCACTAACGAATGGCTGACCTCTAAAGTCTAAACTAAAGTTAGTTCCTCACATTGTTCATGATGCCATCCCAAAAATTCCAGCTTCAGATTTGTGCCCATTGGCTAACGCAGGTCATTTTGTGTTTGGAAACTGTTCAACGTTCACTTTTTCCAACTTTTCTCCCTGAAAGTGGAAAATATAAACGGAGTGTCTTTGGTAACATGTGCTATGATTTGCTACCCTTGGTCACATGTGCTCTGATTTTCTAACCATTTTTTTAAAAAAATATCTTGCACACTTTTTCTTTATCAGAGCATATAATTTGTGCTGATGTGTTGTTTTTTTCATTCTTAAAAGTCAGGTTTATTTCTTATCTAGCTATGCGTCGTAGTTTGGCTTACAGCTCTACTTTCATTTGAAGTGGAACAGCCCCAAGTCCAAGAATTAAGAAACACAGTTTTGCCTTCGCGTATGTAATAATTATTCAATAACTTTTTTTTCAAAATCTGTTGAGCTTGCTGGTCTCGGCTAGTAATATTTGCTTTAGTCCCCAAGCTTTTGCAAGTTTCTCAAAAAACTGGGAAACATGAATTAATGTTAGTTTCTTACCAAGATGTTTTAAAAAAGCTCAAATGTTCGTTCAGTAAAAGCATATCCTGGTGGTTGTTGAAGTGATATCTATTTATGTGCCAATGTTATCGCTCCGTACGAACACTTTACTTATTGAGATATGAGAATATATTGACCACCCATGAATACAGCCTGCGTTGAATCCACCCCAGGCACTTTGAACGGTCGATTTAGTCGTTTATATCGGAGATACACAGGCATCTATGAATACCATCCTTAACTTATCTGAAAAGTTTTACACCGCCTTGCAACCGGATATGAAGCTGTATTTTTTCTTGACGTGCGGTTTTTTACCGGATGCACTAAACAGCGAGAGAAGCGCATTTTTGTCAGTTTTGTGAGGATGAGTAAAGACAATTGGTGTTAATTTTCAGTTTGCCTATGAATGACATTGTAGAGCGACACTTTCTGACCATAAATCATATTTGATAATTTTACCGTTTTGTGGTCATTGTTATCAAACCACGACTAACTGTTATCAGATGCCTTCAGATTGAAGAAATGTTCTAATAGTAATAGCCGCTTGTCTGTGACTTCCGTTGGAAACGTTTTAAAAAAGCACGATTAAAGTGTCATTTGATTTCAAAGAGAGATATACTATTTTGAGAACTTAGCAAGCAATGTAACCAGACAACATTGATTGAGTTGGACAAACATTGACGCGCCATATAATTTTAACTTGTTTTTTTTTTATCTTTTCTGACATCCATTCCCGCTCTTTGCTGTATTTTTATTTTAAAAAAAAGACGTTTGTTATTCTATTTGCGTCACTTCCGTTCTTCAATTTCTTTACAACAAGCGAAATCACTCCACATGCTCTGACAAAGGGCTAACGCTCAAAATGTTCTAACAGTTACTTGTTCAAAGAAAGCGTTCTACCACTCGCCGAATAAGTTCAGTAACTATTATTTTTCAAAAACTATTCAACGAAAATCCCGTTTAGCAACTGAAACTCTCTGAAACGCTCTTGGCGTCAAGACTTCATTATTTTTTAAAAAAACAAATTTTTTAAGTCAGCTTTGTGCTTTCCCAAACTTTTCAACCTGGAGTTGATTAAACCAACTGTTTTACTTACCCACTGACACACTTATTAAAATATCTGCAGTTTGAGCGGCAATGAACTGTGAAACAAAAAAAATCTGCATATTTGTTGTTGTGTTGGTTTTAACGGCCATTACTTCTGGCATTTTTAAAAATCAACAGATATGTTAAAAATTATTTTTACCAAAATTATTCTTTTTTAAAAAGCACAACCAGACAAATGCTTTTCAAACGTCTTACGGTTTGAGACAGCGGAAAATATTCACAGCATACAGCTGAGCACTGTTTAAGTTGACTAATTAAGCCTGTCAAAGGACAATTACGATGTCAGGAGAAAACAAAATCCCGTGTCGTGATTGGTTAGACGTCGCCCCGACTACTCTGGTTATTTGAGCATTGTTGCTCTTTTCAACCTGAAATCACGCTTGACTGAGTATGCGCATTGTCAATTTGTGTTGTTTTCACAGTTGTGTGTAAGTTTTTATTCTTTCTTGGCAATAAGAAAAGTACAACTCTCCATGAATGCTTTGAAGCTGTCTTATTTGTTCTTCCCCACGCATATTTTAGGTCATTTTGACAAGACGATGTGGATTTTCGTGTTATTCTGTTCCTCGTTATTCGTACTACAAGGTAAGTGACCATTCAAGCTTGAACAACGATCGTCTGTGTATCATCAAAACGTTTTACAAAGAACTTTCTAGACCATCCTTTTTAACCTATTAGTTCATATCGATTAAGAAATGAGACGCTAGTTTTGAATTTGTGAATGATTTATTGAATGTGCAGCATAAAGCACGCAAGTGGTTTTATGTCTACCGAGCGTGATTAACATTTAATACGGCACCGACCAGCGATGCCACATAGGTACTACTTTAGATGAAATTACAAACGGTTTTGTTATTTGCCTGGACTAACTTTCTCCACTTACTCCGAAACTTCATAAAATCTGTAAAGTTAACGGCGTGCTTAGAACTAAGCCATTCTTTATTATTCATTTATCAACGATCCCACTCCATTCCATTAGGATTCAGTCATCCTAGAATGGGATAAATTAGAACATTTTGATACCAATATCAAACCAACTGTGTTAATATCAAAGGTTGATATTAAAATTTAAAAATCACCGTGATCTCTTTATTGTAAACATATTGTGCTTTTTTAAGTTTATCTAAACAAAGTTTCCTTTTGCTACTAAGGACGGAATCATTTTAGTAAAGAACTTATAATTTATAGACTGTTGTGTTGTTTATAGTGCATAGTATAACAATCAAGCCGCTTATCTTACTTAACTTTAGCTTCATTCTAAAATATTTTCTGACCAAGCGTAGTTGATTCCTCTGAAATGTAATAGATTTATAAATTTCTTCATAACCTATTGCCCACAATTATCTAGTGTTCTTGTGTTCTTTTAACCTACCGTACAAAGGGAGGTATAAGTAAAAATCCCAGTCTTGAAGTCCAACTGACTGATGGCGCTTCTCTCTTCAGCATGCTGTCAGTCGAGCAGCGATCCCGGTGAAGGAAAAGGCCCTCCTCCTGTAATTCAAGCACGAGCTGGAGCCGATGTTGTTTTAAACTGTGATGTAGCAAGCAAGATCCAAGATATTTATTTGTTAGAGTGGAGAATGAATGGTTCAAAGACTCCCATCTTTATGAAGTTTATGAAGTTTCAAAATCCACATGTAGACAGCCGCTACTCTAGGCGGCTACACATAGTTAACAATTCGGCTATTCTCATTTCTGGTGTTAAAGTCACCGATGCAGGGATGTATAGCTGTCGAATTATTCGGTCGGGATCAACTAGTTTTGTTCAAATACCTGGAACGCCAGTCATTTTAAAAATCAAAGGTGAGTTTTAGTTTTATAATCTTACTTAAAAGAAACAAGTGATATCAAGGGATTGCAGTGCGTTTCTCGTGAGCCAAATACGTTCACAGTTTTTATTATTATAGAGTCATTATATTATAATGCAGGGTGAAAAGAATTAGAGTTCATTTGAACTCAAGCTCCGCATTATAAGAACATATGAGCAAGTTGAAACCAAGACGTTTTATTCACAGCTGCACCCAAAACTTAGAAAAGATTTTATTTCCAAAACTATGTGATGAACAGCCTGTAGGTTTTAAAATGCTTAAAATGTAAGTACTTTGTAATTGATTGACTCCAGTTTTTCATAAACTAGAGCGTAGTAAGGCAGTTAAGGCGCTAAACCAAAGGATTGGCCGTAACACTAGAAGTATAATTTAGCCTCTTGAGTCTTTTTCGCTAGTTTTTGCTCCCCCGTTACGTTCTCAGAACCTAACACTTGTCTTCCGTTTCACACATTAGAGTAAAAAATCCGGAAACACTTCGTTTGACTTTCGGAAATAGCGAAGGTTTTAACCGAGACGTGTTCGCTTTTCACTAAAAAGGCAAAACTTTTCGATAAGTTTTTATTGAAAAATTGTTAAACGAAGATGACAAATTCACAAACTGTTGAGATATACACCCAATTGAGAGGGTCCTATACTCTGGCTATAGGACCAGTCTTAGTTCCCAATTTGAATATTTGTCGAAAGCGTTTCTAAAATTTAGTAATTATTAGTCGCAGTTAACTCAGAAATGTAAGTTAGTAATTAAACCCTATTTTGGTTTTAGGATCTTAGGTGAAACTGTCCTCGGTGTTTGTACGTTTTTGCTTTGAGCTATTTTTAAAAAAAAATGTTCTGGTTTTCGAGGTGATATGGTCAGCAGTAAGCCGTCGGCATAATTTACGCGCCATCGCACTTTTTAATCCCGCTGTGTGTAATAAACAGAAGAAATTTCTGAACCGGGCGGAAATATTCTATTCATAAGTAAATTTTGATCACACCTTTGCAATTGATATTGCTTGCTTGTTTTTTGCAAGTTGAGAAACAAAGCGATTACAGAAGAAAACGATAAGAGTTAGAAGTTATCACTGCAATATTTTTTGTGGAACCGCGTTATATTTGTTTATCGTCAATTTTTTTTTTTTTATCAAAACGCGATTCCTTTGGGAAAATTGAACTTAAATTTGCGACTTTTATGTAAATCCATCTGCAAGTTTTGACACCTCTTTGTTTTCTACTAAGAGTACATGAAACCAGAGAGAGCATTCATATTTTAAATCTGTAAATAATTTATAAGTAGATGGTGAAATTTATAAAAAGCTTTGTCTGAATGTGTGCGTCAGTCGCTATCGAGTTTTTGCTATTTCGTACGTTGCGCATTGATAAAAACAGTATGGCATTTCAGATTATGTTTTATAATAATTCACGGATCTTTTCTGGTCCTAGTGGAATTAGAAATTTATTCAATAACGATCCGTTTGTGTACTTTGTACAAACACTGTAAGTACTAAGGAAACCGAATCGATATTAAATTGTGCAACCCATTAAATACCTCAGTAACCATTTTATAGAAACCGCCCCAAACTGACCACAAGAAATCAAATTACAGAACCAAAAATGGGCCACGACTACATTGTAATGTTTCGATTAAGATGAAAAATGTTTCCGGTGTCAAAGTTAAGTTTTTTCGATAAACAAACTTTGTCATTTTTTTTTAATTTTAAGGACGTTTGGAAATGTCAGCGGAAATCTTTTATATACTGAATTTTTTGTTTTAGAAATCCTTTGCGAGAGCTAAATGAAACATTTAGTGGAACTGGAACATTTTGTGGTTTGCAACGTTTAAAATGAAACACTGTCACTGAATACTTTTCAAGATTTTAAAATAAAATGTACAACTTTTAATTTTGGAATATGTTTTAATCATCTCTTAAAATTGTTTTAACCAAAGCTCTTTTAAAAAAATGTTTGCTTAAAGGTTCCAATATCATTCGTTTTTTAACCAGTATTGTTTGTTTTTTAGACAAACGCTCTTTATTGACTTTATTTTATAATATCATAAGCTAAACTTTCCTAGGTAACGTAAGACAAAAAGTTCTGACCTTCTCCTTCAACAAGTCTTTGCGGCGAATATAACTGAACGCCGTTGTCAGTTTCTCCTCCATATATAGTAGTTCTTTATTCTCTTAATCGATGTGTCATTTCTTAAAATTGATAGAAAGTTTGCATAGACGCAAATGGTAGATTATTATTGAATGATATTGAGATTGCAAACAGCTGCGTTTTTGTTTCAGTTTATTTATAAACCGCCAAAGTATAAAATCGGTACCAAAGAAAATTTCCGGCTGTCATTTTCCTGTAATAAAATATGTAATAAGTAGCGATTAAAATATCTTTCGTACAAAAAAAAGGGTTTGTCTTATTGTTGTGGAAGTTGTGGATGAGGCAACTGTTTAGACAAACTTGTTTATCTCAAATCAAAGGCAAATAGGTGTAACCGTTCTAACTTAAATTTCTAACTTCACTCGGCCTTAGCTCTTGTTCCTCCATATTTCAAGACCTCTCCACGTGCCATAATATCAGCAGTCGAAGAACGCCCGCTGACACTGGAGTGTCTTGTCGGCGGTTTTCCTCGACCAAAAGTTCAGTGGTTTAAGAACAACGACGAACTTCCTTACGAACGTATATCTATTATCCAAGGCAGTTGGTTGACATTTAATCCAGCTGTACTGAAGGACAGCGGGCGCTATCACTGTGCGGTTGAGAGCGAAGCGGGCTTCTTACGCCACGAATTCTACGTTACTATTGAACGTAAGAGTTTGACGAATTGTTTCATTGCACGAACACACTCCGCTTAAATTTCCCGTTGTCATCCAACAAGCACTGTTCAATTACGCTGCCTCAAATGAGGAATTGTTTTTAGTTTGTAATTTTGAAAACTTTCCATTTTTTTGTTCATCCGTGGTCATCGTTCACTATATCTTGCAATGTTTACGTTTAGAGTTGATCAAAAACGTTTTTGTTTGTTTTGGTCAAAGGATTTTGACATTTGAAATCCTATCAACTTGCGTTTGGTGGGTAAGCCATTATAACTCGATTAGTGAATGTTGCTTTGAGGCCAGCCAACGAAGTCGGTTGCCCATGCGTTATATAGGAAACTCAAGATAGAAATATTTGTTATCGATGTAGGTAGTTTAAGGGGCTGACGCATTGACTGTTAACCATTTGTCAGAGCAGCAGTGGTTCAGGAACGAGGACAAACCTTTCGGCTTAGCAAACGACTATCAATCGTCCGGTGAACGCTGGAAAATGCGTTATTTTCTTAGGCAACTTGAGGCGATAATTATGAATTTAAAATTTTAACCGTGAGTTGTCGAAGTTACTTGTTATAACTACTCGCCGACGGACTAACATTTTCAATGTTCAGTCGTAATATTTAACTGATATCGTAGCCGTTGAAAATTTGATCATGACTGTAAATCATAAACACTTTTTGAAAGGAGTTCTAAGTTGTTAAAAATACCTTTTTGATACAGAATTGTAAACAGTTACAAGATTCTTCATTGTTGCTAGTTTTACTTTCTCCAGATAAAACTTCAATGAATTGCTCATTGTTATTTTGCAAGTAGTTATTTTGTCTTCAGTAATACAAATTAAGTTATGGAATTGTCGATTATAAGGATCTCACTTAGTAGTCTTAGCTTAAGACAGTTAGGCCTTTTGTCGGATACACGATAAAAGGGCTAGGCAAATGGCTATATAACCGTCACGATTATAAGGCAAACAGGATATAGGACATACACGGCTATACGGCAAACCGACAGGACGTATGACACACACAGCTACACGAGAAACAGTTTATTGGGCACTGCAAGTTTAAAAATTACCATAAAGGCTAGCAATGCAGTTGCTTTTCTTCAGTTGGAAGTTTGCCATTTCTCAGTCGCTTGTGAAATCGTTGTTGTTTTGGCTAATACGAAACATTTTCTCTCCACACCAAAGTTTTTAATGTAAAAGAAAACGATTCGTATCAAACCGTTGTATATACAAACGTGGTCACTCCAGTTCTTACATTCAGTTCCATTCTCATACATTCGCATTCTGCGTTAACAAGTATTAAGAAGGCATAATTATTCGATCTTGTTATATTTGATTTTGTTTTTCTTATTGTAATAACTTTTTTCACAATCTACACTTTAGGCGACACAAGCGTAAAACCATCCCGACGTAAAACAGTCACTGAAAGATATCCGGCCGTTCTTGATTGTTTGACGGAAACCACTTTATCACATACCTCTTCTCATTTCTTCACTTGGAGCAAAGACGGTGTGAATTTAAAGGATAACGAGAGACTAACAGTACTCCAGTCGGGAGCCTTATTTATTCGATCATCTCAACGGACAGACTCTGGAGTCTATGCTTGCGCTGCCAAAACGTTTGATTCGTCAGGTTTGGTGACGTATCCTGGCGCTAAGATTCTGCTTGACGTTCAATGTAAGTTGTTTGTTAGTACATAACATTGTGCCAATAATCTCCCCTCCCCCCCTCCCTAGTTTGTAAAGTTAGATGTCAAAAACTCTGAATTAAAATGTAGTAGAACCAATATATGAACCAGATGTAGTTTTCTTGTTAAACCTTCATCATTAAATATTTTAGGAACACAAGACCACAAAATTAGTTAATATTTTTTTCGTGGAGGTGAGGTTGTTGCAGAATTTTCTAAATTTCACAAATTTATTTTTTTCGTGGATGTGAGGTTGTTGCAGAATTTTCTAAGTTTCACAAATTTATCTATTTTCCATACGTGTTTACAATCTCAACCTACTCTCTCTATCTAGTTTATTTACAGGTAGATATAGTTTATAATCTCAACCTACTCTCTCTATCTAGTTTATTTACAGGTAGATATAGTTTACAATCTCAATCTACTCTCTCTATCTAGTGTATTTACAGGTAGATATAATTTTATAGTTCAAAGTGTTTACGTTGAGATATACAAAATATGGGATACGTTAGTATACTTTGTCCTAATAACTACAACATGACTAGATTTTTCTCGTAGGTAAGGACCAGTACTTTCCGTGCATTTTCCACCTACGTATACTTGATGTGGTATCAACCGTCACGTCCCAATAAGTTGGAACTGCTGTCACCACTCGCGTTAAGGCAACAATTAGTGTCTTATTCTACTTATAAATAAACCACCGTTTTTTTTATAGACGAACGATACTCTAGTTTTAAAAGCTAGGATAATTAGCAACATTTTTAGAACAGAGGACTTATCTAGAACTCAAACATACTAGTTCCACTTAATTGATCTAACTTAAAGGGAGTAAAGCGTCTTATTACAGATGCTTTGGGCTTATACAGTTTGACGGTTCTGATGCATTTCAGATATTTAATTTCTTATTAATTATCATGTTTATTAATACAGTTGCTTTTGGGTTTGGGATTAAATACTAATTGGAAAACCAAAGTCGCAGCATATAATTTATGGTGGGTGGGACCCTACATCAGTACAACCATCTTTCCCCTTACGATGGTTATAAATTGTTACCTGCATTCCATAGATTTGTTCTCTCCACAGTTCCTCCGGTGATTGTTTCTATCAAGAATGTAGTATCAGCGCCGGAGGCATCCGACGCGCGGTTACCTTGCGTCTCCAAGGGTAACCCGGCCACTTCACAAACCAACTGGACCCTGGACGGTCACAATGTGTTGCTGTGGCCTCGTTTCATTGTTTTACAAAAAGGAACGTTACTAATTCGTAACGTGAAGCGCTCTGATGTGGGGTCGTACAAGTGCACTCCAATTAACAGCGTTGGTGTTGGAATATCGAAGGAGAGTAAACTTGTTGTAAAAAGTAAGTATTGAAAACATATTTTTTAGTCAACTTGTTTTATGTAAAGAACTTCAGTAAGCAATTCTGATATAGTAACCTAAAGAAACAATTTTCAACGAGAGTGAAGCTGTGGCGTTTCCGTTTCAGCGTTGCTACCAACTGAGCTTTAAAACAATAGGTCTGTCTATTTGCTTAAGAGTTTTCAACGATTACTATAAATACATTTTAACCACGAATATCACATTTGCTTTATTGAAGAATCCTCATAATAATTGTTCATTAAACGGTCATTACTTATAACAGTGTAGCCGCCAAACCTTAAAGTGTACAAAGATTGCCGATAAGTTTGGCTTAGTTCCAGCCCTATGGATATTGGTTTTATATTGTTGTCTAAGTCAGGTTTGGTTTTTAGAATAAGATTTCAATCTAAAAAACCCCTGTTAATTTTGTGAATGTTATAAATAAGAATATTACACTATCATTTTACCAGATATTTAAAATGACTTTGATATAATGCACCAACGAAATACCGACTTGTAGGGAAGGAACAAACATATTTAACATTTTGAATAAGAAAACGAAAAGCTAACTTTTTTTCTTTTCAAACTCTCGCCAGTTCTCCCTACATTTACTTTGGTACCACCTGCAATCTTGACCGTGCGTACTGGCGACACTATTAGACTCAAGTGTGCAGCGGTATCAGAAATGGTGCCAAACGTCTATTGGGAGCGCAAAGACAAGCCTTTGCCCGCAAAGCGCACGCTGACAAATGGTGGGAATCTGACTATTGTTAATGTTAAGAAGGGAGATCACGGCGTGTACAATTGCATTGCAAGCACAGCCAATGGGAAGGCATCGTACTTAACAACAATTGCAGTTATGTGTGAGTAAACTACAATAATACTTCCAAACCTTTGGATAATCTGATCTGGTGCTTTATGGCTACAAATGCCACGTTCACAAGTGCTGTAAACAATTTGTTTATAACATCACTGTTTACAATCGGGTTTATTTGCATACAAATTAAGGTTAGCTCATATACAGAAGATTACACTTTAAAGCTTAAAAAGACATATTTAACATACAAAGTTATGAAACTTTTAGGTCGATGTTTACAGTTTGTAAGAAGATGTCAGTGTTCTAAAAACCTCAAAAATGTTGGGTGGGTTTCGAATTCCTGGTGGCCGCTGATTTAAATAACTGTAGACGCATTTTAGTCTTAGCCTCGTTTTGTTGTTAAATATTCAAAAATTTTAGTTTTAATTTTAGGCTGTACTGTACAAATTGAATCCGTTATCGTTGTAATCGGCGGTCACTTTAAATTCGAAAATGGTCTATTGTTGTTGAGTTATACATTTATGTCAATCAACCTAACATACTAAATTAACATATCAACATACATGTTAGAAATTTTAGGAAACCGTTATGTTCTTAAAAAAAGTACGTTTTAAAGAAAACTTTTCAAGTGCATCGCTGAGTAAGTGAAGCACGTGGTTTAATCAACGCTAGGTTGAAAACTTTAATCTTCGCCATAGGAAGAGTAACAAGATGACGTTTATAGCGTTAGCCCTTCGTTAGAGCAACTGAAAGCCAAAGTTCGATACGACAGATTTTCTATGGTGATAAACTTTTTAATAGAGAGTTGATTAAACCACGTTCAGGAAAGAGCATATATGATCTAGATATTTCATTACTCACTTTGATCACTCGATAAACCTTGTCAAGTTTCAATTCAAATTATATTTGTCTTTGTTCATTGCTAATAATGATGGGTAGACTGTAAACAATGACGTCAGAAAAGATTCATTAATTTGTCATATCTTTGTTGTTATCATTGTTGTTCTCACGATGTATTATCGATTACCATTAGCCACCCCAGGTCAACCTACAATCACCAGCGTTAGAATTGAACATGATCAATCCAAGTACAGGAGCAAGAGATCCACGACTGTGTCTGCATTTGTCACTTGGAGGCCTGGATACGACGGTGGCTCACCGCAACGATTTGAAGTGTGGCATCGTGCGTCGTCACAAAAGGAATACCAGTGGAAACATTCGAAGCCTCTCTCAGCAGATGTGACATCATACAGGATAAAAGACCTCTTAGATGGAGAGGTTTACCTATTCAGCGTGAGAGGTATTAACAAGGAAGGTTCAGGGCCGTTCAGTTTAAGGAAGAAAGCGGGACCTGGAATACCACCTGACTCTCCACTTCTTCCAGATTTCAGTGGTATGTTAAAAGACCTTTTTAACGATCTACGGCCACACGATAGTTTTCGTTTTGCGTTTATCAGTGTTAAAAATCCGCGCAAGGGTTTGATGTGTATTCTGCTAGGGAAAAAATACTTCGTTTCCATTTAGATTTGATGCCGAGTTTTGAGCATAATAATGGATTTCGACCGCCGCTTCGTTCCGCGGTGAACTGTACTTTCTTTAACAGCACGTGTAACTACAGCGGTACTGACAAAAAATACCCATGCAACCGTTTACAATATTATTATCATTCTCATAATCACCTAAGGGACTGTGTGCGTATTATGTGTATCAGTTGGCAAACACAATCTTTCATTCTGATTATAACGTCAATGACAAAGAAATCTTAAACTTTAACCAATTCAAAATTCTGAAACAATGACATTCATCAAGAATTTGAAACCTTCTCTTCATTCCCAATCAGACTCATTAAAGCAAAATTGTTTATCTGACCTTTGTTTGACTCAAATTATTTGTTTGGTTTTTTGTTTGTTTTCCATTTTTTATTCATAACTATGTACATACATTTTATAAGTTATTTACATTCCATTACGTCGTTTAACTGATTTATGTCTGTGATAATGACAAGTTGAAGTTATCGAAAGGTCAACTTTTAGCGTCAGTACTTATTTATTAGTTATTTAATTCAATTATTCACTTTCAAATACTTAAATAAAGAAAATATAAAAATACGGATAACCTGTATTTACCGGGAATGAACGAGCGACTCGAAATGATTACATTTTGGTTCATCCTTTTCTGTTTAGGTACGCCACTTCCTCCAACTGATGTTACGATGAACATTACAGCCAGCGGTTATTACGTATACTGGAGTTACAATGCTCTTCCAGGCAGGCCAGAGGTTGATTCTTTCAAGATCCAGTACAAAAAGGTCAACAAATCCGTAACATGGATAACAGCTGCGCCTACGATCCCTTATAACCAGCGGATGTACCTGTTAAAGGCAGAGATGATAGACGAGGAAACTCAATATGATTTTCGCGTGTTTGCCTCGGCCGGTAGCACTGTCAGTAGTGCGGCTTACGTCAGCAAAAGATTCTTAATAGGTATGATATCTTAACCAGGGGTGTTACAATACTCCAAATTTAGGGGGAGGGAGTGGTGGAACCTTTTTAGAAAGACATAACCAAGAAAGCTTTAAGACGCTTTGCAAAAAACCTAGTCAATGGAATACAAACGGATGAATATTTCAGACAGTTCCTATCAATTTACTAGAAACAATTTCCCACCATTTGTAACTGTGTATATGTAGGCCTGGTCGTGGACTAAGCTTTGTGCGACCTTTGAACTAATTTTTAAAAAGAACTGTACCATACATTTAAAAAAGCTGTTCTTTTATTCCTTAATTGAACAAAAACAAAGACAATAAAATCATCCTTCCGTTTCCAAACTTAGCAGTTGTTCCCCTCCCATACCTGACGCTAGCTATACCCCTGGAAACATATTTTTTCAGTTTTCTTTCAGCGTTACCACCACCATCGTCATCGCCATCATCTTCAGCGTCATCACCATCTTCATCGTCATCATCACAATTATCATAATCGTCATCATCATTGTCGTCGTGTTTCCTATCTTTTCTTTCATCATCACTGTTCCCATCATTAGCACCACCATCATCATCACCGTCATCATCATCATCATCATCAAAAACAACAACATCAACATCATCATCATCATCATCAAAATAAAAATCAAAATCAAAATAAAAAACAAAAAACAAAAAAACAAAATAAGCATAAAA
>ERZ1740055.106-NODE-106-length-15459-cov-7.531291_pt1 | contig 15459 bp, 5 predicted proteins | sample MGYA00581747_ERZ1740055 | MGnify/ENA primary metagenome ERZ1740055 (study PRJEB43018, sample SAMN04849739) | marine metagenome | isolation source: floating plastic debris | place: Pacific Ocean | collected 2008-08-28 | study: EMG produced TPA metagenomics assembly...
TGTTTGATCAATTCTCATTTTCTCATTACCAAATGTCATATTTTGTATGTGTTAAATAACGAGAAGTTGGTTGTTGATAACTGACTGGCACTGAAAGGGTTAAAGACCTTTTAATGATGAAAATCAAAAAATTTAAGACCTATTTTTCAATACAAAAAAATCAGAAAAAGGAACCCTTATTTATTAAAAAAGAGACAACAGCGCTACATAAACACTTTCCATCACTGGTAAGCAAGATGGACACCTTCACAAAAATCTATAAACTTTAAAACCGAATAAAGACAAAAAAGTGGTGTGGTGCAGTCAATGCAATTGCTCCTGATATGCAGAGAATACATCAAAGTTGTATCAAGATTTGGCTGCAAGAAAATTCACTTTCATTTGTATTACATATCTAATGCCTTTTAAGACCTCAAGAAGAAAGTCCAGCAAATTTAAGACCTTTTTAAGGCCTTAAATCAGCAAAAACCAAAATAAAGACTTTTAATGACCTGTGAGAGCCCTGAAGATAAGTAAAAATGTATGTAATGGCATATATTATCCTGACTACATTTTTAAAAAAAATAGTAAAAAAGATTATGCCTATCTAAATTCAGTATACATTCAATTAATACAACTGTATCTATATTTGGCTTTAGTTCTAATTCCAATTAAAACATGTAAAATATTTTCAATATACACACAAACAGTAATTATTATAGTGACAATAACATTACAATGCACTAACTTTAATCCACTCAAATGCACTATACAAGATATTTCCTTTATTCTAAAGGTCACAACCCAAAAAATAAAACTAATTACACATGCATGACTGAGCAATATATACAAAGCAGTGGTAAGAACAGAACAACTATCTGAGAAGTGTAACAGCTCTAAAATCAAATAAAAATTTACTCTCATCCCAAACTAAAGCTTGTTCTCCTATTTTTGAAGAGATTTTATCCAAAAGCAATTTCAACCAATGTTCCCACACAGCTGTGCTGGTTTCTTCTACAAAACTTAGAAAAGCAGCATAGTAATATTGCAAGACAGTATAGAAGTGATTCTCAACAAATTCACAAGGTTATAAACTGGAAATTACTATAAAAGTAATAAGTACTTATCCACCCCTATTATATTTTTCTTACAAGTCTTTAATTACTGAGTCAATTGAGAAATGTTTATTTTGTTAATATTTATCAACTAACTTTAAGTGAAACATTTAAAATTTACATTTGCATCTCAGATATTTGATTTAAAAAGAAACTTCTGAAAGTTTAAAAACATGACATCAATTAAAAAGCTAGATTATTCTGCTCATTAGACAAACCATTGTCAAAAACCTATATCAATGTATTAATAGTTATCACTAAACATTTTGATTTTACATAGCATTTTCTTTTTACATGATTTCTCACAAAATTTCAGGACAGTCTAAACAATTAATCCTAATGACATGCAACATTTGATCAACACACATGGCTTCCTATTAAAAAAACAGAACTAAAATAACATGTATTTTCCCTACCAACTAAATTCTCAAACTACTGAAAATAGCTAAGTCACACTCCATTGGCTGTGATGTGGCTGAGAATATATAAGAATGTATGTACATATTTTACTAATCACAAACGAGGAAAGTATTTCTTTCAGACAAAAACTGAATCAGTTAATTTAAAATGCTAAATTTAAGACGAGAACCTTACTTTACAAAGACTAAGGTGCGATCACTGCCATCTCTAATGTAGAGATTAGGTACATGTTAGCAGAATTAGTCATTTTTTAAGTCTTATTTATGCCATTTAGTTCAAACTTCATCTCAGAGTAAATACACAAACAGACAGATTAAACCTCCTTCTCTTTTTTAACTGGAAAGTCAGCTGCAGTACCAAGAATAGTAGCAATTTCTCCCAGCATGAACGCCCATGGTAGATTGCTTCCCTGAAGAGGACATCTTTCTCCACTTGGACAGAACACCTCAGAGCCTGACCCTTGTGCTGTTATACTTTTTCTTGAACAAGGAAAACAGAACTTGTGGTTTGCAACAGAGGGACACTGTACAAAGTGGGTGTCTTCCAGTCGATCGTGACATATACTGCAGGTTAGTATGCTCTGGCTCTTTTCCTTCTCAGCTTCACTGTGCTGGCCATTTGGAGCATCTGGTGTTTTGGAGCGTGGAGAAGGTCTTGGGGAGTTGCGTTGCCTTGGTGAAATTCTCTCAGTGCTAGGGCCATTTGGTTGCCGTCCTTCTTCTCGTGAACCTGGACTTTCAAATCGTCCAGGAACATTTCTTAGGGGGTTTATTGGAGACTTGGGCTGTGAGTGACTGTATGTTGTTTCAGATATCTGGAGTGTCGTAGGGATTGACTTGGATATGGGTGTCGACACCATCGGGGAAATGGGTGCTGTTGGGATTGGTCCTGCTGGAGTCAACTGTGCTGGAGTCCCTGTAGAATTTATTGTCATTTTTACATTTTCAGCTTGCCTCTGCAACCATTGTTGGTGTTTGTGCTGGTCGTGTAGGCCTCTCATCATAGGGTGCCCAGCTCTTTTGCCTGCTGCAATCTCAAACTCTTCAAGGTCAAGCCCTCGAGGCCTCTTACGACCAAAAGGCTGGTGTCCTGAACGACCATTGATAAAGTTAAGATTTACCGGAGGCAAGTTCGGATATGCTGGGTCAACATATGGAGTAGGTAAAATTTCAGGATTGACTGGCTCTTTGAAATACCTAACCGGGTCTGGAAGCAATTCGCTAAGTTGTTTCCATTCACTCCGTTCATGATTCTTCTCGTATTCAAGGTATTTATAGCCGGAAGAAAGCCCTTTTGCAAAATCTTTAATTGTTTCGCTGTACATCTGTTTCACCAAACTGACAGCGTTTTGAAAAACAATTCCTGAACCTCGGGGATACTCACATAAAACTTTCATTTCGGATTCCGCTCCCGGTTTGTTGTTTATATCGAAGGCAAAAACTCTGCCAACACATTTCTGGTCTTTCTTAAATCGAATGTCGAACGGAGTGACAGCGTTTAACCGCAATAGAGTGTCGCGAACAAGTTCGGGTCTTAAAAATGCGTCAGTTGGAAAACTCGAAAGCCCATTTGGGGTCAAAGGAGGATGACCGCGCTGTAAAATTGCATTTCCGTTGATAATGGCGTTTCTTGGATCGTCTAAAACGAAATTGGAGCCCCTGCGTTCTTGCAGATCACGAACTACCATATTTCCTTGTCCCTGCGGCCGATGGCCTTTCGATGCACCGCTCGGATCGGGCGAGGTGCTTTTGGAATAAAGATGTGGGTTTTCTGGCATATCTTGCCCTCCCAACCGCATCGAGTTTTGAAATCTCGCTGCCGTTCTTCGTTGATCTCCATAGGTCGCTGTAGAATTTCCACTTCCTACTGTAGAATACGGCGGCGGACTAGGGGTTGAAGACATCGAAGAACCGGCAGAGTTGTGTCTTTCCGCTTTTGTTCCTCTTGGCCGAGTAGAGTTGTTGTTTGCTTCCCAAGTCTGCCTCAAATATCTCGAATACTGGATTACATCTTCGATACGATCGGCGCCCTCGTAGTTACAACAGCCCCGACACACTGGCTCGGTAAAATCATTCAAAATGGCCCATGGAGAGTGTGGAAGATCGCACAGAAAACAATGTTGTCTTTGAAAACGTGCCGCCATGTTGGGTGAAAAAAAAAATTGTAACTGCCCGTTCCAAGCAAACAAATATAAATAGCACTTAAGCTTTTATCCTCACCACGATTTCACAAAGCTCAAGCCTTTAAGCTTCGAGTTTCATTCTGTTCCAGTGGAAAAATATAATATCGGCCGAAATGTTTCGACTCTTTTGATTACGTTATCCTTCCCAGAGTGGCTATAATCGTCGATTATTCATGTGTGTGCGTGATTTTTAGAAAACTTGAACCAAAATCTTTTCCCATAAATATGCCGATATTATTCCAATCTCTGCGCTGCTTGCTCAAGACTCCGTAAGCGACCACAGCAAAATTCTGTGTGATGCGAAACTCGATCTAAACGCCCTCAAGGACTAAATACAATCTAAATTTAGCGAGGATTGAAAATTATCATATCCCTTAGCTCCGCGTCTCGCCATGACACGGGTCATCTAACGTCAAAACAACCATACAAATCACTCTCACTTCCTGTGACGTCATCACTCAAACACAACACACCACAAACATATTTCACAACACGCTGCCAGGCGATTAAATTTTTGCAATATTCATTTCAAGTACTGAAAATGTCATCTGACATTTCGGCTGTTGACGAAACCAAACACACATGTCTAGAACCTTCGTCAAAAGCACAAACTCAAAAAGTTAGTTAAAACTGAATTGTTAGCATTCTTGTGATGTCATCTTTTTGAGGTGTCATAAAAACAATCTGCTTGTTCAAGCAAGAATATTTTACTTGCATATCGACTGTCGACATCGTTTAATAATTTCCTTCGCTTCAAAATTTTGAGTATGACAGCAACGCCCCACTAACCATACCAGGAGATAACTCCAAATCCGTTCTGGGTCAACTTTTTAGCAAGAAAATAGAGACCAAAAAAGTATTTTCACGAATGTTTTTAAACTAATAAAAAAAAAACGTTTCCCATGAAAACAATGCTTCTTTGATGCTCAAAGAGTTTTTAATTCTATTTTTCACCAACAATATGCATGACATTAACCGCCTACGTGATGTCATAATGCCTTCGCAGAAAATGCGGAAACTTGATCCGAAACTCGATCTGTTTAGTTGAGTACTGAGTAATGTCTCTTAATTCAAGCAAGTTTTTGATAACAGGTATAAGTGTCTAAAATATCTGAATGGTAAAAATATTCAACTTTCAAGAATTTCTTCGTACAAAACAAAAACCGAAATTTCAATTGAACCGAGATTTGAATATTAGAACAAAAATAATGAGCGATATCAGACAAACTCTAAGATGTGTAATAAGATGCCATCATAGTGTCGCAAAAACATATGGAATGTAAGAAGTATATAAACAAAAACAGGAATACTCTATCGTTTTTTAAAAGCGCAACAGCCAAAAAGAAAAACAGTTTTTACTGAGGATTGTTTACACAAGCGTTCAGCTTGGTGTTAAGAATGATAATATTTTGAGGTTTGTAAATTTGATAGACGGGAAGCAAACATATTGACCCTTGCTCCCCCCAGAGGGAAAACAAAACTGAAAAGCACTTTATGCTGCAGGAATACGGGAATTGGTTGCATACATAAAACGGGTGGCTTCGCACGTTTGTGAAGTGAAGACGGAAATAAGATTTATGTCATCCTTCTATTCTAGCCCAGTCACATATAATACTTGTCGTCAGATTCTGGAAAGAGGTCACTATTTTTCCTCCTACACCGGAACAACTGAGGGATTTTTGTAACAAGAGAGCCTATGGCAACCATACATTGTAAGTTGGCACCGAGCCGTGACCCATCTGACAAGCCAATTTCGTTACGCAACATCAGCCAAAGCAAAAAGTTTGCCTTTTGGCAAATTATACTTTTTATTTTGTCGGAGAATGTAGTCTTGAATAACCAGCTAAACTAAAACAAGAAATCTATAATAGGTAAAAAGGCCATCGAGAAGCCGCAATGCATGTGCACAAGGTCATATGAGCATAAAATAAAACACGATCACAAATCGTGATTCTCCAAAGTTCAGATAAACACACAAACATTTCGTTACCCAACACCAGCCTACGCGCATCGAGCTCCGCCCTTGAACAGAAGTGTAACCTCCAAGTTTAAAAACCGTTAAAGAATTTTTTAAAGAGTGGGACTTATTGTTGCTTTTTTGTCTAAATGCGGTCCGAATGAAAAAGTTCATTTTTTTAATTTGATTAAATTACCACAAGGACAAAAGGAGATTTTAAGGGAGGGGAGGAGGGGGAGGGTTATGGTATTGGCCTTAGAGTGAAGGCCAAGTGAAAATTTGACGTCATAATTTTGCAAGTCAATGTGTAGTCATTTTTAAAAAATCCTGATAATTTTAAGATTGTGACTTTATTACTCTAATTTGGAGAAAAATTTAGCTGATTTTGATTTTATTCAGTATTCCAAAACTACAATGCATTAAAACTCGGTTTGTTAGAGATAATAAATCAAGTATAAGAAAAGTTAACAAATAACGAAAATAAATTTTGGCAACTATATTTCGATCAGCCACACCGATCTTCATCAGGTTATAAGGATACTTTACATAAACATGAGAAATATATATTGAGAAAAAGAAATATGATATGTCAAGCTTATCAAAAAATTTTAAACGGTTGAAAGACAATAAACGAAATATGATATAGCGTGTAAATAACAAATAAGACAAATAATAACGCTTCGTAACCCTAACAGTAAATCTTCTCCTACCACCGCTGCTAAACATTTTTTGCTAACCCTTAATCACTCTTCTAGTGATGTTCAACTAATCCCAATTGAAAAAATCTTTAGTAATAGAGATTCAGATCCAACGATACAGAAAATTGTAAACGGGTTTTCCTACAACATTTTTTTTGTTAAAACTACGGCGTTATAAACATAATACTACTACTAATAATAATAATGGATATTTTCAAAATTAAATTAATATTAATTATTATTAAAATCACCTATAGCTCTGATACAAAAACATTTGGGTATTTTTGACATTAAAACTCAAAATAACGACCAACAACTACAACAGGTTTAGGAACAGAGATAAAATCTTAGGGATTCTAGATTCTTAAAATAACTTTAGTAACTAACCACAGGCAACCCAAGCTCAGTGTGGGTGGTAAAATTAGAAACGACATTTTCAAAATTTTATAAGACTTTGTATAAGAAATTCTAATTTTTGCCTTACATCGTAAAGAATAATCAAGTTGTAAAATAATTTGGAAATAAACATACCTTGCAGCTTAAAAGTTGTTTGATGTTGCTTTTTTTCCGCCAAAATATGGTTTTGGGTTCTTGGGAGTGGTTTGTAGTTGGGTAAGAACCTAAAACCCGTTCTCTGGCGGAAAAGAAACAACAACATCAAACAACTTTTAAGCGTCAGGGTATGTTTATTTCCAAATTATTTTACAGTTTGATTGATTTTTTACGATCGAAGGCAAAAATTAGAATTTCTTGTAAAATTTTGAAAATGTCGTTACTAATTTTACCACCCACCTGAGCTTGGGCTGCCTGTGCTCTAATTATATTTATACAACATTAATATTACTAACATCACAGACTAAATATCGTCATCGTCATCATTATCATCATTACTACCACCACAATCACCGATCAGAACTCATTGTTAAAAAACTGTCAATGTCATTTCCTTTACATAATGGCGCACAACAAGTACCCGGATGAGGGATGACAGCATCTTTACAAGTCTCTATCTATGAGGAAACTAACAAGATAAACGCTCCTCCATTTCCTTTCCCCTAATTTATATTATCTAAACCTTGTGGTATGTCGCGTTTCGAGTCTCACTTCCTAAAACCTGTTCAACTGCAGCAATGTCGGTAGCGTCACTGCATTTTAACATGCTTCAACTGGAGAAAATTTTATGCTCTTCCGACAATTTTAAAAGTATATTTTATCCGACCGGAAGTCTCTAAAATGTATTTTGATTACCATTTAAGAATTTACCCCAAACGATGACTCAAGCTAAATTTTCAAAGTTATGTCATTATGTACGCTGCTATATTTACACAAATTTGGAAGGCAAATGAGGGAAACGGGCGTGCAGTGATATTCACCACTTACTTGTTTGATATGCGTCTTACACGCTGGTTTTAACTTTAGAACAATTAATGAATAAAAGATATTGATCGCCCATTATGATTAAATCCTCATAAAGGCATTTAAACTATGATACCTGACTACAGCCTTGAAAATAGCAGATGCAATTTTTGCGGGGCGTCAAGCCTTATTTTATTTCCCGTATCTTTTTTAAAAAGATGATTTCTAACAACAGCGCGCACTGCTCCGTAACCCGACAAGAACAATGGGATTGAGTGACGCGTCAATATCAACTGATGTTGAAAGTCGGTAGACATATAAATATAAACACAGTTTCCTTTGTATTGAATTTGTAAATATCACGTTTTCTCAGGAAACAGAAATGGTTTTCGTTTTCTAAAAATGATAATACCTTATGTTAAGCACGTGAGCGAAGTTAATTTTCATTTTATTTAATAAAATATAAATAACTGCTCCAAAGTCCGGTGAATGACGTTTCACAAGCTCATCTATGATACACTTGCAGTGACATCAGCACTTGTATCAAGCAAAAGACCAACTTTTTTCCCTAATCCGTTTCTGGTATAGAAAAATATCGCTCGACTTAAATTTTAAGGAATTTTAGATGTTTAGAGCATACGCCGTAGATGTACTGAGCACGAACGAGTAAATAGCGAGCGCTAACTGATCCGAATCTAAGTCACCTGTATTGCTGATGACTTTACTGTTTACAAAACTTCTGCTTTTTTTAAAAAAAAAATGTTAATTTTCTTGCAAAGTCGGAAAAAGTCACAAGCACTCCTAAATTATCTGTTACAACTATAATGGCAAAGTGCAAAGATCTCAGAAAGCAAAATGCATGACAAGAAAACCATTAGAGATAATATCGACATGCTTTCTCAGAGTTGAATGAAGAACGTTATTTTCAACAGCGTTTAAATAGTTAGCGATAAAATACAATAGTTTTATCAACTGGGACCTAATACAATTGAAGTCCTTAAAAACATTCATCAATTTCGGTAATACCTTGGCGAGGTTTTTGAAGGTTTACTTTTGGTTAAACATCATTCTTTCATTTGACTGCCTCATAATTCTGCGTCGTGTAAATGAAGACCCAACTAGAAACGTGAAACTAACACTAAAAATACAAAAAACCTAAATCTAAACACTTAAAAATGAAAATAAACTATTCAATTTCTACTATAGGACTTGAAAAGGACTCTTTGATTTTACCAGCAAACTCATGATTTTAAAATATGCAGCCATAGGACTAGCAATGAGGTCGAGCAGCCATGAATAGAAAACCTTTGCAAACACAAACTATACAGCATTAGACCACAGGATATCCTTCAATTTATAACCAGCCCAATATGGCAATAAACAAGGTATTGCTCACGAACAAGTATCAGCCAAAAACGATTCTAACAAAATCAAAAAATACCTTTAAATACTTCTTTACCAACTCACACTAAAAAAATCAGTTTTTTTTTGTTTGTAAAATATGCATGAAAATTTACTTTACGTATTTTTCACGTGTTCTTTTAAAATAAGCAGTCCAAGAAAGAATATAAGAGGAAAGTTGTTGAATATTAGCAACACCAGATCTAAAATCCACGGAAAATTTAAGTTCCCCACGATTCTCATTAAACGGACGGTGCACCTTGTAGAACACGATTCTGGTCGATCTGTCTTTGAACTGAGCAGAACCAGTTTAACAACACAGCATAAGGTAGCAAAATGATTAAACAAAATTACAGAGGAATACTTAAGTCGTTCAATATAATAATTTGAATGAGTTTTGATTTAATTTCACTTTACTATTGGCAACATACATTGAATTATCTTACTCGTGTGGTAGTTTGCAAAGTAAAAGATTCTCGATTTTATGGTTTAGTCACTAAAGAAATGTTTACTTCGTACACTGTACAGTACTGCTTTTAACCGTTTTTTTTTTAAGTTCTGTGATTTAGCCAGACGACTATCTCGAGTAATTTAACCGTTGCTCAGGGACCGATTACTGATTAATAAGCACTTATTCATGGTATTTTAAAACCAGTGTTCTGTTTTTAATCCTGGGGAGACCAATTTGAGCGATAATTTGGGGAATAGCAGTTTTTTGCCTTGGAAAATCCGACTGATAGTACCAGTTTATAAAAATTGTAAATCTTCTTTTAGAGGAGAAACTGCTGGTTGAATTTTGGCTTAACCAACAGTTAAAATTAACTGGCCTTTGTGCAACCGCGCTTTGGTCCATATCGTAACTAGCCTACCAATAGGCAATACGGTTTAATTGCAGTCGGTGTAGCTGTATAGTCAGTTATTGTTTTAAACTCTTCAAACATTTCATACGGTACAATAAATGCTAGCTATTTATTAACCATATGTTCAAAAAACTTAATCCGAAAAATACCAACCATTCTCTCCTTTAGCAGATCTGTTAAGAAAGAACGTTGGTTGACTCTGGACCGTGGCGCGTAAGGAATCCTGGTCACGCTTGTGAGTGTAAAGAATTACCCAGGGTCCTTCGCGACTAGACTGATCCTTTTGATGTCTCCGATAGGTCGCTTAATGTGACCTCGCTGCAATAAAACATGAAAAACAACACGGAAGAAAGACATGATTTGACAAAACATGTTTCGAAAAAAAAAAGACAGAAATTGCATTCTTAAGCTTCTCAGTTTAAGAATAAATATCCGGTTTTTTTTGTTGTAGCTCAACGTTTAAAACCGGAACCTACAAAATACCGACAATTTAAAATTTGAATAATATCGAAAATGAAAAAAAAATTTACAATTCAAATTTTTTTTGATTACATAAGACTTTGTCAACAGCTGCAGTGCTATTGTCATAGCCAGAAATTGCTGGATCGACATCTGACGTCACGCGCAAGAACTGGCATCTAATTAGCGCGTGAGAAGCGAATTCATTTAGGAAGAAATATAAGGAAAACGTCAAGAGTTATATATCGATCAAAAAGTTTTAAATTTTGTTTTTCCACATAAGCAGTGGCACCGCTAATATGTTACGAACTGTCACAGAGAATTATTTTGTTTTTCACTGAATCGGATTTATTAAAATGTTGTATAATCAACACGGGAAAAACAAAAATTGCAATGAAATTTTAAAAATTACATTTCCTATTCTTGGCCTTAGAGACAAAACGCGCTTTTCCATATAATAAAAGAAAATTGCTTGGCCATTAGATTAAAATTTGATAAGGTTTGGCTATAATAATAATCAGATTGAAGACCGAATGGATTATTCTAGAACATATGGTTTTATTGGAATTGCACGATTTGGTTAAAAAACTAAACAGATTGAAGGTTATTCTAGAACACTAGTTTATGGACTGTGTCAATTATGTCTGGATTGTAGCAATTTTAGATGTACTACGGAAGCGAACACACAAAATTTCATATTCGACTTCATGAAATCCAAGTTTCATCCAAAAAAAACAATTTTTTTTTATTAGTTCAAAAATAAAAAGGGAACTGAAATGAAACCTAAAAGATTATAGTAAAATATTCTTTCGAAGTTTTTCCAGAATAGAGTTAAAATCAAATTCTTGTCGATTCAAAACTTAAAGAACTGACGTATAAAGAGGCACAACGTCTTCTGTAAAATAATCAATAGATCTAAACAAGAGAACTAATTTTTAAAAGAATGTGCTCATATAATCGCTCCCGTCGTTACGATCGCGGTCAAAAATATTCTGCGACAGGCGCGACTAGAGCGACGTGAACAATTCAAAGTTCCTATATAATCGCTGCGATCGCCAGTGAAATAGCTAACGACCTGCTGTTGTTATATGAAACTTCAGTCACTGAGCTTGGGTAAAACACTGAAGATTATAGAGCTCATTTGTGTAATTACTGCTGTAGGTATACAGGGAGGTCTCCACATCGTGTTGACCATCTGTTAGCTTTGGTTGAGCCGTTGATTGTGAAATAATCTTGTAGCTCTCGTAAATTCATTTTTCCCGCAGAACAGTGCAATGGTTTTTGGGATGCATTCAATCGCGACAACTGCAACTGATTTCGTTCCGCAGGTTTCCATTTATCGCTTCTGTTACTCCTGTCGCGATTCTCCTGTCGCTACAATCGCCGAGATATAGAACATAAGCGATTCTACGATTGCAAGCGCTACTATAGCTCCCGTCGCGAACGCCATGGTTGCCATATAATTGCTCTTGTTGCAGAATATTTTTGCTCGCGACTGTAGCGATTATATGGAAACTATGAATCTCTCCCGATCGCAGAATATTTAGTTCGCGACTGTAGCGACGGGAGCGATTATATAAAAACCGGGCTTAAAAAAATCTAAAAGACATTTTCAAACAAAAAAATACAATTAAAAAGAATTTAGTGGCTCAAGAATTACGTATGTCACGGTTTCTTCAGGGAGTTCATAGCTATAGGGGTTGAAATTTAATACGCACCGAAAAAAAAAACACATCACATAAATTCGGTACAGGTCAAGAAGCAATACATCCTACACAATAAAACAGAACAAAATACAAAGCTTGTGCCATGTCTTTGCGTCAGCACAAGGAAACGTAAAAGGACGGAAATTGGATAATAATCAAAGAAAACAATCTAATTTTATTTTTTGTTTTTTAAATATTCGGAAATGTACATGTAAACAATTCGACTAAATATAATATGAATTTAAACTCTCCTTGTATATTACGAGTTTTAAATGACGCGATCTTTGAGTCAATACCTTTATTTTGCATCATGGCGCCTTTATGCCTTCTCGCCCTTTCCTGCCGTTTAACGTTCCGGGCTATTGTAATTACGAAGCCTTTTCAAAAATTTCGTTACCTACTTTTCCAGTCGGCAAGTTTAGTGACGTTTTAAAAGATTTCATAACCCTTTCATTTTATCTAATTGTTTCAAATTAAAATTGAGCGTGGACGGAAATTTGGGCGTGGATGAAAATTTGGCCCTCCGTTCTAAGAGGTAAATATAGCTTCTCTTTATACTTTTAAACAGAATCTGCTCAAACGAACTCTACCACGCAAATATAAATATAGCCATCCTCTCACTTGAAACGTCTATAATTTCAGGTCTTACAACATCCAAACGCGGGTCACGTGAAACCTTGCAAACTAAATATTTTTGTTCTGACGAATTTAGGTTAAAAGTATTTATATTTCTGAGTATTGTGTTTCAGCATCGAAAACGGATAAGAAAGGAATTAGGGTGTCAAACTAGAATTTATTCGTCGAGTTTCAAAAAGAAATATTTCAATTTAATGCCATTTAAGGGTAAAGTACTTTTGGTACTTTTTGTTATGTAAAATGTGTTTAATTTCAAGAGGAAAAAGCTGCAAGACTTAGATATATTTGTTCTTGTATTCCTCATGCACAAGCTTCAATACTCCTATAAAGTAAAGTTTTACGAGAAAAAAAGAAGTATTTAAACTAAATACTTTATCCTAAGAGAAGACGGCAGTGAATGGATAATCCGGAGCTGTTGCCAAATAATTGCGCTCAACTGGATCTATAGTGTCTATAAAAAACAACCCGGTCCGCATCATCAAAGCTGGGTTTAAATTGAAAAGCGCCAACAATAAAGCTGACCACAAAGATGATTACCCAACAAGATTGTCTCAGATAAGTAACTTTGAATATTCACTTTGTGTACTCGAAAAAAATAAATATAGAACTGAAAGAGCAGGCAATCATCAAAGTTTCTAACCAACGCTGTATACTGACTGATGTTGGATTTGTTTTATCGAGGATAAATTAAGCTAGTTTAAGTCTGAAATTTGGCAAATTCTGCACGCTGCCCTAAACAAAAAGGTGTGTTTTGTTCCAGCAGCCTGTCGCGCTACTATAAAAAATACAAAGTAATTTTAATCTAGCTTAAATTGCACGTAAAACCACAACCGATCATTCGTGCAAAATTATTTGTGCAAACTCCGAAAAAAAGATGAACATGACACAAAATCATACTTTTAAAATATTCTTCGTCAACAGAAACGAACAATGAATATCTTCTTACTTTTATCTATCTTGTTCATTTAGTTACATCTTGACTAGTTATCAATACAACATTCCGTTAGTTAGAAGAGTGGTAGAACTTGTGAAGTAGCGAGAAACGAGGCCAATTGGTCTTTCAATCTCAAAAACTCCTTACATCCATCCATCCATCCATGTCTGTCTGTGTATCTGTACGTTTACCTACTAACTATTCAACAAACCTTACTACGAACCAACCTACTTTTCTACCTACCAACCTAAGAGCACTCAAAATAATCCTAGTGTTCTAGGCTGTTCAACCCCTTAATACTGAAAAGAACAACCAATAAACATTTGCCTTTTCAGGAACAGCAAGCTAAGATGGATCATGTCTAGTTTCACGATCTTTGAATATTCACTGTTGTTCCCAATTCAAAAATCATGTGGCTTGGGGATGGACTTTTTTTTCAAAAGTACGGAAATCGATGTTTAAAACGCCGTTAAGGAAGTGTTAATCAATTCTTCTCAATGAGCTAGAGTTTAGTGTTCAGTCTCCAGAAGCAAAAACTGAGACAGGAGTAAGCACAAGAATAAGATTTACAACGCCAAATGCGCTCCATTCTAGGGACTAAGGGTGGGATTTGTAAAAACGAACCCCAGAAAACTTTTTAAAAAATTTAGGGTCTTTACCAGTTTCAAACATTTCCGATAGAGATATTCATAGTTAACAATAAATGCGAAAGAAAATGCAGTAGTTAATCCTTTATTTTACACATCTCTCTACTGATCAGTTTTTCTAGCAAATCTGAAAAAGGAATTTTTTTATTTCAGCTGTATGTTAAAGAGTATGTGCATATATCATACGATAAGGACGGTCGGCTTCCTGGCACTCAACAGAACACAGATTTCGGTGTAGCAGTCGAACAGGAATCTCTCATTCTTCTATCCCGTGAAAAGGAATAGGAATTAAAAATTATTCCTTGACTTTTTCATTCGGAACAAAAGTTTTGTGGTTTTAGCTTGGAGTCAAAAGGCCAACCGACTGAAAGCTCAGGTTGATCACATTAGGCGGTCTATTAGTATAGAGTTTCTTGACGAGATATTCATTTTTCGAATACTTAGCAATAATAGCGTTGACATGAATGTCGCTCGCTGCTATTTACGGAATTAAAACATGCACAGACTTATTGTCGATTTGGCAACCACGCACGGTTCGAATTATTACTTTGTAAGTGCCGAATACTGCCAACAGAGCATCTAAAAAGTCAATTCTACAAGTAAAATGGGTATTTCTAAGTCGATCATTTCCGAACTGTCTAAGAAGAAAGAAATTAAAAATAATTATCATTACAAAACACATACTTTAGGTTTAAGCTTTAAACCACTCATGTTTCGCCATTCACTTATGCATTCTTTAGGGAGAGAATAATCGTCGTCACCACCACCACCATCATCATCATCATCATCATCATCATTATCACCATAATCATTACCACCACCACCACCATCATCGTCGTCGTCGTTACCACCTTCGTCTTAACAAATATCATCGTCACCAACAACACCGCCACCATTATCATCGTCACCACATCCACCACCATCACCATCAATCTCAACACTATATCAATAACGTCATTAATAAACATCATCGTTACAACCTCCACCACCGCTCATTATTATCATCACTGCCACACCGCCAGCCACTAGCATTATCGTCATCACCACCATCTTCATCATCAAAATCATATTCATTGACACCATCATCATCATCATCAAACATCAACAAC
>ERZ1740055.107-NODE-107-length-15438-cov-134.988624_pt1 | contig 15438 bp, 21 predicted proteins | sample MGYA00581747_ERZ1740055 | MGnify/ENA primary metagenome ERZ1740055 (study PRJEB43018, sample SAMN04849739) | marine metagenome | isolation source: floating plastic debris | place: Pacific Ocean | collected 2008-08-28 | study: EMG produced TPA metagenomics...
TCGTCACCACCCTCGTCACTTCGCCACTCTGTGACTCGGCCCCCAACCCGCCCCCCCACTCTCCTCCCTCACTCGTCGCCTTTCGTCGGCTCGTGGGTCGTTCACTCGTGCCTCCCTCACTCCCACTCGCCGCCTTCGGCGCCTCGTTCAGAGGAGAGTGGAGAGTGATGGAGAGCCGTGGGAATGACAAGAGGCGACCAGACACGGCGGCTGTAAGGTTAGGAAAGGTCCTAAGGTAGCAAAATTCCTTGACAGGTAAGTTCCGTCCAGCATGAGCGGTGTAAGGACTTCCTCACTGTCACTACCCTCGTCTCTCAGAAATTGAGTCATCCTTGATTACGAGGAAGCCAACGGCCTGACAATAAGACCCTGAGCACCAGTTTTCTCCCCGTTCACTCGCTCATGCCGGGCTCTGTCGCTCCTTTCGTCACTCCTTCACCCGTCATTCACTCCCGAAGGGTAAGTGAAGGGAGTGGGTGACGTAAGGAGTGACAGAAGAGCCCGGAAGTAACCGCTCGTCACACTCATTCTCCATCCGTTCCGCCTTCCGTTCCTTCGCCGGTGGCTCACTCACGAGGCGGATGTAGGATGGAGAATGTGACGAGTAAACGGTCGGTTTCTCAGGTCTTCCGTCCCATCTTGTCATGTTCCGTTCGCTCACACGTTTCTTCGGCTCTTTGTTCGCTCTCTTCACCCCATCACGTCTCGTCCCGGTTCGTCTCGTCTCCTTACGTCACTCGCGGCTTCGCCGGCCGAACCGGGTCTACGACGTGATGGGCCAATAAGAAGAGGAAACGGAATGACCATGAAAAATAATATCTTGGATCAAAAGAAACTTCAAAATAAATCCAAAATAAATAAATATCATAAATAATAAAGCTTCATAAATGTAAAAAGATAATAAAGAAAATAAAAGAATCCAAAAGAAGATTTGTAATTAATTATGAAGCTTTATTATAATTTATTATTTTTGTACATTTATTATCTCTCATCATTTATTTGGAGTTTTCAATAATAAAGAAATGTAAACCTAATAAAAAACTCCAAATAAATAACCATTAAAACTTATGTAAAATCCTCTAACTTTAAATCTCTTAACCATTAATTTCCTATTTCATTCACTAGTTAAAAATTGTAATCATAAAGGCTTAGGAATCTATTATTTATTATCTGGATTCATCTTTGGAATCTCCGGCACATTAATATCAGTCCTTATAAGAATAGAATTATATTCTTCAGGAAATAGGATTATATCTCCAGAAAACCAGAACTTCTATAATATAAGCATTACATTGCATGGCTTTCTTATGATTTTCTTTTTAGTAATGCCTGGCTTGTTTGGAGGATTTGGAAATTATTTTGTACCTATCTTTCAAGGGTCTCCAGAAGTGGTATATCCTAGAGTCAATAATTTTTCTATCTTAATTCTTTTGCTTTCATATCTTTTCCTAATCCTTTCTTTAATCTCAGAATTTGGAGGTGGTACAGGGTGGACGCTCTACCCACCATTATCCACTTCTTTTATGACTTTATCACCTTCAAGTACAGGAAATATTATATTTGGATTAATAATCTCTGGTATATCTTCATGTCTTACATCTCTTAACTTTTGGACAACAATTCATTTTCTGAGATCTTATTATCTGATATTATCTTCTATCCCATTATTTCCTTGGGCTTTCTTGATTACAGCTTTCATGCTTTTATTAACATTACCAATCTTATCTGGTACACTTCTTTTAATATTGGGTGATCTTCATTCTAATACACTTTTCTTTGATCCAATATTTGGAGGAGATCCTATATTCTATCAACATTTATTTTGGTTTTTTGGACATCCAGAAGTTTACATATTAATAATTCCTGCATTTGGGATCATTTCCATAATAATTTCTGGTATTTTACAGTTAATAATCTTTGCTAACCAATCAATGATCTTTGCCATGTCATCTATTTCTCTTCTTGGAGGTCTTGTTTGGGGACATCATATGTATACTGTAGGTTTAGAAAGTGATACAAGAGCTTATTTTACAGGAGTTACAATCTTAATATCCTTACCAACTGGTACCAAAATCTTTAATTGGCTTTTTACATATCTCTCTTCACCACCATTATTACACCTTAGAATTACTTCTGTCTTCCTCTCACATCTCTTTTTATTAATGTTTACGATAGGTGGGTCAACAGGAATAATTCTTGGAAATGGTGCAGTGGATCTAGGATTACATGATACATATTATGTTGTAGCACATTTTCATTTTGTTCTTTCTTTAGGAGCTATAATTGCTATCTTCTCTGGAATAATCTTGAATGGAGAAAAGATTGTTGCTACTAAGAATTTATTACTTTCATCCTCATGTACACTCTCTCTTTATCATTTACATTTAATATTTATTGGTATTCTTCTTACCTTTTCCCCAATGCATTTCTTAGGATTTAATGTTATGCCAAGAAGAATCCCATCCTTTCCAGATTCTTTTCATTCCTGGAATTCCCTGTCATCTATTGGATCAGGAATAACTTTCCTATCTTTTGGTCCCTCCGTAGGTGGTTCGGTTCGGATTCCGTCTCACATGTTCCCCTACATCCTCTCCTTACCCCCTCCGGAGGAGCCCTTCGGGCGACGAGGATGAGGAGGGGAATGTAGAGAGCCGACGAAAGACGAGGAGCAGAAGGGCTATGAACGGAGTGGAATGTGAGACGGGGAGATAGACGGCCGTTCACTCACTCGTCACCTTACCGTTGGCTCGGTTCCTCCATCACTCACAAGCCGTCTATCTCTCTCGTCTCTCATATCACTTACTCCACTCGTCTCTCTCGGTTCCTTCTTCGTTCCGTCTTCTCTCCGCTCGTGTGCTCCTCCGTCGCTTCCTCACTCCGTTCATCGTGACCGAAGGGAACCGAGGCGAGTGGAGCACAGTGAAACGAGACGAGATGTGACCGGAGGGCACGGGGAACGGAAGTAAGCGACCTGTGATGTGAAGAGCGGCGTTTCTCGTCTCATTCGGTTCCTCTTTCATCTCGTGTACGCCGCTCTTCTCGTCATGTTCCCCTCACTCCCTACCCACTCCTCCCTACTCCCTTCGGTCGTGACACGGAGTGGCACGGGAGTGAGGAAAGGAGTGAAACATGACGAGTGTGAGCGGCACGCGAGCCCGAGGAAGGTGGAACGACTGACCTCACGATCCAAGAGACAGACATGCCGTTCATTACCCATTCCACTCGTCCACCCGCCGGAACGGCGCTCCGAAGGAGGAAGGTGGACGAGGAGAATGGGAAAGGAACGGCCCCACATCTCCATGCCTTTCATAACCTTCCTCAGATCACCCATTTCCTCCATTTCCTCACGCCTTTCATCCCTTAAAGAAATATATGATGTGAAAAGGCGTGAGGAAATGGGTGATAATGACAAGGAATCTAATATAAATCTAGGATATAAAGACCATTATGACCATTATAACATAAGAATCTAAGGACATTAGAGACCCCATACAAGGCCATTATAAAGACCAGATACGATCATAACATCCCAGTTCTCTTCGGTACCTTCCTGTCTCCTCACCTCTTGTCATCTCGTCTCTTTCCCTTCGGTTCTGTTCTGTTCACTACCGTTCACTTCACTTCACCTCCGGAATACGACGAGATGAGCGAAGCGAGGTGAGGAGTATGAGGAGGTGATGTGAAGTGGGAAGATTCCTAGGATTCAATATTTATTCCACATCATAGATCTCAAGGTACAAAAGACCCGAGTAAATGATGGAAATGCTTTTATTATAAAGAAAAATCAGAAAAGAGAATGATAAAGATAATAAAAGCATTTCCATAAAATCAGATATTATATTTGCAAATAATTCTTATGGTTCCAATATTCTAATAAGCTGAAATAATAATAGAAAATATAATATCTGATTTTATATTAAGTCTTATATTTGCTGCTATTATAATTCTTCTTTTATAATGAGTTTTCTACATGAAAGATTTATGATAAATATTCTAATTTCTTCCCTTGGTTGAGGGTTACAAAAAGTATAATTCTTTAATCCTAAGTTCCATTCATAAATCTAATGATATTACACCTTAAATCTGATGGTTTTCATAAAGTCTTCTCCATTCAATCATTTCTCATATCTTTCACTCCTCATTACCATTCGCCCCCGCAGGGACCGGTTCGGCCGAAGGGAAAGGGAAACGGAACGTGACCGACCGAACCGGGCCCGGGGCGAATGGGGAGTGAAAGGAGAAACCGACCATTTATGACGAAGAATCCGAAGGAGACGAGGCAAATGGGAAGGTTTATATCTGTTGGTCGGTTCTTTACTCCCACTCGTCACTCACTCCCTTCGGTCCCTCGTTCCTCGGGTCGTAATGAGAGGAGGAAGAGACCGTAGGGAACTGACGAGGAACAGAGGAGCCGAGGAATGAGGGTCCGAGCATGAGTGACGTGGGTGACGAGAGGCGTGTCTCACTGTTCCCGCCGCTTCTTCGTATCGTCGGTTCACATTAATAACATTTCCATCACATTTACAATTAATTCTCTTTGGAATCTTCATGTTATTTTCTGATAATTTATTTTATATATCTTTACAGTTTTTTATTATTATTTTCTTTATCCACATCTTATTCTTGTATCTCTTAATAATAATCATTTACATTTACTTTTCTTATATTTATTATGTCTTACGACTTCTTTTCATTTACATTAAATCTGATGTTTTCTTTCTTCTTGGTATATCTCTTTATGAACGGCTTATAAAACATCAGATTTAATATTATTATATTTTAGAATTTATAATCTTACAGTTTTTTATCTTATTATACTTTATGGTTAATCTTCTTTTAGAATTTATGATGTAGACGAAGAAAATGATGAGATTATAAATTCTAAATTCCAATAAATATAGGATATTTGTCACCTTCATCCCTCATCCTCATCCCATCCCGACCCGTGGAACGAAGGAGGCCTGGAGTGAAGGATGATTGACGGCCGACTGAGAGACACGGGGATGGGATGGGGCCCTCCGTTCACATGTCATTCACTTCGGTCCCCACTCGTCTCGCCTCCGGCTCCGCCGAGTGAGAGAAGAGAACGGAGGCGGTAAGACGGAAAGAGACGTGTGGGGACGGAGAGAGACGGCTCACGCCTCATTACTCTCTCCTTACGCTCGCCGCAGGCGCCGGCGAAGCCGAGGAACGAGGAGAGGAAGTGGTGACGCGAAGGAAACGGACAGAGACCGAGCGAACCGCGCCCTCTCCTCGTGCCTCGGCTCACCTCACTCCTCTCACCGTCTTTCACTGTTTCGGGTCGTCCTTCGTCTGTTCCGTTCGCCACTTCACTTGACTCGGACTAATCTCAACAAATGAAAGACGGTTACGAGGAACTGAGTGAGGTGAGTGAATGAAGAGAACGAACGAGGGAAGAGACGAGGAACCGGCTGGAATGTGATGAGATGGGCCGGGTCCCTCCCTTCCTCGGTACGCTTCGCTCTACGCTCCTTTCACCCATCCTCCTCGCCTCCGGCTCGGTCCCTTCGGGCCGGATGGTAAGGAGAGGAAAGGAGCGTAACCGAAGGCGAGGCGAGGGAAGCACGAACGAAGAGAGAGATGACCGAGACGAGACGAGGAACACGGGAGACAACCAGGGAAGCGTCTGTAAGGTTGGGACACAAGACCCTGAGAACTTGGATGAAGAACTCAAGCCTTTGGTAACAGTCTGGTCCCGGCTCTATCCCTCCTCCGTCGGTTCGGCCTCTGGCCGGTCACTTCGTGACGGAAACCGACGGAGAGAGACGGATATGGAGGGTAAGAGTGGCGAGTGACTGACGGGGAGACAGGACGAACCGAGAGACAGAGGAAGCGAGGTGAGAACGGTCGACCCACAGCCCGGGAAGTGACATCATATCTCCTCCACATATCACCTCATAACCCTACCGCCTCCGAAGGAGAGACCGAAGGGAACGAGTAAGAGGCGGGTTATGAGGTGAGATGACGAGCGGGAACCCTTAGAAACCTAGGATCCGAGGAAATGAGAGACGAAAGGACCGACATGTGGCTCGGATCATCACTCTTCTCCCTACCCCCCTCACTCCGTACGAGACGCCCGAAGGAACGAAGGGCGGAGGGCGGTAGGGGGGTAGGGGTAGGGAGGAGGGTGGGGAGTAACTGACAGGGAATCGCGACCGTAGAGAGCGGTGACCGGAAGATACGACCCACGGAACACAGGCGGAACGATTATTCTCTGAGCGGTGTGTCTCATCTCCTTATCTCCCCTCCTTCACCTCTCCTTCGGAGAAGGAGGTGATAAGGAGATGAGTGGAAAGGATCCCAATATTCTACTTCCGGCTGGGTCGCAAGTCTTTCAATGTCTTACCCGGTTCTTTCCACTCCTCACATCCTTGCCCGTCTATCACCTTCCTCCCCTACGGCTCGTCGGTTCCCTCCGGGCAGCGGATGTAAGGTGAGGTGACGAACCGGACAGACGATGAACGGAGGATATGAACCGACGACACGACGGAAAGATTGAAAGACGGGCCGCTCCATGCTGTCGCTTCTTCGTATGTCTTTCAATCTTACCGTGAGACAACATAGAACCGAGAACATGACAGAAGAACTCAATTTATGAGAGGTTAATCATAGAATTAATTTGAAGATTTCATAAAGATAACTCACTTCCCAAAGATTATTTCCTCCTTACGGTCCTTCTCCTTCCCTTTCCGTCCGCTCGTGTCTCGGTTCTCTCCTTACAGTCGTTTCCTCGTCTCTCACGGTACGGACGGAAGGAGAAGGTAACGACAATATGAGACGAGATGCCAAGGAAATCTATTCCAAAGAGCAGAGATAAGGATAATAAAAATAAGAGAAAAATAATAATAAAAATAAGATAATAATAATGAAAACCATAAATTCCTAAAACTAGAAGATGAGATTAATAAGATAATTTCATATAAAATACTAAAACATAAGAAAATTAATGTTAAAGATAATAAAATCATAAATTAAAAGATATAAGATATATGAAGTGGTTATAAGGATAAGATTGTAAATCCTAAGAAATGCATTTGGTTAAAGAATAATAATTACAGGAATAAGAATATTTATAAGATAATAATAATCTTTAAATGGTTTTTCATAATAATATAATAATTTCTAAGGAATTTTCGTTCATCTACAATAATAATAATAATAATAAGAAGAAAATAATCCTTTATGAGCAGGGAATAAGATACAAATATTCTAATTCCTAAAGATAGAATGTTTGTCACGTAATCCTCTCTCCATACCACACCCCATCCGCTCCGGTGTCTCGGCTCTTCGGTCGTCATTACACTCCTCCCTCGTGCCTCGCGGAGCGGATGGTATGGAGAAGGGACGAGTTGAGTGACGAATGAAAAGAGTAAGCGAGACGAGGACAGAAGGAGGCCACAAGACCATGATGTAGAAAGAACCGGAAAGAATATTGTCAATTAATAAATCCTGGAATTCTTTAGGTGGGTTTTCCTGGTCCACTTCATCTATCTCATAATCGGTTCCTTGGCTCAACTATCTCCTCTAGACATTACACATTACGCTCGTCTCATCTCATTCTCTTCATTCTCTGAGCTGAGGGAGTGACAGGGGAACGACCGAAGTGATAGAGGATGAATGAGATGAGAAAGAGTGGTGAGAAGAGCCGATTACGTGAGCTCTTTTCATTTATTATCTGGTGTCGCTTCTTGTCATTTAATCGGCTCTTCATTCTTCCTTCTCACTTCGTTTGGTTCGGTTCAGTCCTCGTCACCTCCTTCGTTCCACTCCGGAGTGACGATGACCGGAGGGAAGAGGAACAGAGGAGTGGGACAGAAGGAGGCGAGAGGTAGGAGAACACTGGAAACCGAGGATTAATTCATAAATCTTCTAACTCATAACCGTTTCCTAAAGAATCCTATAATTGAATCCCAGAATTTATGAGTGAATCTTGGATGAAGTGGACCTTAGAAATCTAGGATTTAAGCTGTGTAAAATATAGAAATTAGAATGAAATTATCATATAAGACTTATTATTATTGAAATCCTCTCATAAATCTAGTCTTAGGACCGATCTTTGGATAGGATGAACCGAGGGAAGTGAAAGGGAGCGGTCACGACGGTCACTCATATCCTCCGTCTCTGCCGTTCCGTCGTCAATCATTCCCTTTCTAACCGCTCCCGTTCCTTCGTCTCGCGGTCTCTTCTCATCCACTCCGCCGTCTCTCACTCCACCTTCGGTTCCTTTCGTGACGCTACGTGAATGAGACGAGCCCTTGGCGAGCCGAATGAACGGAGCGGTGACGAAAGGAGGAGCCGCTCACGTCTCGCTCTGTTCGTGTCTCTTACCGTCCACCCACATCCCAACCCTCACCTCGCTACCTTCACCTTATCACCTTGTCTCCTCCCATCCCCACGTCACTCACTCGTCCCTCGTTCATGCCGTGAGGATTGGAGGAAGAATGACGACAAGGTGAACGGCAAAGGAACGAGGTGAGTGAGGGATGTGAAAGGGATGGGGTGGGGAGGGAAGAGACGAGTGGAACAGAACACCGGCGGTCACAGAGACGCGAGTCATTCCGCCGGTTATCCACTCGTCTCTTCCCACTCCGCTCCTCTCTCACGTCAGTCACTCCGCTACGCTACGCTCCTTCCGCTCGTGCCTCACGGAGTGAACGAATGAGGGACCGAAGAACCGAGTGAGTGAAAGACGTGAGAGAGAGCGGAAGGAAGGGCCGAGCATAACCGGTGAACGAAGACCCGAAGGAGACAAGTGAACCGGGAAAAGATCGGCCCTTCCCTCAGTTCCTTCGCCGTTCGTATCACCTTCCCCTCCGTCCACCCGGCCTCCGGCCGGTCCCGACGGGACGTAGGTGGACGGGGGAAGGTGAAAGAACGGCTCACGGAACGAGTGGAGGAAGAATGACGACACGAGTGGAGTAAGGAGGCGAGTGGAAGGGACGAGCCGCGTGTCACTCCTCACGTCGCTTACGCGTCTCTTTCCCTCACCCATCGCCTAGCGCAGCGGGTCGGGCCCGGGCCCGGAGGGAACGGGACCGCTCCCTTCCGCTGCGCGGGGCGATGGAGTGGAGTGAGACGAGGAAACGGCGTAAGCGTGACCGAGGAACACGGAACGGTAACATCGCCCGTCATTCATTCACTCGCTCAGCTCGTGTCGTGTCACTTCACCTTACGGTTCCGTTCCACTCCCACTCGCTTCGCTCACTTCACGTAATGAGAGAGAATAATAAATGGAGAAGATAATAAAGAAAATCATATATTTGTAAAGTAAATTTAGTAAAGAAAATAATCCTAAAAGATACAAATATTATAGCATAAGAAATACCAATAAATAACCCATAATAATAATAATAAGATAAAAATAATTGAGATTAATAAAGACCATTAAAAAGAAGATAATAAATCTCAATTATTATAAAAATAAGAAGAGAAAACATTATTAAAGAAGACAATATCATAAAGACAATATTAATAGAAACAAGAATGCAGATAAGATCATAAAATAAATCATAATAAAAGCATCCAAAATAAGAGATATGAAAACAGCTTATTAGATTGATAATAATAAAGAAAATCCTAAATTATTATGAAGTGATGAGGAAAGAACATTCATATCCTTCTTATTTCTTTCACATATCACTTCATAATCCAATATCAATAAATCTTTAAATGGCTTTTCATGAAGTTCCAATATTAATATCTTTTGAGCTGTTTTCAAGTTACAAAATACCAATAAATTAATTCCAAAAATAAGAAGTATTCTAATGTAGAAAGTGAATGTAAGAAGAGTGAACCGACAGGATAAAACCGAGATTAAGATTGCAAATGAAAGACTTCTTATTATTTGAGAGATATGTAAATATAATAATTTCTAAAGATAGCTCAGATAATAATAATAAAGATATGTTCATATTAATAAAGATTAATAAAAGAATTATCAGAATATGAGTGATTAACCGGCGATATGATGTGGTTCTCTTCTTATAATCATTCGCCGTCGGCACGACCGGTCCGAGAGAGGAACGTGAGAGACGAAAGACGGACCGTACCGACGGCGTAGCGATACGGCATGCGAAGGAACGGCGGAAGGCGGGAAGAATGACCGTACGGAGCCGTTACGCATGCCGTTCACTCTCTTTCCTCCTCACTTTCGGTCCTCCGGCTCTATCGCTCTTGGCTCATCGCCTTCGGCCCTCTCCACTCCGTTCCGACGTGAGGAGGACGTGAGTGAAGGATGAGCGAACGGCCGACACACGGAGAGGACGGAGGGACAGGAGGGAGAGGAAGTGAGGACGCGGTTCATCTCGCCTCATTCCTTCCGTCATTCATCTCGCTTCCCGCGTCTTACTCACTTCCTCATCCTTTCTCCTTCCAGTCGGCCGGTGGCCTCCTTCCGGAGAGGATGAGTAAGGTGAGCGGGAACGTAGTGAACCGAGAACCGAACGAAGCCGCTACGGAAGGGGAAAGGAACTTATGAATGGTGGATTTTATTATGGATTTTATGGGTTTCTTTTGTTATTTTCATAATAAAATCCATAATAAATCCACCTACAAAATAATAAATGTAGAAATGATCCCAAAAACCCCAATTTTATTATCTACAAAACCCCAAAATAAAGAAAATTAATGAAAAATTGGGGGTTTTTGGGGTTCATTTCCCGGCTCTCTTGTCTCACTCATGTCGGTCCCTCCTTTCACTCGTGTCCTCCATTCGTGAGCCGGCGTGAGCCGTAGCGTAGCGGAGGTGAACAGAGGCGGAACGAATGGGAGACACGAGGATGGAGAAAGGTGGACCGACACAGAGCAGCGGAAGCATATGGTGGTCTCTATCGGTTGGCCTCTATCATCTCCGCCATTTCCTCTCATCGTCTATCACTCGTGTCGTTCGCTCACTTCTCGTTCCCTTCACTTCCACTTCGTGAGACGATGGAGGGGCGGAGGTAAGTGAAAGAAGTGAACGACCGAAGCACCGACAGAGGCGAGACGAAGTGGGGGTGAAGGGAGGCGGTCTCTCAATCCTCGCTCTGTTCCTCCGCTCGTATTTCGTTCCCTTTCCCTTCACATACAGGATTCTTTTAAGTCATGAGATTGATGGTGTACGAAAGGAAAAGGAAAGGTTAACCGCTTCCATGTTCGCCGGTTATTCCCCTCGTTCATGTGGCTCATACCCGTCTCACGAAGTGAAGTGAAGGAGGGACGACGTAACGGAACGAAGTGGGGACGGGTATGAACGAGACAAATGGATGACATAGGAATAACCGGCTATGAACGGTCCTTTCCAGTGTGTTCCTCGTCTTGTCACTGTCCGGTCTCACTCCTTATCACCTCCCCTCGTGTCACTCACTCACCACTCGTGTCACTCGGAAGGAACGGGAGGTGAACGTAGTGAGACGAACCGTGACGACGAGGGACGAGAGTGGTGAGGGAGTGGGGGGGCGAGGGTCGTTCACTCAGCCGCTCGTCTTGTCGTCTCGCGTCTTTCACTTACTCCCCTCGCCCAGGCCTCCGGCCGGAATGAATGAAAGGCGAGGGACGAGACGACAAGGCGGTAAACGGCTGAGACTGAATGACCCGCCTCTCAATCACCTCCAGTGGCCACCGTCTGTCTCCGCCATCCTGTGACCACTGTTGATGATTGAAAGGCTTGGAAGTGATTGTGAGGCGGTGGGAACGGTCGGTCTCTCGTGTCTCACGTCTCTCCTTCGGTTCGCCATTCGTCACTCAATCCCTTACCGTTCCTACCGCTCACCTTCCTCGCTCATGCCGGTCACCTCTCTTCGGTTCGGTTCCCGTCACTCGCTCACGCGGCTCGCTAGACGTAAGGAGAGAGAGACGTGGGAGAGAGAAAGGGAACCGGGAGGAGAGAAGTGAAAGGGCGTGAGTGTTCCGTTCCTCTTCCCTGCGGTCTGTCGTCTCTCCACATCTCACTTCTTTCACTTCTCATTACGATAGGTGAACGAAGGGAACCGACAGGAGACCGAAGTGAACCGGGAGTAATGAGGAAGGTGATAAGAAGAGACCGGATATGAAGAGACAACGGGAACAACCAGGAAATCGCTCGCTTCTTCCATTCTCACCTCATTCTGTCGGTTCGTCTGTCATTCGCTCACCCATCGCGTCTTATCCCGTTTCGCCTCCGCTGCCGTTCCTTCGTCTCTCACGCGGTCCCTTCGGGCGTGGCGAAACGGGGTCTGCGACGCGATGGGATAGAGAGTGAGCGAACCGTGAGACACACGTAACTCGCCGGTTCCGCCATTCGTCTCTCACCGTCTCGTGTCGTGTGTCGCTCGCTACGTCGGGTCGTCGGTTCCTCGGTTCTCTACGTTCACCTCGTTACCTTCTCCCCTCCGTAGCGAGGCCCTCCGGGCACGAAGAGAAGGAGAAGGGAGAAGGAAGAGGTGTGGAGAGGATTATAGAGAACCGAGTAACTGACGACCAAGGACAGACAGAAACCTTCCTCAGATCACCCGTTACTCGTGTCTCTCGCTCATACCTCGCTCATGCCACTCGTTCTGTCATCCCACCTTCATTCCGCTCCCTCGTCGGCTCTCGTTATCTCGGGTCGCCTCCTCATCCCTTCGTCCGTTCCTCCTTCACGTCGTTCACTCGGCCCCTACGTTCCTCTGTCACTTCGGGCCCTCCTTCACTCCGTTCCGTCGGAACGACCGAAGGGAGTGGAGAGAGGTTAGGAGGGAAGGAGGATGACCGGAGTGAGGCGGAACGGTCGGACACTCGTCGCTTACTTCGTCGCTTCTCGGTCCTTTCCGTTCCTTTCACGCCTCACTCCTCACTACCCCCACCTTACCCCCTCTCGTTCGGCACGGGCTCCGCCCTCCGTTCCACGGGCCGAACGTAGGGGGTAAGGAGGGGATGAGGGGAATGGGAGAGAATGACAAGGTGAAGCGGGATGAGACGGTTAGACACAGAGCGCTGAGCCGTCATTCTCTCCCCACCATCTCCTCACGTCTTGTCCCGGTCTCCTTCGGTCCTCTCTCCCTACGGTCCTTCGTCCCGGGCGGAGCCCGGCGCCTACGGCGTGAGGAGAAGGTAAGGAGTGAACGAAGAGAATGACGAGCCGCTCTCATCACGGTGGAGGCGGAATGGAACTGGAACTAGATGGAGATAATATAGGCGAGATAGGTGATAAGACTACATGAGACAACCGGTGGAATGACTTTCTACTTCCGTTCATCAAAGAATAATTCTCTTTCACTGCTTCTGGTCACCTATTGTTCTTGGCCAACAGAATATCCCGGCTGTTACCATTCCGCTACCCTTGTCGTTCTAACCCTTCCATCTCACGTCACACCCGTCTCATCGCCGGAGGCGGCCCCGACGGGGCGGAATGAGACGGGATGAGACGTGTGGTGGACGGGGACGGTGAGTCACGTGAGGTGGGCCCGTGGCGTGAGGAAGGAAACGTAGCGAGAACACGGGCCCACGACTCACCGTCCCACGGCTTCCTTGACTTGAGAACAGCCGGTTAGTCGCCTCTTTCCACGGCTCCTTTCTCATGTCGGATTCTCGTTACACTCACATCCTCCGTCCGAAAGGAGCCCGCGTAGCGAGGCGACTGGAGGTAGAGGATGTGGAAGGTGTAGGGAAGAGTCCAACCGGTGTGACCAGAGAACCGGGGTAAACATCGTCCATCGGTTGTCTCATGTTATCCGCCGCTCCTCCATTCCGTCTCACCTCTCCTCGGTTCCTCACTCCTTACGTCCCTCGTCACCTTCGGTTCGGAGACGGAATGGTAAGAGGAGCGGATAACATGACATCCGATTCACTGTCTCAAGCCTTCCGTCGGATCTTACCGGTCTCATCTCATTCGCCGTACTGTCGGGTCGTCGCTCATTCTTCACTCCGTCCCTCCATCACAGCTTATGAGATTTCTACCGGAAAAATCCTCAATCATAAGCTGTGTCTAAGGTAGGTTTATAAAGTCAATTTGCTGTTTCTAAGGCGAGGAGCAGATCTAGGATGATTTCCTCTTGGCATTTCCTAATAATTTCTTATGATTTCCTTCTCTCTTCACCCGTTCCTCTCGTTCCGTCGTCACTACGCTCCTCCGTCACTCCCGAACGGTATGTGAAGGAGAAGGAAAGGAGCGGTGCACGGTGGGAACGGGGAAGAGACCAACCGCTCCACACTCCACCCTTCGTTCCTCGGGTCTCATGTTACACGGTTAATCTCTTCCAGTTCCCTTCACATCCCCTTCTCTCCGTTCGCCGGCTCCGCCGCCGCTACGCGGGAAGCGAACGGGGAGAGAAGGGGAGGTGAAGGGCAGCGGTTATGTAGGGATGTGGATAACAGGCGGAAGCCCAGGATTCTAATGGCATGCCGCTCCTTATCACTCCGTTCACTCACAACTCTCTCCCTTCACATACCGCTCCGTACGAGAGACGTGAGTGACCGAAGTGAACGAGCGGCTAAGGAGCGGTTCTAAGGTGGAAAGGGCTCAGGCTGGTGGATCTTCCGGTTGGTTGGTCTTCGGTCCTTGTCTCACCACCTTACTCACGGCTTACGGCTCAGTCCTCAGTGTACCGGCTCGTGTCTTGTCGTCTACTTCCCTCCACTCCTTCCTTCCGTCCCTTCCACTCACCTACGGTTCGTTCCGGAACGGAGTGACGGAAGGAGGAAGGGAACGTAGTGAGTGGACGACTGACGACACGACGGAAGGAACGAGCCGTAGGTGGGGAAGGAGCGAGGTGCGAGGGCGACATGGTGACGTGAGAGACAGACGGAAAGAGAGTGACATGTCGCCCACCTCGCTCCTTCCCCCGCTCGTCTCGTGTCGTCTGTTCCTCGGTTCGTTCCCTCACTACGCTCGGTTTCTCACCTCGTCACTTCCTCCACTTCTCCGAGCGGTACGCGTAGGGAGCGAGGGAAGAATGACCGAGACACCGGAGCGTAACGTGAGGGAGAAGTGAGAGGAAGGGGTGGAGGTGAAGGTAGGATGAAGAACCGAGCCTTAGAGACAGCCAAGGAAGTGACCACCCGGCTACATCCCCATCCCTTAGCTGCTTCCATGTCTCGCCTCTTCTCGTTACACACCCGTTCCTCTTACTCTCACCTCCTTCCAGTCGGTACGAGACGAGAAACGACGAGTGTAACGAGGGAAGTGACGAGGCGAGTAACCGACATGGAAGCGGGGTGGGAGGGGTCGTTCATCGCCTTCGCTACGCGGGCTCTTCACGCCCCTCCCACATCACATAAGAAGAGTGAAGAGACCGAGTGAGAAGGCGATATGAACGGCCAACCAACAGATCTATGAAGAGTTTTTCCTTGTCACTCACCTTACGATCCCATCCCTCTTTCGTTCTCCCCGCGTAGCGGCGCCCTCCGGGCGGAACGAAAGGAAGGGGATGGGAACGTAAGGAGAATAATAAGGGATAAGGATATATATAGTGTATTCTATAT
>ERZ1740055.108-NODE-108-length-15403-cov-7.214556_pt1 | contig 15403 bp, 4 predicted proteins | sample MGYA00581747_ERZ1740055 | MGnify/ENA primary metagenome ERZ1740055 (study PRJEB43018, sample SAMN04849739) | marine metagenome | isolation source: floating plastic debris | place: Pacific Ocean | collected 2008-08-28 | study: EMG produced TPA metagenomics assembly...
CTACTTATTTCTCTGACATGTTCTTTCAGCTGCAATCTCCATTTTTCATGGGTCTATAAAGATTAGGTAACCTTTACCATTTTGGAATAAATCACATTTTACTGAAGCCAAAAACTCTCTTTGCCCTGTAAGTTTGACTATCATTCTAAGTCGATTAGTAATAAATGAATGGCTGAAAAACTACGTTGAAATTAGTTTGTCGGTGAACTAATTTGAGTAAGAACTCGGTTTAACTGAGCAAACAACTTCAACCTAAGACAACTGTTTCGTCCTTTCTCGGACTTGTCAGTACGGTAGTTTTTTCAGCCATTCATTCATTACTCATGTTTATACATTCCGTGGCTGTTACATCTTTTCTGATTGTACGTGATGCGGCATTTTGTATACGGTATTTAGTCATCAATACACTCTATATCGATTAGGTATCACTGCAAATAAACGTTCAATGAATTTATCTACAGAGATATTCTAGTGACTATACAATCTATGGGTTTACAGGATACCAAAATGTTGTAAATCTTTGGAGTCTGGTGCATATATGAAAGAAAAAGTGTCAATTGTTTTTGCCACTTTTCAAGAGTACGAAAGGAAACGATGATGGCAGTATGCACACGGTGCAGGATTTAGACAAGACCTCCTAATAACTTTTAATCTTAAGAGTATTTTACGACAAAAGCTCAAATGTAGAACTTTTTAGTTTGAAGTTTCTATATACGTGTTCTATGTTCACTCTCAACAGGTACGAGTTTGACAGTTTTCTTCTCTAGGGTATCAAAAGTGTGCCGCACGTGGAAGCCTCACGCATGTTGAAAACATAACTGTGGGGGTTTGAAATGTACAACTCTTAATGAGTCTTGAACTAAACAGATATTCTCCCTGGAATATCATTGTTTATTTTCTCATTTAACAACAGTACATACCACACTGACCAAGCTAAAAACTTTTAACAGAACTCTTTACAAGTTGTAAAGCTTTACAAAAGGCTATTTAGAATACCGACCGCAGTAAATATGCAAATGTTATGCTCGATACAAGTCGGCAGTCTGGCTCCAATTCACGCAAATCCACACGAAGAAAATATGCGGCAAAAATAGAGTCGACTATTGTTTTAAGGGCAGTGGTTGGACCAATATAGCAGGCCAAAAATATTTATGAGCGACAAATAGTAAATACATAAATAATTATAAGAACAAAAAAGAATTACACTGAACCAATGCAAAAAAAATTTTCGCACTCACATACATATAGGGGCAACCAAGAAACAGGCTTGTAGAGACAAACGTGTAGTTTTTTTAATTTTTCTCTACCATATACCATATATCATATATATACCATGGGCGGCAGACGTTAAACACATTAATTTCATGTGGTGATCAATAAAGAACAGTGGCAGTGCCATATCTTGAGATAAAAAAATATATTTCCTTAAAAATAGTTTTATCGAAAAAAAAATCAGAATCCGATTTCTAGACTATCAAAATACTGACAGAAATACTGTTCAGAGTGTATGCAGCGAAAAAAGAACAACACTGAATCCCTTGCAAAGTGCCTCATTTCACCTCCCTAGACGTTCAGCGCCGTAATGTTATCATAGATGCCAGAATACAAGCGACAAAGAAATTCAACTCTACAGGACGTAGCTAATTTTACCTAGAAGTTTTCATGCAGTTGTTTTCATTTGGTCATTCAGAGCTAACTTTAGGTGGTGTAAAACATGTTTTCAGGATAATGATTTTTGTTTTTGCGGTTTTTCAGACGTGTTGGGGGCGATAATCAAACACTTAACCCGTTTATTTAGCTGATTCTTAATGTTTAAAACAGAGGTGTTACGTGTTGGCTTTTGACGTTCGACATGAGCAAGTTTACAGATACTCGGAAGTGACTGGCCACTTTTAAGCTTGATTAAAGTTTGAAGTTTTGACGCGTGCAGCAACATCCGTTTTTCTTGCTAAACATCTAAAATCGGATTAAAAACGAATCGATCTGCTTAGTTAGTATAGATATCGATATTTCACTCGCATGGAATTATAATTAAACAAGCTTTTTTGCGAAGCAACAAAAACAAATTCGTCAAGCTGCTCTGTTAAAAACTCGAGTGCACAGTTTTACTTCTGTGAAAAGCGATGATCAGCCTTTTATGTTTCTCACTGTTGCTCGTTATTTTGGTATTTTACCAGTTACGTTAGTTTGGGATTGATCGATTTAGTGCACGTATGTGAAGCTAAAGGGTCAAGTTTGCTCTATGTTTTATGTTCTATGTTCTACATTCTACAGTTAGCGATTTTTGACCACCGTTACTGGCGAGTGCTCAATTACACCAATTGCGAAGCAATAAAGATATCTCCATGGTCCCATTAAGCTTATCAGGAAAAATTGCTTAATCTATTTTTAAAAACTTGAAACTTCAGTTTTGTGGTCGCAAATACTCGAAAACAAATGCTGAAAGATCAACCCTTGCGGCAGTCATAAAGGAAATCCATCAGAACAGATAAAAAATTCTGTTTTTTATTAATGCTTGATTTCAAAACTGTTTGCCGAAGGTGAAGTTGGTTTGCAACGCAAGCGGACACGTGAAAAACCCACAGATGTTGGGGAACGATTGGTACGGTATAATAACAAACATACGAAATACGCTTCGGGGTTAAAGCCTACACAACCAGTCCGCAACTGATTTTCCAAAAGCTCATGCAGACAATATGGCACTGGCAGAAAAACTTTGTTTGATAGAAAACCAAATGACCTAGCCCATAAACCTCTCATTCTATTTTGATGTAACAACAATGCTGTAGCTTTTTAGTATAATTATTATAAGAACTCGAATCCAAGGCAATATGAAATCCTTAATCTGTTTTCAAAATATAAGATTTGAATTGAGAAAGCACTTGTCATTTTGTAAATAAACTAGTCACATGTTACAAAGGAGATCTAGTATATTTAAAGAATATAAAACGTATTACTATTAATTCAAACTTTTGGATAAAAACTTTCATCTAACAGAAACCTTAGCTTCCAACGTTCTACAAGCATAAATTGAATTTCTAACTACAAAGCTCGCAAATGTCCACTAACTAGTACTAATGATAAAGCATAAATACACTTAAAATATAAAAAACACACTTAAACACGAAGCTTACAAGAGTAAATGATTATATAATATAACTCAAATTTTATGATAGTCGCAGTGAATAGTAAGCAGTTGAAGTGCCGAGCGTTTCTATGATGAAGTGCAAGCACTCGAAATGTCAGCTTTTTATACTAGTTACGATGATAATCATAAGCTTTTCAAACTCGGGGCTTAAGACTTGTTCGAATTATGCGTTTTCATTGTGCAAACACTGTTTAAGAATATAAGAGTTACTTTTTGAACATTTACAGAGAGCGCTTCTTTAAATATCGTGTTTTTCAACCATCTGTAAGTTTCTCTCATATACTGTGGAAGACTCCCCACTTAGAGCAAGTCACTCGTAATAAGACAAAACACCTGATAAAATCAATAGCACAAGAAAGGTTCTACAATTGGGGCGGTGAAGTTCGTTTAAGCTCTTTTTACAGGGATACGGGTACAGTTTTCTTCATAAGAATCAACCCTTTTTCCCCGAGTCTCGTGATTCTTAAAATTTTGAGCCTTATATAATTCTTAAATAATAGCTTCAAAATAAGTCCTCATTTTGTCTAAGCAGTGAAACCAGAGTGGTCGAGTGATTGAGCCTCAGTATAATTCTTAAAAAAGTCTTAAAATTTCTGAAATCTGAGCCTCATGATTCTTATAAAATAAATTATTATAAAAAAAGTGTGAAACAACTTTCGTTTCACCTTAAAAAATATGAAAATAGACGTTTCACTGACTCATTACATAAGTCGATTTTTACCCATCAATTTGAGTATTTCTCTATAGGCAAAAAGGCGGAAAATGAAGAACACTAAAACTTATTTAGTTCATATTATAACATTAAAGATCAAAACAACGATAGTGCGATTCGACCTTGGATCATTTCAACTTCACAAGGTGTAAAGAGAAAAACCTCAAAAGTTCATTTTTGATTTTGACCCACAAGATAAACATTTTCAGATGATGTTTTTAGTATCCTTGAAGCGAAAACCAAGTAGCTCTGACGGTAAAGTGTATTAGTAAACTAACTTGGCGCGACACGCTTTAATGACGGGATGACAGACGTGTCCAAGAACACGCGTGCGGACCATTTTCAACCACCCTTGCTGGGTAATCAATTGACACATCACAAAAAAGCGAAGTCAGGATCATATGAATCCAACTAAAAAGTTACACCATTAGTTTCCAAAAATATTTCACATTAATAAAATCGAGACAAACGAGTTCCGACCCACATCAGCACTCCGCCATATTTTATCAAGCCAGGGTCGATAATGAGTTTAAACTACAACGCTACCCTCAAACCTAAATAACATCGATAGTTTTTTTTAAAAAAATAGTAATAATATATAAGAAAGGGTACTGGCTTCCTGAAATAACTAAAATGCTAAGCTATTCAAGAAGGAAGTTGAGGAAAATGATTAAGTAATTTATTGGCACAAAATTTTACATTGAAAAAATGAATATACATAGAACTAGAAGATGCTATTTTTAAAAAACAAAAATATGCAGAGCCGGAGAGGCAGAAACAAATGGTATAATTGTTCATGGTGAGCGATATAAATGTCAGTACTCCCTCATCAGATTTTCGTGAATTTTAACTTTGAATTGCTTCAGTCTAACAGATTTTAGAGTTTATTAAAATCTCAGTAATTGAGTTATCTTTCTGACTGAATTAACAAGTACCTCCCAGCTTCACAAGTACAACTGCCTCCTTTCTACCATTTCAAAATGCTGCTCCTCGATATATAAAGCAATAATAAATTTATATCGTTTGGCTTGTAGATTATATGACTTAGGAAACAAAGTGTGTTAATTTTAACACTACTTCACTAATAAAATGTCTTGTTATCAATATTTGGATGTTGTTAACAAGAACGCCCGCGGAGTCTAAATTGAAAGATACTTGTACAAATTTATGATAAGCAAAGCATATCACGAGAAAACAAAGTCTACATATAATAATCACCTAAATTTTCCTAAATTCATCTAGTCTATGTCTTTCTTGAGTTTACGCGCAACAACGCTCTAGTGTTAAGACTTAGTTATTACCCTGAGAGACTGCTTGTTTTCAGAACAAATTACACGGATTGATGGAATATCCCTTGTTTATACACTGTATTTTTATGATATGAAGAAAATACAAACAGGTTATAGTTTTATCCCGCCTTTTAATACCAGTGCTCACATTTTTTTTTTTACAAACTAAAATATAAAACACACTAACATGACAGGCTCGGTAGAGGACGATCAAATGAATCTATACAGAAATATCTTTGTTGTTCAAAACGCCCTCCGAGGTTATATTTTTAAATCTGTTTACTAGGTTAACATCATTCGTGTGAGGAAGAGATGCGTAGTTTTAAAAAGGACGCAGAAATCTCCAATTACAAAGACCTCACGATAGTAATTGTACAGCTCATTCTGTCAGACAGCTTGAGTGTCACATTACTACAGTGCCACGTGTTGGCACAACAAAATTAAAGACACCATACAATTCAAAGCAGACCTTTTTAAAAGCAAAGTTTAACAATGATAATGAAAAGTGAAATATTTTCTTTAATAACTTAACAACATAAAAAAAATTGAGCTGAATCTTGTCGGATACATAAAAACTTTAAAGTCCAATTACGCTAGCGCTTTAAATTGTTTCTCGTTGTAATCTAATTACTTAGCTTTTAAAAAAGTATAGCTGAAAGAAAACACGTGTTGTGGTTTTCGGTTTTGATCTATCAGGCAATATTTTGCTTGGTTTTTCCGAAGGTGCGCAACCAAACAAAGCTGATTTGCATGCGACCTTGCAGTTATCAAAACGTAATGTCGATTAGTTTGTAATATCATCTTGCGCAAAAAGGCTAGAATAGTTTGACACTGCATCGTATTTTTTGAGTAAAAAACGCAGATGTCAAGTAATGAATTGGCGCCTTTTAAGGTTACCTGCTTAGCTCTTTAAAAACATGATAACAGATTTTACCTTCCGGCTTTTAGCAGGCAGCACTTTGGCCGCAACTCAAAGTTATAACGGGACTCTCGTGGACAGTCTTTCTAGACAAATGTCTGGCATGATTTCTAACTAGCGTATACTTTACAAGTTGTGTTTATGCCAGGGTAACAATTTTTTTTTTATCGAAAAATTTTGTTTGATTTCAAGTTAGTTTTGTTTGCCGGAAGTTGAAAGGCTAAGATATTAAAGGAAGTTTTCAACAAAACTGATACAGTGCTTGTTCTTTTGTTAGTTTGGTCCGAGCTGGGTATCTACATAGTGATAATAGTACCATAAAACACTAGCCACATGTGATATTGAAACAAATATATATATATATATATATATATGCATGCCACTTTTGAACATTCCCCAAAGCTGTAGCGAAACAAAGGCCAATTTGAAGACTTCTACTTTGGCTGCAGTGCCGCAGTTTCGCTTTTCTGCAAGCATCTTTTAGAAATTTACTAAACATTTATGTAAATAGCAAAATCATTTTAACTTTATAGCTACTAAAATAATTTCTACTGACTGAAAAAGAACACGTATACCTAGATAATGATACACTGAATGATCTATGAAAAAAGAATAATTGATACAGGCAATATCTTTAAGAAAAACTTAAAAAACTTAAAAAGGAAGCCAATGGCTTTCTATATTGCTCAAAATAAAGAATTTTAAAAAAAATATATATATATATATATGAGTTAAGATTATGCTAAATGCGCACAGAAAAATGTTTTTCTCTAAACCTATACGCCTGTAAAACTAAAAATGTTTGCAACCTTACGTCTTTGCCCATCACCGAGACTTCGGGTTTTATGAAATAGATCTGTCACAGCAAAACAAGACCATGAAATCATGGTTTTAATTTAGTCTCCATGAGGAAATCTTAACGTAAAATCACTCAGTAGGCGCACTTTTACTTCCGGTAAGGCGTGTGTCTGTTCTAACTGTTCTTTTCCTTAGTATATATACAAGCAACTCTAAATGAAACATGACAAGGGATCAAGATCTATCAAGAACCATCGACTGAACAACGCAACTGTCGACAGATTGGATTCCGGCAAAAATTATATGATATCTTTGTTTGCCTAAAAACCACACCTAACTTAAACGGCAGGGAAACGCTAAAGTGCCTCAAAGAGATTCTAAACAGGTCTAGGAGTTTTCTATTACTAAAACAAATAGCAACATATTCTACAAAAAACTGTTCGTTTACTTAAAAAGAATTATTTCTGTTTTAGTGAAATTCTGGCAAAAGTTTGCATTAAGTTGCATTACCAAATACGGTCATATTAAGGAACCGTTTTGCACAAAGTGTGAAGCAGTCTCGACATATAACTAATCGCCGGGTATCAACTGATTATCATTCTGGGTGTCAAACTGTGTGTTTTACTACTTTAATTGTTGTCAGATTTTTTTTCAAAATGTTTTTAAAGTCTGGCGGCTAGATGAACAAGAAGAAACCAAACCGCATTTTTACAAAAGCTGACTCAGGTCATAGGCCAAAATAAACTTTTGTTTATATTTTATGCAAATTCTTTCCCAATTTCATTGGCTAGAGTAAAACTTACAGTCTGTTTAATTCAAACGAAGAATTTTGAGAGTTTTAATGCTAAAATCCAAAGCAAAACTCCTTTCGCTTGGCTACTCTATATAAAGCGAAACTATCATAAACTTGAGAGAATTCTTATGCGGTTCCATTGTGTTCTACTTTGAAGAACAAAGGGACGTTGAGCGGAAGTTTGGGAAAAACCTTCTTCTAACACGTGTCTCCTGACATTCGATAGAGCCTCTACTTTAAGCTCCTCCTCCGATCTGTCATTTATCTACGGTTCACTAGACAGATGACTGCTATAAAAACTTGAACCATAACATAATCACAACTCATAACAAGAGAAAACTTTCCTTGCGTCGGTGGACAATACGAACAAATTTTACTGCACAAAATTCAAAGTTTCTTCTCGAAGCGAAATCCAGCGTGTGTGCTTGCAGTACCGAAACTCAAAGCAGCAAAATATCTCACGCTCTTGCAGCTTTTTGCTACAACTACCCTCAGCGTAATTCTTTTTAAAGTTGTAACAGACGTTTTTCATCTCGCTAAGACTGAAATACTGAAACTGCCATTAGTCATGATGGAAGAACAACTTTTCCCAGTACTCGACTTACTGAGGGATTCAAACTTGGAAGCCTATTTTGGTAGGTTACTTTGCTCAAACAAATTTCATAATTTTATTTATTGTTTCTGTTTTATTTAGTCTAATTGTGTTTCACGAAATTTTAGTGAGATATTTACTTTTATTTTTTCTTTTGCCCGGGATATATATATTCCGGACGTTATCTGTTTACAAGTTTTGTTGAGTTTTTATAAAACTCCCGACCGATAAATCTGCCTGATCGAAAATCCAACACAGTCTCCGCCCATGATTGGTTTATTGTTTTAAATGGGCTTGACTTCCGGTTGATAGGCCACGTGCCGACACCACGGAGTATAGCCCATCACCAGATCTCTCATAAAACCATCCTACAGCTAAACTTTTTAAGAATAATCCAGCAACTTTTACAAAAACCCTTTGAAATCAATACTAAAAAAACTCTATATATTTTTTTGAAAATATCGTCAAATTTAAAATCCCACATCTCTTCCGTTGTATTGTAATTCTGCTCTTTCCGTAATCCAGCGCGACTTTATCTCACAGGGCTTTTTTTCTACGGTCATGTTTTAAATGGGACAATGTTTTAGGAGTCTAACGTGAAGTTTCTACCGCAATCACTTTATTCAAGGAACTAAGAACTAATTCCTTAATAATTTGGAAGTTTTTTTTTTTCTTTTTAAGGGTTTTGTTTCTGAAGTTTTAATTACCTATTTCTCTTCCGATCAGCATTAATTAGTACTTGTTACTTAAGACGGTTACACTTTTTTCACATACAGACTGAATAATGATTTGATTGTTATACTCTCTTGCACTATATAGTTTAATTTGAGAAACTAATTGATGGCTATAGGTTTGAATACATACACTACAGCCTCTATTCTCTCCGTGGTCTGCGAGTCTAGTCAATTGGTCTTGCCTGATATTGCACTGCGTTCTCATCCTTACATCATTTTCATAATCTATAAGCACATTTTAAGAATCAGGGGTTAATTTTTTAATAGAGTTTGTATGGTCATCCTAATTTTCTTATCGCTTAGGCATTCCACTTTTCATGCATGCAATGCAATATCTATTTACATGACGGCCCATCGCCTACGCCATAATTTCCTAGGATAAATTATATAGAGTGGTTTTATGCAAAACACTTTTGATGCAAAACTTTTCCTCTACACTAGGTATATCTAGCTATATTTCCTTTCCGTTCACGTAAAATCGCAAAGCGGAATCACGTAGCAAACAGAAACTGTAGTTTAGCACCCTTAGATTTCAACCGCAGGTCGCTGAGTCATGAGAAAAAAATTTCGCCCCACCTCCACGATATATAGTGTTTTTATTTTATCGGAGAGGACTTTGAGACGCAGAGTCGTTGCTTCAATATTGTGACTTTTGAAACATACCTGTTTTTAGGTTTTTTTTTAAAAGGCAGAAGATGAAATAAACGCAAAATTCTAGTGGGGGTCGACAAACCAAATTTTTCGGAAATGTGTTGAAATGTATCACAAAAAGGACGGAACTGCGTATACATAACAACGTCTCAAGGTGACAAGTTTTGAAGCACTCATTACGGGACAAACGATGCATTATCAGTAGCTAAATTATAAAATTCCTATTTTTTTTTGGTCAGATATGTTTTTCATGTATATGTTTACTCTCTCAGTTTTGGAAGCTCTTGAAGTTACACGACAAATTGAAAGAGTATCTATGTAGCACAATTCAATAACAGCAATCCACGATGGGAGAAACTCTGTTTGATAAGGTTGAGCAAATGCTTTTAAGAACCACAAAAAATGGTACACTGCACTTAAACAAAATCTCACAAGAGCGGTAATTGCATAAAAAATTGTGGACGAAAATAGATGAATACCATTATCTTTTGCCCGATCAATATCCTCGTGTGTATTTGAACTCTTCAAGCATGAAAAACAAGTTCTAAACAGTCTACGTGGTATTCTATCTACTTCTCAAAATGAAACTTTAAACAAGAGCAGTGAAAAAAGCTCTTTAAATGAAATAACTCGATCGTTACAGAATTAATAAAGTGTTTCTCGTCAAGCGGATAATGGCTAACGAATGATTTCGGGTTCACTGTTTAACCGTCTTTTATACCCCCTGAAAATTGATTTTGCCTTTAGAATATTAAGATCTATTCAGTCAGTGAAAAAAGCGGATGTCGGTCAGATCTAAACAAGCATTGGAAAGAAGAAATTCAAACTCAAGTGCCGTGAGAATACTTTTTTTTTTATTACAGAATGGCGGTTCTTCTCTGAAACGTTTGAACGAGGAAGTCAGTACGAGGAAAAGAACTTTGAAAAGATGCGGGCAAGAATTTCGCGCTTTTGAATTACTCACTTTAAAAGAATGTCACAAAACAAGTTAGACTTTGTTTGGGGTCATCTAACTATTAGAACCTGCTTTTCCTTTGTGTTCAATTCCCTCAGGGGTGAAACAGAGTGAGAAGATAAAGTAAACTGCGTATCAGACTTTGTGCAAGATAAATCAGTATATAATACAAGCTACTGTAAATAAAGCGACGATGATTAAGCCCAAGCAAAGCGTTCTGTAGTCAAAGCTGAATGAATAATGGTCCCATGACGATAATGCGTCTTATCTAACTACTTTCTTTCAATTGTGCTTGATTCAAACATAATTCAAAGGCAGCGGGAAAATGCGCAACATTAGAAAAAAATTTCACACCTATAATGCTTAAAATGTTTAGGTTTTAACTCTGTCAACTAACTTTATATCAATTCAATCCGACTACATTCCGAAATGTTATTCTAAATTCTATCTTTCATGGTGTGAAACTAAAAGACTTATCAATATGCAACTTTGTAAGTTTTGAAAGGAAAAATGATTTCAAACATACTCGTTACAACATGCAAAGGGAAGTTTGGTGAGTGTTTGGTAATTTTACACTACGCTTTTTGAGTTAAATCTCGGGAAAAATGAAAATATTTTCTTACTAGATTATCTAAAGAGGAAGTTTCAATAACCCATCTTGCTAACAAGGTCTACATTTAATGCAAGCTATAAGCTTCAGTAAGATTCAGAAAACCAAAAATGAGACGCGTTTCAACGAATCGTTTACAAAATGAGCGATTAATTGAGTACGCACGTTTGCACTGAAACGTGCGAAAATCCAGTACGCACCTTTGTTTAAATCAACTTTCGCTTGGCAACTATGCAATTTTCAATTTTTTATTTAATTCAATATTCAAACAAATAATTTGATTTGATAGTTTAAGCTTGATGTGTGTCAATGTTGCTGGAAACTAGCCTGAAGAGTAAAGGGCGTTGAAGCATCGTATACTTTTAACGTGGACGGATTTTTTTATTTGAAAAGGGAAGAACTCTTGAATTCCTGATTGCTTGTGGATAAATTGAAACCTTTTTCTGCCAATACTTCATTTCTGAGTTTCACAAGGATCTTCATGCATTTTACTGGAGGGAATGCGAATTACTGCAACACAACTTGGTCCGGTAATGCAGTATAAATTGAGTTGCACGAAAGTGCAAAGTCTGAAATCTAAAAATTATTATTTCGGCATCCGTCGCCATTTTTAAGTGTTCATCAATTTAGCCAAGGACCTATATCTAATTTTATATGCATGGTTAAGCGCGTGAGAAGACAGTTTTAATAACTTAAACACAAACAGTTTTGCTAGACTGCATTTTTTAGTGTGTCGTCATACTTTCAGTTTGGAAAAAAAGGAGATTTACGTAGACGGTACATCAACTAAAACTTCAGGTAGCTTTCAGATCATGCTTTGACGGCGTGTGCCCCGCTGTGACTTGGAAATGTGCGCTTGTCGATTTATTGTCAATTTATCAATTTTTTTGCATACTTTGCTCCTTTGATTGAGAAATCTTTTTCATCTTTTATAGCTTTGTTTTCCTAGCGAAATATAACAAAAGATAACATATTTCGTGCGATATTTATTCCTAATTTTGTGATTGTAGGACAACACTTAAATCACTTCCTGTAAAAACAAATGAAGTTAACATCATCAAAAATATAGAAAAACAACTTCATAAACATTATTCCTTACCAACAATAATATAAAAGAAACTGTTTGTTTATTGTTTTAGCTTTTTCCTATCTAGTTAAGACCGCTTTTATCTAGCGAGACTAAGATTCCTAAACGCTGACCAATATAGGTTTCGCTGGCTCTTGACCAGCTTCAGACAAAAAACCAATCATAAAAAGACACTTTTGTTTCAAGTTACTCCAAGTTTATGGCGGCTGTTTTTGCATTACTTGCAGATTCCTTATCCTATCGCGGAACGGCTGGAGATAAAAGAAATGACCCCCTCTACTTTGACGAATCAGCTTTGGTTGGATACAGAGGTAAGGAACAAAGAACGAAAACTAAATTCTGATAACCTTTGAAAAGAAGAAAAGTTATAATGGTTGGAGTGTAAAAGGTCGAGCATCTTATTTGTGTTTAAGTATAAAAAGAAGCTTTTGCACTTTCTTTTCCTTGCTCATAAAATTTCATGCTGTTGAAAACACTCGATCTCATCTGTGCTAAAAACAAGATCAACACCAACTGTTTTCGTGTTTTGATGAGGTAGAAAGAAAAAGTAAATATCATCATTTGTAAAGTTTAAATTCATTGTCAAAAGCCTTCGAGTAGACAATAGTTCGTGATTACTTGAGATTAATCAGGGCGGATCTTTGAATATTGAACTGAGATTTCGTTTCCACCAGCAAACAAACTTGCAAAGACTAAATAGAACCGAATGAATGTACCTATATGAAACATAAAAGATTCTATCACACAGTTCCGTTTTCTATAACTTAAAAATGACAGGTTGAAACAAACAACAATCATTATTCCACAAGATTGAGTGGGAAAAAGAAGCAAACCCGGAGGAAATCCGAGATTTCAAAGGGGAAATTTTCGGTGCGCTATAGAATTCATAAACAACTCAAAGTCCAGTAGAGAAAATAATTTCACTCCACTGTGATAGAAAATTGAAAAGTTATTTTTGTCTGTGCGGTAGACAAATACGTGTACACATTTAAAGTTTGAAAGAAGTAGGTTAAACTTTACAATGATAAACAGGGATAAACAATATAATATATGTTAGTTAGGATATCGGTCTTTGAATATATACTAGTTTTAAACACTAAGCATAAAGAGAACCTTGTTTATCTTGGTTTGGTAATCCATCAAACAAAAGAGAATATCACGTATGGCAACTACGGGATAATGTTTCCTTCAATTTTCGTCACGAAACTGAAAAAGAACAAATTTTTAGGTTTTTCAAAACAACTTATTTTCGTTTTTCTTTCTTTTTGAAAAAAATTGTAGTCAAAAGTCAATCGACAGTTATTTTAGTAAGTCCCATTTAATATTACAAGCCGCATATAATTAGTTTGAATCGGAATATCTGCGACAGCTGTGGGGTAGTGGTACATTCCAAATGTTAATCCTATTTTTTTGAACTGAGAGCAAATATCAGAAAAGGGAGACTTCCCCACCCTCTTTGGATCACGTCGGTAAAAACTGTCGAATTAATTCAGTCAGTTTTTTTGCTTGACAAAAATCACACTATTCGGCATTTCTTTAAAAAATTTTGCATATTTTAGTTTTGATTAACTTTTCAAAGACCGCCAACACTATAATAAGGTCCAGTCTGAGCTAGCTTTCGTGTATATATAGTTTGGTTTAAAAAATGTATTTGTCTGATATGGCAAACACTCTACATTTCTAGTCTGTTCTTTGATATGCTTAAGTAAAATTTTAGTTGAATATAAATATTGAAACAGACTTTAGAAAATGCATTTATAAAATATGAAAACTATTGCATGGTCAGTGTAAATTCGGCAATCCTTTGGATATGTTAAGTTTTTTAAAATGCCTAGCTATATGCATTTAAATGATTTTCCTAGTAAAATAAAAGTCTGTTAAACAGAAAACAATTTCTCTTCATTTTTACTTTTGATAAATACGACAGCTCGTTTATCTTGTCTACTAAAAAGATATCAGCTTTGCTTATCTTTTGGAAGACAGATTTGATATTTCACTGATGAATTGGTTTAATATAGCCCAACACGAGAAAACATTATTGTTCCAGAAATAAATAGCTTCTGTATACTTCTATATGTTTGAACATGCGTTTTGATAGTTACAATGAACTCGGTTATACCAGTCACTTGCATTTTTTACGACCAATAAAAATGTCTTTCACTTCAGGTTAGAAATTAGAATGGATAAAACACATCGTTTCCAATCTTTAAGACAAACGGAATGAATGGTCACTTTATAGGGTTTCATCAACTGATTTAAAAGTTAGGATGAATAACACCAACATGTCTGCTTTTCAAGACAAACAAAATGAATGTTCAGTTTATAGGGTTTCATCAGCTGGTTTAAAATTTGGAAATAACACCAATTATTTCTACTCTTCAATACAAACAATATGAATGGTCACTATTTTTTTACTATATTGCGTAAAACTCCGTGTTACAAAGCGAAACCCAATATTAGAGCAATTGGCATCAAAAAAGAAAACTTTTTTATGTCTTCATTTAATTATCTTTCTCTTCTGGATGTATAGAAACATTTGATTGCAGTTTTGGTCCTACGGTTCCGAAAAACAAAATATGGCTGCGATTGCGGCGCGTGCTCAATGTTTAGAGATTTGATTTGGTCCTTTAAAGGATTTAATGCCACTGTGAAAATCGCTTCAGCTTAATTAGATTCATTATCCAGTCTTTTTCTTATAAATTGTTGAAGTTTCGGTAGAAATACATCACTGAAGCAAAAGAAAACCACTTCTGAAACTAACTGTTTCGATTCAGGCTTCAGCAGTATAGTTTTCCGGCGCTCTGGCTCAAGGGTTCTTTTCTCGAGAAAGTATTTTTAAAACTAATTCGGCAGACATATCAGCATGCGTCTGTTGGAGGAAAAGCATTCACGAGAAATCCGTCTAGCTAAAAAGAAATAGCATATGACAGCTACCTAGAGCCTCACACACAATTGATAACAAGCCTTTAGATATTTTTAACTTTATCAATATCGAACTAACGGGCTTCGCACTGAACCTTCCATGATGAAAAGAGATAGCCGTTTCTGTTTCTAGTCTGTGAAAACGAGTCTCTAAAAGAATTGAATGTACAATGCATCATTGACATCAAAATGA
>ERZ1740055.109-NODE-109-length-15375-cov-7.168734_pt1 | contig 15375 bp, 5 predicted proteins | sample MGYA00581747_ERZ1740055 | MGnify/ENA primary metagenome ERZ1740055 (study PRJEB43018, sample SAMN04849739) | marine metagenome | isolation source: floating plastic debris | place: Pacific Ocean | collected 2008-08-28 | study: EMG produced TPA metagenomics assembly...
CGAGCACTGACATCCAATCGAGCTTCATCGGACGAGTTGGCACTGCTGCTTAGCAATATTAAAGGTTGGAAAATGCTTCAGTTCATGTTTTGTTCTCGTTTGTTGTGTGGCCAGCGCGTGCGTCTAATTGCAAACAAAACACTCACAACAGTCTCTAACTCTTAATTAGAGGGAAAAAATTGTGTCGGACTTGATGGCGAGTTTCAAGATTTTGGAAGTTTATTTGTTCGTCGTTTTAGCAAATTGTAGCAGTCAATCTTGCTTTTGAAAATCGAGCAGTAACGGAAAGTACGAAGCCAAATTCACCGTAAAAACAGTTATCTGGATGATGGCCATTTAGCGTATCGGAATCAAAGACGAATTTAAAGCAAAATTTTGAATGTCGTTGAACTCAAGATATCATGGTTACTAAGTCAGTAATTTCATTTTTTCGACGGTGTCCATCTTAATATTTTTATCTTTAAACATCAACGCAGCTTTAAAATCATGACATACTATATAGAGAAACACCGAGGCAGCTAACGTCATTGTTTACAATCTGCTTCATTTGCGTACAATTTTAAGTAGCGTAAGAACAACGATAAAAAAGATTTGTGTAAAACTTGAGAAAGCTTGTCAAACCGGAACAGCGGTTCCAGAATACTCAAAACGGCTAGGTGGTAAAACTTTTTAGCAGCCATACATTCTCTGTAAAATCTTCATTATATTACATTATATAACACTCGTGACTCTATATATAGATACAGTTTCTAACAAGATATAGGGGTTCCAAAATACTCAAAACAGCTGGGTGGTAAAACCGTTTTTTCCTCACGCTTCACTAACTTGAACTTCTAACTAAAATCCCTTGCCTAATCCTAAATTACTTAAAATGAGCCATACATTCTCTGTGAAATTTCTTTTACATCACAGGAACATTGTTTAGCTTATTGGTCTCACATTTACAGACGAAGTTTAAATTACAAAAACAATTACAATACTCAGGGCCTCAGTTTTTGTAACCTTGTTAGAAACTGGCACCCGCTATACTGTAACAATTATGAACATTATATCAAGGTGGACAAACATACTTTTAACACATTTTTAAAAACACCTCTATTGTAAAATTATGTTACAGCTAAATGCTAGAAATGATCAGTTTATATCTAGCTCAGATAAACCAATTGCATGGGTTGTTTTCAGTAAAAATTCTGTTACCGTGGTAACAGATGGACCAAAGCGTAATCTTTAAAGGTAAAGATATAAGAACTTCTCAAATTTTTTGAATTCATGCTCAAAAGTATTTAATTGTAGATGAAGCTATGCACATAAAGAAAACAATGTTTTCAAGTCCGTGACTATTAAAGGTTCAATTAAGAAATATAAAACGGTTTCCGTGTTTACATCTCCTGATGTAAACGCGGGGTAGGTGTCCGCTTCGTGTCGTGGTTTCCTACGCTTATCTTGTGTTCTCCCAACCTCCCGTGCGTTTACATCTGGTCATGTAAACACGGAAACCGTTTTATTTTTGATTTATAAAATAACCAACAAAAGAAAATAGATATGTTCCAAAAAACTTGTAGTTTATTACGTTGATAGAGATCTCAGTTCTCCCAAAAATCGTCAGTAACCAGTAATTTTAAACTTTGTTTAAAAAAACCCAATAGAAAATGAACTGCAACCTCATTTTGATTTGTTTTTAATTATAAAATTTCAAAAGGTTCTGGATTTACAACTTGTAAATAACCTTTTTTAAACAACTAGTTCAAAATGTTGTAACATCATTCATTGCAGAATACTCTTCTTTTGCCTCTAAATCTACAAAAATTCGATCAACAAGGGCTTCCTTTTGCTGTTCAGCCGACTCGACGATATTTTATACGGTTGTAGCGCGTGAACAACTTTATAGACTCTATAGAAAAATTGATAGCTTTCCATCTTCATCCATTTCTGAGATATGAAACTGAAACGAAATATTTTCTTATTTTTGTTCTTATCGGCCGATAATATAGCAAAGTAAGAAGCGAAAAGAAAAGATGATTTACTTCGTGTGCGAAGAGCGCGGGATGGAAACCGTGTTTACATACTCTTATGCAAAACAGCTTCTTGACCAATCAGAGTACGCGTACTATACAAATTATTTTATAAATATTTATGTTACTTCACATGATCTGGTTGAGATCTGAAAATCTGAAGCTCTAATATGACTTTGGCAAGAAATTATGTCCAGCCACCTTAACTACCATTATAACATAGCTGGCAAATTCGTGTGCCCCCGTTGTACAGTCAAACCTCGATTATCCGGACTCATCGGGACCTCGGGAGAATATGGTATTAATGAAGTACAAATGTAAATAAAAGATATATAAACATGTGAACAGCAAAGAAACATTTTAATCATGAAATTAACACAGTCTTTATGTATTTAAAAATTTTCACTTTTTGTTAACATATTGATAAAACCTAAAATTTTCAAGAATGTGTTTGCTTCAAAACTGTCCTCCGAACAAAGGTAATACGGTGTTCGACAGTCTTTTAAAAGGATTTAATCGGTCTATTTGCAACTTCGAGTTCTCAAGATGACAACTAATTAATATTCATGCAAAAATGGGACCAGAGAAAAAGTCCGGATAATCGAGGTTCGACTGTATGACGTGAACGTAATCTAAATCTGAACATATACGCACGGGCGATCGCGCGAGCGTGCACCAAACGACGAAAAGAGCAAGTTTGTAAGCTATCGAGAGGACAATGATGCCTTGGATCCATTGACTTCTGTGTTAAACAAGTTGAAATTAATGCTTGTAATCAGTATATGTTTCCTCAACTAAAAACTCCGACGAAGGACTACAGTCCGAAACGTCAGTTTTTTTTTTAATTCATTCACTACGGTGTAAAATTTATAAATTTAATTACTCAGAAAATTGTAGTTTGATTGGGAAACTGCTGCACGGGGGTTCTTTCCAGAGGTTTGGCGATACTTGCCCCTTCAGATGTCAAACCAGAAAGTATCATTACCCAAGTGAAGAAAACAAACAGTATGCATCCTGAACTTGTTAAAGCGGTTAGCCAACTGCATCATCCATTAGCCAGGTAAAGCTCCACTACGGGGCAGGATCGCCGCCAAATCACTGAATGAACTTTTTGTTGAATTGTCTGCTTCGTGCAGTAAATTTTCAGTTGCATTATATGACGTAAGATTTAGTCTGAATTATTATTTGTTATACAATGGATGTCTCTTGCTGACAGTAAACTAATTCTGGCTCAGGTTTGAATTTATTTTCGACAATTTAGCTTAATTTTTCCAGAGAAACTTGTTGACTATACGTTTCTCCATAACTGAGAGGACTTATTTTCCTTATCAGGCATGCGCATTTTTCAGAAACTCTTTTTACGAAAATTTTATATTTAATAACTCGGTTTCTGTGTGAAACAATTTTAACTTACTTAATGCATTTTACTCTCCATTAAAATCTACTTGAAACGCACGGGTGCCGCTCGTGTAAAACAATAGAAAACGACAATAAATTACAATATGATTGACAAATGTATTACGAAATTGTCGGCTATGGTTTAGCTGTGCATCTATCGCGTTATTAATTTTTTATATTTTAAAATTTTTATAAAAAAAAAAAAAAATTTGAGAGCATTCCAGAAGCTTCTTTCATGCTCCGCAAACTTGTCGGGTGCATTCATAACTCGATAGACTCACGCTAACCATGGAAAGTTTCTCTGGGTTTTCATTACGTTTTTAAAAAGAAGGTGAAAGTGCAGAAATAAACGGTGAAGGAGCTGATATTTCTCATTTTATTTGCATGGTCTGAGTACTTTAGCTACCAAAGAAGGTGGCGAATTTATTTCATGTAGGTGGCTGCCGCCTCTTATTGAAAACCCGGATTTCTTAATTAGATGTGTGTAAATATATAATATAATATATATCTAAATATTTTATGAAAGCAGGTAGGCGCGACTTGGAAAAGGGACATACCTTTATAAGCGGCATAACTTGCGGATACAACTCATTCTTTAGATACTGGTGAAGTTTCTTTTCGTTACTATTGGAGCTTTTCTTAAATGTCCTAAACAAGAGAAGGCAAAATTAAACAGTTACAACTAATTACAAAAAATAGCAAAATTAAAAGGAACAATAACAAAAAAGTATAAAAAAAAGTCGAACACAAAATACTCAGACTTCAAGAAACAACACGTGTTGTTACATTATCAGTATAACATTTACACAAAAACAGACTTTTAAGCAGGTATTTTTTCAGTAACAAAATAGAAAATTTAACTTCGTTGCTTGCAAACAAATTTGCCGTGAAGCAAAAGATTCTACATACAAAAAAATGTTTTTTTTTTTGCAAGTCGGTTTAATTTGCTTTTCTATGTAAAACACATTATGCAAACGAACAACAGAGATAATGCGGTCAGCAAGCCGTACAACTACTAAGTGTCAGAAAATGTTGCTTTAGTAACGGGGGATAATCCACTTGCACCTATGCTTTAGTTCGAACAGTGTAATAAAAAAGTAAAAACCAATAAAATAATTATGAAATCATGATGTGAAAAAAGTTAATAAAACACTTTAATCATTTATTTCCTGTTCGGGTTATCAATTTTTATTAGGAAAACGGCGCACTGGGAATACAACCTTTTATACCTGTCAAGACTAAATGTCTTCTTCAACTAAGAATGTGGCGGCATTGATTTAGAGAAAAGTATTTACTATTACGAGTCTTTCGTTGAGAAACATTCGATTCTAACAAGAAAATGGGCGACATTGCAAAAGTAAACGCAGTACAATGACAGAAAATGCAGATTAACTCCACAAACACATCGTTGTTGCACAAGTTTACGACGAACATCGTGTCACTTTATTTTCTAAATTACGAATGACATTTGCGAAAGAACCACAGAGTAAATGCCAAATGCCAGATTGTACAAAGCTAAATTCTTACCTTAAAATATTATCCCAGTCTTCTAGGCTCACACAGATAGTTTCCCAACTAAAACGAATCAAAATAAAACTATTCATTTCTTGAGCTACAAACCAAGCAACATGGTGATCGGGTACAAGAATTTGATAGATGCAAATTCTTCTTTATATTCAAAAAAGGGTGTTGAAAACTACCTGTAGTAAAAACAACAAAAGTTCTTTACAAGAATAAATCTTTTGTTTGAAAATTAAGGTAGGCTTAAAAAAGTATGAAAGTTAAAAAATTCAACATAAGAAGCAGAATTCTCCCAAGCTTCCATTACAGCCAGCTGGCTCTCCTAATTAACATAATGACTCCAAGTTTATTTATGTTTCTTTCAAACTGTCAAACACGACAACTGAAAAACAATGAAGAACCAAACCCATATTTGGAAGCCTCTTTTTCCTGCACCTGAAATTTTAATTTCAGATGACTTCGACATGTTTGCTGTAGAAGACAAGTCAAATTTGGCCTTGCTCTTTATTTTATAATTTTGTAATTGACTTTGCAAATACAGATTCAGCGAGAATGGCGACCCTGTTGCTGATGTTTCCAAGTGAAGTGGGCAAGCACGAGTGAATAACCCAGATATACTGATTACTTTTGTCAGTTTTGAAGAAGGATAAAAATCAATTTAATCCGACTTTTCTAGAATAATATAAAAAACACATTAAATTGATATGTATTGCATTTAAAGTTACTAGGATTTAAACTTCAGTTTTTCAAAATATGTGGTTTACGAATATTATTATTTCCACAAACGCGTGAGCTCAAAAGACGATACCAAAACAATATTTTATCAAACAGTTTTACAAATAGTTAAACTATACACCGTAGAGAATGAGAATTTTTTTAAAAAAAAACTGACGTTTCGGACTGCAGTCCTTCGTCGGAAGTGAATGTATGGTTACAAATAAAGAAGTGTTTATATTGCCATGTAAAGCAAGATAATGCAATGATATAGGTATGTAAAAACAATATACATTTTATCATGCTATTACTAAACAAAAACAATTTTGCATTTTTTAAAATGCGAGCAATTGCTGAGAATGCCAAGAGATAAATAAAAGACATAATTTTGGTTTGAAAATGGGCTCGGTTTGTATTTCATTCGCAACATTGAAACATTTAGAAACTTTGTATCCAAAGAGAGTCTGTTGGAAGATAAAAGACTTAGCAGCAAAGTGTTGTATTAACTGCGTAACTGTAAGGAAGTGTCAAAATGGCCTGCAGCCGGTCACGCAATTCAAAATACTAAATGGCCGGCAGTTCTTTTTCTTTTCCCTAAATATAGAAAATTACCAACTAAAATCAATATCGAATGTTCCTATATCGAAAAGGAACCATCAAGCAATTTAGAAGCCGGTGTTAGAACTGAAAATTGGTTCGTAGTTTACGCCAGGCACACTACTGTAGTAAAACTCACAAGTCCGAGTATGACCGTGACAATTACGATTTTTAAAGTACAGATTGGAAATCGCTGAATATTCAAAATGCTTTTTCAGTCATTCCTTTCCGATAAACGATGGATTATAATACATTAATATTTACCTTTTATGAGTTTCAGGTAAAAATTTGGAATAACGGTCATTTAGTGTTTTGAGTTACTTGGCCGGCAGTGAACTTTACTACAGTGATGCCAGTCTATGAACCGATTTTCACTTCCGTCTAACACCGACAATAAATAATGAATAGCTTGACGGCTCTTTATCGATACACAAACCCTCTATTTTTAGGGAAGAAACAAACCGCCGGCCATTAGTGTTTTGATTTGCACGACCGGTAGTCAATCGTCTACGAAAATTTCTGCGAAGGGTCAAAGTGTGCCCGTAAAACTAAGAACCGATTTTTTCTCCTAACGCCAGCTTCTGAATCGCTTTATGGTTCTTTGTCAATAAAATATTCTTTATATATGTACATAGCCATGCGGATGGAACATGATGTTAATTTTTCCACTCACACATACTACCAACCGGGAAAATTTTAAAATACGGTTTAATATTAATAGAAGCTACCCTGGTAGGCAAGCCGGAAAGCGGAGATTTAGCAATACGCAAATTAGTTTAGAGATACACGATATTTGATATTTAGGGGTTAATTACTGGATGTGAGTGGTTTGTTTACAAATACACCAACGCGCTGGCGATATAATGAACAATAAATTTGAATGTTATATACCAACTAATCAAAGTCCATTTTTCTCATACCCTTATTAAACGAAAAGGCATCACGTGCACGTGAACAAGTTTTGCTGTTTCCCGGCAACTAAGCGCTCAGCGGGCAACAATATGTTATGGACCGGTAATAACAAAACCGGAAGTGAATTGAGCTTTGTAACCTTGCTTGGCCTTGGTTGAAGCGGGAAAACCTCGGCGCGAACGTCACAAATTAAAATAAAATTGTCTAAAAGGCAGGAAAATTGCTGGACGTGCGCCAAAAAGCCCATAAATGACAACTTGGAGCAAAAGCTCAATAAAAATAATTTCGATTCATATATTCAGTGGTTTGAGTTTATGGAAGACTCCGCCATGGTTAAATCAAGAAAAATATTTATAACCGCACGGTCTTACCGGTTAGTGACAGATTCAACGAAATCAGGTGATTGATTTTGACCAATTGCAGGCGCAGATTTTTTACATTAAACGAAGATTGCTTACTGATATTTCATATACAAGTTCAATTGCAAATTTAACATTTTACTTGCTAAAATTACAGGCGAGATCACACTGACAAATGTTCATAAGAAAACAAATATTTCCACGATTTTTAGCAGTATGCAAAATTGTTTTGTCCGAGAATCGGGCTTCGCATCTTTTATAGCTAAATCTTTTCCAAGCCGAATGGCTAATTAACGCCGGTGCTTATCTCTGGTTTCCGTAGTGTTACGCTTCCGTAGTGTTAGCTTCCAGCAAATGCTGGTACTCATTTACCTACCCCGGAAGGATGGAAAGCTAAGTTAGATTAGATCAAGAAAAAGTCACATAAATATTTCAATCTCAGCAGAGCCGAGAATGGAACCGAACCTTGTACAGCGGTTGGAAAGCAGAGATTTTACCAACTGTGCAGCCAAGCATTTGTTATAAACAACTGTTCAATAAACTAATAAAGTTATATTACATTCTGTTACTTACTTAAAGCGAGTCTGGCCTTTTTTTGATCCTCTTCCTCTTCTTCCTGGAGTTTCTCGATAGAGTCGCAGATCTGAAAGAAATTATTCAGTTATGATATTGGAAAAGGGGAATAGATTACTATTTATATGAGGGAGTTAAAGGTATGTTGACAGCAGGCCTACTTAATTACTATTACATTTCAGCAGTTGTCTTCATAAATCTACAATTTTCAAGAAAGAACCAGGAATACTTCCAAATATTGGAATTCCAGATCAGTTATAAAAAATTTCTTTCTAATTTTTGATTACCACTACTCATGAAATTTATACTTTCTACTTCAATGTCTTTGTATCGCTGTCTGAAGTGACTGTTTGTTATTGTTGTTGTTATTGTTGTTAATAAACATATTTAGTAAATCTAAACTTTTTTAAGTCTATTATCCCAGGTATCCCAACGGCCACTTTTCAAACTTTCACTCTCTTCTTACTCGAAAATGAGGTAATTCAAAGCTGCCATCAAGAAATTTAGACTTCGCATCGTACAAAAATAAATGAAAAACGTTCAAGGGAATATTGTTCTTTAGAGAGAACAAGAAAGAAAGTGGCCATTAGTAAAACCTAGTAAGTATTTTAGATTCTTATTCAAAAGCAATTTAACTGAAGAACGATTCAATGGTATAATTTTTTATAGAGTACAATAATCTATGTCCAAACTACGAGTTGCCCAATTAATTTAATTGTACTTTAATTATCTAGTCCTACATGTGTGTCAGCCGGGAAAAAAACACATGTTACACATGTACTACGTTTTCAAAATGAAACCGTGCGCACAATAACAAGCTGTGCTTTTTGGAAAGACAAATTAAATGAGAACCGCAGGGCTGAAAATGTTTAAACTGGCTTTATTATGTTATTCATCTTGGGGGTAGCTTTGCAATTAACTTGTTTATTGCGTAAAATAAAAAGGATGAACAGAAGAAAAAGAAAACATTCTTGAAGGTCGATAATATTGCAAGCATGTAGAGTGCTTCTGTCAAATTCCATGGTAACAATAATGAAAAACACAACAATTGAAGAGCTAAATATTATCTTATAATTGATCTAATAGTCTGCATGATGAACTGAAATTGAATTACAAAGTATTTACACTGTAAATGTTTTGAAATATCGAAGTGCTAATACTGTAGTTCTAAAAATATTTTCTCCTATAAAATCTGGCAGCTTAGACTGAATCAACAAAAAAAGTAGATTGAATCTCGAATTTGATCACTGAGGGGCAATGATTTTAATATAACAACTTTTATTATCCATACTTAAAAGCTAACATTACACAAATGTGTTATATACGTCAAAAATGGCCTGTGAAGAGTTGTTCTTAAGGGTAACAATGTGGCTAACTGATGCTTTAGAACCATAATCGCAATAATAAATATTTACAAACTAGAAAACATAATTTCACATATGATTAGATCATGAATGCAATTATAAGATAATAATAAAAATAATAATTATATTAATAGTAATAATAAAATAAAAATAATGCTTGTTAAAATTTATATAGCGTCATTCAGTTCTATTTACAATATTTACAAAGTTGTATAGAATCTCATTGAATGTCAAAATCTGTTACATTTAGGTTTCCACTAAGAGAATAAAAACATATGTAAATACAAAACAATCTAATTAACTAAAATCTTTTAAAAATAAAATAGAAAAAAAATCTCTATTGCTACTCCAAGCAGTAGAAGCGGCATTATGATAAAAACCTCTTTCTATACATTTTCACATTATGTCAAGGCACTCTCAACAAGAGTTTAATTGCTGAATACAATGTTCTTGTCAGTCTGTTAAAAGTATAAATTTGTTAAATATACAAACATTAAACCATGAATGGTTAAATTTAAAACATCAAATTAGTCTCTCACTACCTTAATACATCGGTAGAAATGTAATTGTTGTTCAACTGAGACCAAAAACTTTTTTTAAAACAAATAAAATCATGCAAGCAGTTAAAATGTATAAAATATGTCTAAAGTTTTCAAGCTTCTTACTCTTAGCTTTGTTATTAGGTAATAACATCACTGTTATCATTTGTCAGCTTTTATTAATCATCGCTCTCGTAGTAACTTGAATTTATAAACGAATTAGCACAATACATAACTACAGCAGAGCATTATTACTATGCATAAATCTAATATCCTTTGTTTAAAAACAGCAAGCAATATCAAAACCATACTTCTACCACAACTTCCTAGAAACTTAATATTCCCGTAAGCTATGCTACAGAAATCAAAAGCTCTGCTGTTAATTTTAAAAAATATTTTGAGTTTCACTGTAATTAGATTAAGTTTTGTTTTGAGGTGTTACCTCCAAACAAAAACCAAGCCAGTTTTTAAAATTTTGTAAAGTAATAATTCGACTTTAAAATTGCCTTGAAAGATCTCTTCAGCAACCAAGAACTTATTCACAAATTTTACAGCAACTTGCACAGTCAAAGACTAAAAAGACTTCATAATGCATAAACTTTCTGGAAAAGTAATCAATTGTGCTTAATGGAAATATATTTTCTCGTGACAACAAACTAACATAAATCTTTTACACAAAACTATTACATGCGCTTTTAAACAACTACTGCTCTGCTTCATCTTATATTGGGCGATTACTTAATAGCAATGCAATAACTTGCAAGATGCATCGTTTAAAGCAAGCCATTGTTTCACATTTTTAAATGCGTATAACTAAGATTGTAAAGGTTTTATGTGGCAGTTGCCTAATGATTGCTTCACGAGAAGCATGAAACTCGGAGTAGCAAATTGACTCCATCAATCTATTTATAGCTCTGGTTTTCCATTGAGCACTTTTATAGCGGATGGAATCTTCAGCCTGTCTACTTGTAGTAGTTATATAATTTTTATATATAATCTTAGAAATTTATGTGCCGTTTAAAATTGTGTCCACTGATGTTACAAAAAGGATAAAATTACGGTGGAAACTTTAACTCAAACAATATATCAACGGTATTATTAGTTTTATGCAAGTCAACATTTGCTACAACACAGTATTTTCTAACAAATCAACATTGAAGTCGTATTTTTCTAGTGCAGCAAGTAATCATGATCTGGGGCTGACTCAGCTTGGCAACAGTTTTGAAGACAAGTTCAAATTAAAATGTTGGATGTCTGAAACATGTGTGTAAAATAACATGTAGTACTTCACGTGTTCATATAAACATCAACTCCTGAACGTTTTGAACGAAATATGAATTCAAACTTTACGTTTTTCTTAGTTTGATGATCAATTTTTAGCTCAAAATTGAACAGAAATTGACCAATGGCATAAACTTCCGAATGTCGACGTATCAATTTCGAACTGACAATCAAAAATGGTTGTAATATATATTGATCTTTATATATACACATCCAGCTTCTTATGTATTACAAAGAACTAATTAGCCCATGTTCAAAAGATAACAAATCCCATATGTACATCATTGGACATACAAACACAACAACATTAAACAACAACTTTCAAAGTATACCAGCTTCGTAATCCAGTGCAAACTGTTATTTAAAAAGAGTCCACTTCTTCAGCTACAACAAAAATGCTATAAGTTGCACTGGGCATAATTTTTCTTTCCGTCTACATGTCTTGGAGCGTCTATTTGTTTGGATCTATAATTATATATCTATATTTATATCGAACAGGTGAGTTTTACACACAATCTAACTGGTGACTGTAAATACACAGCCAGAGCAGTGTCCTTGAGACGCGAAATATTTGTGGCTTAAATTTAATTTCAGCCATCAGAGAGTTATTTTAGCTTAAAAGAAGCTGAACATCTTTGTATGTGGAGAAAGATTTAACTTTATAAAATAAGAAAACAATTCAAAAAAGCTAAAAAATATTAACATTATTTCTGCCAAAGTAATTTCAACTGCATGCTATGTTTCGAATTTTCAAAGCAGGTTAGAACAAGATGGGCTCTGATATATTAAAAATAAATATAAACCCTGTTTGTATTTAAAGGTCTTGATCGGGTCAACTGAAATAAAAAGCCCAAATGCCACTCCAACAAAAGATGAGTTTTGCCAACATTTACACAATTAAGCAAAGTTACATACTGATTGAAATGACAGTTTCCTTGAAGTCCCTCTTCTAAAAGGACATGAGCCTGAAGATTCAGTAAGACTTCTTGAAATATATGCAAAACATGTATTTCCCATAAAACATTGATCACTCCTGTTTTGTTCTTGTGACATGTGACTTCTTTTAATTACATTCTTCTTGTGGCAGTACAATAGGGTTTTAATTTAGGGCTTGTCAACAAATCCTACATGACAATGAGCCAGAAATAAGCTGATTGGTAAATGGAAGAAAAGGAAGTGTAAACACTCAAGCAGTTAGCCACACAAAATTCCTGATTGGCTTGGTGCAGGCTTTTATCACCTGCTGCACTCAAAGACCAACAACCATTGGCTAATGCTTCATAACAGACTCAAATGGAACTGATAATGTATGCTAATGACTGAGAGTAAATGTTGCTTGTATTTGCATAACAAAGATATTTTTTTCTTTCATTTTGCCAGATATTGATCACGTCTAAACACTATGAGACAAAAGGCATTTTAACTTTCAAAACAAGGCCTTCCCAGCACCAGTTAAGTACACCGTAAAACAAAGTTTTTATGACAGAAATAGCGATGCAACACACATTTTAAACCAGCTTACTTTTATGTTATTGTTTTCTGGGTAAGAAGAAAGATATTATTATAATTTGGAGTTTTTTTTATTTTTAAGAACCTTTTGGTATCTAAAGCTTTTAGTCATAATAAAATTTAAACAACATTTTTTTTTCTATTTCTTTAACAACTATGACATATAAAGCTTCTTTCAAAGCCTTGTAAACAGTACATTTTATAACCAAACGGCATTAGTCATTTTCAGCTCAATCTTTTCTTTTGTTATGAAAGCCAAAAGGTTTCTCTTTATTTGTCAGAAATATTAACCCAAAATTGAGAAACAAGAAAATAAAATTCATATTTCAAGAACTATTGACTTTTTTTTTCATTAAACTATAGGCTGTAATATTTGTAGTTTTTTTATTCTCTAACTATCAAAACCAGTAAGCTGGTGTAAAGTATACCCCAGAAAATATTTAAAATGATACAAGCTGATCTAGTAAAACGACACAGCTCTCTTACTTTAACTGACCAAAATTAGGAGAATAGCTTGGACTCCTCACAGTTATAACAATTTTTCTAACTTACAGTTAACAGGTTAGAACACATTTTTGAAAGCAATATGTTAGGTTTTTTTAAGATTTTTCAAATCGTTTCCCTAGTTTTGAAGACGCAAACTTGAAAATATTGGTAAATAATTATCAAATAGAGCCAGTTTGACTTTCATCCATAAAACTGCTTGTGTGATGTACTTTGAAATCCATGTACATGATCAACGACCATTCTCTCAGAACTACTTTTAATTAAAAAGATCAGTTCAACCAAAATGTCTTTTCCTTTCACTACAAGTTCTTAAAGAGCAACAAATCCAGCTTTTTCAGTTGCATGCATATTCTTTGTAATTAAATGTTGATTAACATACAAATGACATGAATTTCTCATTACAATAATTTAAGAATGAAAAATCGGTTGGGACCAATGGATTTTCTTTCTTTTTCCGAAAATGATGTCATGTGCTGAAAACTTTTCACATATATTCCAGAATATTCTTATTAATCAGCCATATTTTCCAGTCTCTAAAATTAAGTTCACTTAATTTATAAATTGTAAGCAAAAATATATTTTTGAATCTTGGTAAGGCCTATAGCTAATTTCCTGCTATAAAACCAGTTCCACATAAAACTAGAATATGCTAACCTTTGAACTTAAGTTTGCCAAGTGAAAACATATGAAATACAGTGTATCTTGAAGATACTGTGTAAAATGAATTCTTTCATTCCAGTGTCGAGACAGTATGAATAATCTTCATGCTTAGATTATGTATTAATTTAATAGAATTGCAGGCTTCAAGATTCCAAGCTGCTTTCTCTAGGATGCCAGTGCTGCATTCGTACCAACTTGGATATAAGCCCCAGTAGTTGGAAGCATGTCATTTTAAGTGCTTATACTGCCATACAAACTCAATCTCAACCACATAACTATTACCTGTTTGCAAGGTGTTTATTTTTTTGTTTTCATAATCTTCAAATATTGTTTCTTTATTCTAATAACTGAAATTTTAATAATTTATGTTTATTTTGAGTTGTTCTAATGAAGGACTAAAACTTACCTTTTCAATAAAAACTGAAGTGAGCATTATTAAATCAACCCAGCCTTATTCTCAGGGCATCTCTCTGTGAGAGAGAGAGGCCCTGGGATTGAGGCTGAAATTAACCCCTTTTACTGTGCGTTAGTTTTAGAAATTTTACAGAATGTTTTAGAAATATATTGATCACTTTAAAATTATACTTAAATCATTAAAATAAAATCAAAATATAGGTTCATCTCAAAATTCTAATTTGATGGATTACAATCATTTCTATATTATAAAAAAAAATTTTGACAGTGACGCCAACCTCATTAAATCAAAATGTAGTATAATCTTTGTCTAAGCTGGGCCATTTATCATGGGACCCATAGATTGCCATTGCCTCTTAACTAAACACAATGTCATGACTTCTGTTTCACATTAAAATTTCCATATAAATTACGAAGGGCACCCTGTTTTCAGTATTACAGCAATACAGATGGCAACTTGAAATTGCCTAACTAAAGATGAAATTGAAAGGATCTAACAGTGTATTGAGAAATTACTTATAAAGTTGGGGTGCACTCGATGCAGAAAAACATTCTAACAATCACTCACAAAAATTTCTTCATTTGTAGATTTGAGCTATATTACATGGTCTAGATCTGATTAAGAAAACGAAAGAAATAATTATAGGTACACAGGTGATTGTTCAAATACTATTCAGTGAAAAGATCATTTATACCTATAGAAAACTATCAGGTGTTTCCTGCATATAAATACTAATAATATCTTCAGAATGGTAATGTTCACTCTTTGAACTTGCTTTGGTCTACCATTTTTTTTCTCTGACAATAAACTCTTCAAATTCTATGAGGATCGATAATGAATAAATTAAGGATCAAAAGTTAGCTTTAAATTGGAAAAGGACTTTTAAAATTGTATAAGATTTTTTGCTTGGCATTTTCTTATATTTGGTAAAAGACTAAGTTAATGATTCATCATCATCATCATCAATCCAGTTTTGATCCGGTTTTATCCCCATAAACAAGGGTGGCCGGATTT
>ERZ1740055.110-NODE-110-length-15294-cov-10.484546_pt1 | contig 15294 bp, 9 predicted proteins | sample MGYA00581747_ERZ1740055 | MGnify/ENA primary metagenome ERZ1740055 (study PRJEB43018, sample SAMN04849739) | marine metagenome | isolation source: floating plastic debris | place: Pacific Ocean | collected 2008-08-28 | study: EMG produced TPA metagenomics assembly...
AACACAATAAAAGCTTTGAGCAGTATCTTTAATGTATAAAAGTACTTGCAAGGAAATCTTCTCTAAAGTTTTTTTAAAAACTGTAGAGCAGTACTGTGACCGTTGAAAGAGACTGGATCTTTGAATTTATAAAAAATCATTCAAAGGATGAAACCAAACTGGCAGAAAAATGAAATACTCAACTTATCAATAAAGTAGATTTTGCATGGAAAAATCTGTTCAGTGTAAACTTTGGGAAGTTCATAACCAATCGTATCGGTGATGGCATAATAAATTAATTCTATAACAATTTGAAAATTTCGAGTGCGCCTAAAGTTGAGTTAATGATCATGCGAGATTCATTCATGATTTCCAAATCTCTTGGCTTGTTATTGTTATAAATTCAAAATTTTTAAAATGTCTGTAGCGATCTTGAGTCAAAAAACATTTTTTTCCAAAATAGTTTAACTTTTTTAAAGATAACAAATACTTTAAACGGTCATGTGTCACTTATATTTCAGAGAGGAATATTATCAATGCGTGTGAACCAAGCTGATATAGTCGAATAGTTTTCTGATCTTGTTCATGTTTTATGGTGTACTCAAAAATATTACTGTAGTATTTCATTGGTAGCCGAATAAGAGCATTATGAGCGACCTTTTAACGATTGCATGAATGCGCCTGACGAACTTGAGACGATCGAGAATCGATTAAAAATTTTCTATAGATTACGCCATGAAATCCTGACTCCCCAACCACCGCTATAGCTCTCCACGAGCTAAAAAAACCGAAACAACGATTTACACCATTATTTAGAGAATTTCATAACCTTTCCAATGGTGTATAGATTGAAGGGTGTAAAACAAAGGAGATATAAGTTATAAACTGAAAACACCATTCAAAGTGTACTGTAACCTCAAGATATATGAATGCTTGTTATCTACAGCCAGTACAAAAATAATCGCCGGTAACCATTCCTTTAGAGACTTGCAAATTTTTACAAACTCAAGCTACCTGGAGGAGGGATTTCGATGTCTTGTGTCTGTTGCACATTTGTTCTTCCCGGGCGTGGATCAAAAGCTGGTACAAGAGCAGAAAACTGACGCTTTAGAACAAACTCATCATCCCAAGTGCGCCTTCGGCAGCCTCGCTGCTCCAGCTCTTCTTCAACCTATCAACAAAACACAATATCCTGTTTCTTTTATCATTAGCAATGTCCTATTCTATAAATTAATCCCGGCCATAGAATATTTAGGAATTCGTTTGCCACTTCATTTTAAATGTTCCTTTTTTAAGAGTAAACGTTTTAAAGAGAAACGTGAAAAATGACTAAAAACCTTTTTAGCAAGATAGAGTAGGACACACAATCGGCCTTAACACTTCTTATGAAATCCTTCCCTGAGACTACGGCCCGAACATTTTCACAGCTTCTGAAATTAAAGCATACGGAAATCTTCTCAATGGAACACAAATTTATTCTGGGCGAGCTAACGACTAAAGCTCGTACCTCATCATAATCATCTTCATTGTCTTCCTCATTCTCATCATCATCATCTTCATCATCATCTTCGTCATCATCCGGCTCTGGTAAATCATCTTCATCTTCAAGGTCAGCAAGAAGTCCTGAGCCACGCACTGCCTCATAAACCTCGGCCTCGATATCAGAAGCCCTTGAAAGACTGCTAGTTGGCGTACTACTGGTGCTATAGGTAGGTATCATATTCCCGCTACCACTGAAATGATATCAAGATCAACAATGTCAATGTTTAACTATGATGATACTAATGATGATTGGAATCAGAAATTCATTTCATAAGAACTGTGTAGTGGAAGCTATGAGAAAACCTTGAGAAGAAGCAACGGAATCGTGAAAGGAAACATCAAATAATATATCGTGGATAAAGCAGATCAAAATCTATGAATTTTCAAGCTCGTTCTGAGTGTGGCAACTTTCTTTGTTTAGCACCACATACTTAATTAATGAAGAGCAAATCGTCTATCTTAAAATTCCTCGGCAAAGATCGGAAACCCTTAGAAAATTGTGAGTACACAAAATTTTTGTGAATCATAGCACAGAAACAAAAGGATTTTTTGGCATTGTCGCTGTTCTTTTGAGCAAAAACTCCTGTCTGTTGTTTCTTCTGGGAAAACCATATATTTTTAACTTTCACAAACACACCACAACTGTTAAAACGAGCTACGAAAAAAGATGTAATGTCTGAAATTAAATCCCCCAATTCGTATAAGTTCTTCTCTAAATCTAAAGACGCTCGTTCTAAAGACGTTCATTCGTACTCGTCATCGTCACTAGTTTCTTCCTTCCATAAAACCTATCCATTTCTCACAACTAAGTCTAAAAACATCCAACATAAACTTTACAGTAACTTTTGGACTACGTTATTTGTCAATTCGGTTTACAACGACTGTTTGCAATCAAAATTTCGGTGTCTCTCGTGTTGCACTAAGGGGCCGTTTAATAATTACGTAGCGGTAAATTGATCATTTTAACCACCCCACCCCCCCTTATCACGCTTATCGTACTGAAAATCATACCCCTTTTCGTTAGATCACGTTAACAACGACCACCCACCCACTAAACTCCTGATAAAATAAACGTTGGATGAATGCAGTGATTAATTATATTTTGTGCCACTAAACGAACTTAATAAAGTACATTATTTTTTCTATTAATTAAAAGGGTAATGTTTTTCATCTGTCAATTACATATAAGATGCCAAAAGAAAATTAAAAAAAAAACCCTTTGCTTTCAAGATGGAGTCTCTGTCCGCAAATCTGAATGAGAAAAAATGGTCACCGTTAAATTTTCTACCTTTTGCCACATCGGCTCAATCGCTTCGGCGGCATGGGAGTTCCAGCCATTTACTGGACTACAAGGATATCGTCCATGTTGGCATCATTCTCGACTTCGTCGATGACAGGCCATTCTAACTCCTGCACGGTCATAATGTTCTAGGTTTTTTTCGTTTAAATTCTAAAGGGCTATGTCAAGCTACTTTAGCACTTTCTTAAAATCCCAAATATGTCTAGCCCTCAATTGAAATTTACAAATAATGGTCTAGGTTTGTTATTTAAGACTATATTATGACGTTTGTTCTGTTTCCTGTCATTTGTTGCAACGGATGGCAAGGATGGAAATGGATTGAAACTGGAAAACTTTGGGCTTAACTTTTTTTAAAAGTTTTGATGCTATCTCAACAAAAACTACCAAAACACTTATATGTCGCGCCATTTCATTAGATACTCACCACGCAATTTATCAGGAACATTTTGTGAATAAGTAAAACCACTCAGTATCGATTTTAGCAAAAAAAATGACCCAAATTACAACAAAATTGTGGTGACATAGCCTCTTTTATATTAACGTTATTCATTCTTGACCTCACGGCACGAACATAGTAAAATCCGCTATGTCACGAAAATCTCCGCATTCCACTTAACCCTCCTCAAGCGTTACGGTCCCTATCATATACGCAGTTTAAGTAATGCGATTAACTATCTTTTGTTTAGTTCTTTTGAAAACAAGAAAAGCACTTAAAGTTCTCAACTCAATTCCAAAGGATAACGTTTAATATCCTTGAGTTATATAACAAGGAAATTTCCACAGTAACAAACAACGTTTTACAAACTTTTAGTAATTTGCAATTTTAATGTAGTTTTTGAACAAAATGAGGTGACTTTTTAAGGACTAGTAAAAGCTGAATTCGAGGATATAAACGGTAAAAACTAGTAGTAGCTACCGCTAAGTGCCAACGAGATCTGAAATATAAGTTTCCAAGTTAGCATCTTTGTGGTGGTGAATGTCAGGTACCTGGTCACAATAGTAAAAAAAGGTATTGAGACAATAAAGACAATAGTTGTATTAATAATAGTTCTTGTGACGCTACAAGCAACTAAAATTGTTTGTTAAATTCAATTCATCGTACATACCTCCCGGAGCTCCCGACATTAACAACAAGAACTGAGGTCTCTGTACTTGTAGCTGCTCTTTCTGTGTGAGTCCGAGATACACTTTTCTCTTTGCTCTGGTGACTTTCAGTTGATCCCTCAGGCAAATTCTGTGATACTACATTTCCCTCCTTTTCAGCTTGTAGTGTCTCTGATATCTCGCTAGATTGCTGTGAGACAGTGGTATCCTCCCGTAGCTGGTCAGCCTGCTTTTCGATAGAGGAGCCCTCTGCACTTCCATCAGAACCTAACATAATAACTGATTCCTCTCTATCCTGCTCAAACGGCGTATCCTCAGAAGAACTATCAACACAAGCCACTACCTCTCCCGGTTGATTAGCTAGTGCATTCTCGATTATTGAAACTGTTTCCAGTGTTCCCGGACTCTCACCTAGAATTCTCGCAAGTGGAACACCAGTACCTTCTCGAACTAAAACATTGACAGTACTCCCAGATTTGATATTACCTGGTTCAACAGACCCTTCTCCAACACTATCACAGGAGCCCTCATGAATTTGCTCTGAAGAACTTTCATGCTCACCCGAAGATTGTTGTTCAGGAACAGGATTAGGTTCCTGATTAGGTTCATCCTGGGCAGGAGCAGAAAGTGGTATCTCTTGTTGGTTCGTAGAAACAGATGTTTTTGGTCCTGAGTTTCTCATGTCAACAACTTTTAAGTCGTACTTGTTATCTGATCCCGAACGAATAGAGTTTGAAGAAGAATTATTCCAAGATACTTCAACCCAGCCGGCTGGTAAGTCGGTATCATGTCTTGTTACTACAATTAATTCAAAGAAGAAAAAAAGGTTATAGACGGCTGAGTCACTTACAAATGTTTCTATATATGTACTTATGCTCAAATTTGACGAGTTAAAGATCTAGGCTGAGTTCGCCAGTGAAGAAAATCCAACTCGAGATATTGAATATAGTGAAAAGAACACAATTACAGGCAAGATCCAGGATAAAAATGATATAAGACTAGAAACAAAGACATTAAAACACAAATAAGTACGTCTGATGGGAGAGAAAATCGAATGTTAACTTGTGATACATTGGCTATGATAGTTAACACGCGAATGCTTGGCTGATTCTCAGGCCAAACTAAAGGATCCTCCATTGTCCAAAAATACTAATCTAAACGATATTAACACCACCCATTTGATAAATTCTTTGTATATAGAAAATGCAAAATAAAGTAGTGATAAGCTATATACAAAGATTTTTGAATTGGACCAAAGGTAATATACCGTTTCAGAATAATGTTGTTAAGCAGTCGAGGATCCCTTTAATACCATTTACAGTCTCTAGAGGTTTCTTGTGTTTCTTAAATGAATAACTTATGATATGAAGCAATACTTGGAACGTAATACTGGAAGGAAAAGCCTTAGTTCTAAGAGTCCCAAGGTGACGCAGGCATTTTAGTGAAATATATACATAAACATGAATTAAAACAATATAAAGATTTACTTAATGTAAAAAGTTATTATCTAGATAAGTAAAGTAGTTTAAAAATGAAAAATCTGCTAACAAAGCGGTTCATAACTTTCAGCCCCAAAACCTTAACTAGTTCTAACATGCGAAACATCTAAAACGTTTGAGTAAATGTAAATCTTTTTCAATTTATTTGGGAAAAAAAGCACCATGATGGCGATGACACATTTTCTCTTTACTGATATAAAAGTAAAGTTGTAATGCACAACAAACTTACCATTTTGGATATCACCTGCAGCAAGTACCTCTCCAATACCTTCAGGATCTTTGAACTTCCAGTCCATCCCACGAACTACTTTACTGCTAACCGTCAAGTGTTTCAGCATCTGGGTGCGGATCAGACGGCGCTGACGGCGCAGGGCTGCTTCTACCTCTCTGGCTGCCTTACCTGGACACAGCGGCCAACAGGGCTTCAGTGATGTACGAGTTTGACTACTCTGGGAGTCAGATTGGGAGTTTTTTGAGTTTCCATGATCAGGAACTACGAGCAAGAATACTTAGTAAGCTTTCTTAACTTCATTATTAACTTTACTACAGTTCAGTTCATACAGTTGGTATGGTTTTTTTTTTGTATTTAAACCTGCCAAATACAATGTTATAGGATGTAGATACCACTATTTTCATCTAATTCAACTAAGAACTATATCCTTTTTCTACAGCAAAGACAATCATTTCTTGGGTCCCGTTTAAATTTTTATTTATTTTCCTTTGGCGGAAATTTTCTAGAAATCGAGGAACCCAAGACATGAGTGAATAAATGGAACATTACTTTGAATAAATGAATGGATGGATGGATGATACATGAATGAATAGAATAAAGAAATGGACAGCATGTAATTAATGCATGATGATATTTATTAATAGTGTTAAACCTTTACACTCGATGTGTTTTTCGTAACAGAAAAAACAAAACATGACCTAATGTCTACATTCAATTACTGTTTAATCATAATTAGTTATCATTGATCAAGTTCACTAACCTATTGGATCTTCAACGGCCTCCATTACAGCTCCATATATCTCCAGCCCTGACAGAGAAAGGTAATGTGTCTGTCCACTAGCATTCTTCCCGTTCTGCAACAAACGTACATGCCTCCAGCCCTGGGAATCTTCTGGTGGTTGCAGAGGCCAAGATGCTGTCGAGCCTGGTTCATTTAACGAATTATCATCAGTGTGTGTATGTAACGTTGTCCAGTTCTTCCCATCTTTACTTACTTGGAATAACCAGTTGCGCAGAGCTGACCTGTGAAACAATAAAATGTGTAACTAAGTAAACTCACTTGTCATCTGAATCCAGTAAAAAATGAGCACCTTTAGTGTTTTGCACCTCGTTTTCTGGCATATGGTCACCAAAAGCATATTACCAACTATAAAAAGATCAAAATTTTTAAAAATAATTACAGTATCTATCCCAATGCATGAACTAGCAATATGTTTTAATTTTAACATTAACGGAATTTTTTGAAAATCCATTTCGTTTCCATCAGTTGTATTTCAGTAAATTTCTGGAAAAATGTTTGTTTGTACTCCCCCCTCCAGCCTCCACGTCAACAAAATTTTGGTTGTCGTCCCACATGGCCGTATCTTTTAAACAAGGTGTTTGATAGTCGTTATCCTAAAAAGATTCCATTCGTCAGCGAAAAACAGACAATGATACACAATCAAATCGCGAATTGTTAGGTATCGACGTAGGATTATAACTTTGCTGTCTCACCTTCCATAGCCTCTAGCATGCCGCAGAGTATAACAGCTGGGAATGATCCACACCCCAAGGTCAAGTGCAAACCACGCATTCCTTAGTAACACACACAAGAACAACAATTAACTCCTTAATACTAGAGCTCAAGTTTCGTATGTACTTTTTAATATTTATAAACCGTTAAAGTAGAACTACAGAAAATTCGTTCAGTTTTGAACTAAAAGGTTACGGCAAAGGAACTAGATCATAATTTTGAATACTAAAACAAACCTAATGACTGAAAAAATTGTGAAAATTAGGACTTTTATAAAAATCTTTTACAATTTCTAAAACATAACAAAAAGACAAAAATCAATGAATATTTACATGAAAATACTTTGATCATAGTTTGATTACAGACCATAAGAGTGCATGAAAGATTTTAGAAGTAGTTCGTACATACATACATACATAAGCTAATATCTGAGAAAATTCAATCGCTGGTGGCTAGAAGAATTCAGTTTTTCATGTTCATTTAGCCGGTACTACCTCAAATACTACTCCCTCCCCACAACAACATCTTAATAATCAAGGTGTATTAGTATGAAGTATCTTCGATATCTCTATGTCTACGACATCGTCTTAGAAAAGCAAACATTCCATCACTATGTCTGTTTTATAAGCTTGAATTTCAAGTTTTAAACTCAGATCTTTTTTGTCTGTGTTCATTTGCTACTAAAAAAAATGAGTGATGAGGCAGCTTATAAACTATGAAGTCAGCAATAACACGCCTATATATAGCTAATATTATACAATTGTTTAATTACTTGTCATCATTGGTGTGACAGTTGAGTGCTGCGCTATCACGGCTTAAGATATCCTCTAGTTTGCCATAAGGCAGGTTCTTTCCTTCTGATGATGTAACAACAACCAGACCAACCGATGCTGGGTTTACCCATTCAGACATACTCCTATAAAAAATATACAACGTTATTAAACTTTAATTATATTGTTATATAGAATAAACAAACTAAACAACAATTATTAAACTTTCCCGCTCTCAAACATGAAGCACGACAGCAATGATCACCGGTTGGTCAACAATTTTCGAGACGTTGACCAGCCAGGGAACATCTGATTTGAACTCATCCACGTGACCTCGATTTAGCCAATGTGAGCGAACATTCAAGTTGAAAACACAACAGCTATACAACAATCCGAGATGTTCAATAAATTGTTTTAGATGACCTTCTAATATTTGATATCAAATTTATAAAACTGATTATTACATGAGCTATCGAACCAAGCAACAAAAATGTATCAAGACAAATTGCAACTTCTATAACAAATTATAAATTAGTAAGAACAAAAACCACAGCCCTGTACACTGTTCCTACCTTCCATTTGTTCCAATCCAATAAATCAATCCATTTTCATCGAAATCTCGACCATGAGTGAGGTGAAATTTGTGACCAGCTTTAAGTCGCTTGACAAAGTTGAAGGTCCCTCTATCATAGTCATACCACTGTTTGGCTACCATTTTTAGCAAGTGCTTTTCCAGTGAGCACACTGAGGTTAATGGTTCCATCTTTAAATTTCGACCACTCCTGTCAATCAGAGCAGTCTCGCCAGGGGCCCTCTCAAGTCGGAACCTCAAGCGCCTTGTAAGCACCTAATGAGGGCCAGTTATCAGTTAGGCTTCAAAACATGAGGAAAGTGTGGGCTTTTATAACAATTTCGAACCATATTTATGGCTTGTTCCTGGCTAATCCAGGCAATTTAATACCTTTTTTAGCGCCAGAGCACGGCAACTTTTGAAAACCTATAAAACAGGAGCTTTTTAGTGTACTGCTTCTTAGAATAGGTGCAACTGTACCAAAAATGCTAGTCAAGAAATGTTTTGAGCCCACGTGATTAGATGACATAAAAAAAGTAGTTATGAAACGATGTTGCAAATATTATCAAACTATAACTACAAATTTACAAAAGTAATAAAAATGTGTTTGGTTGTTAAAAAAAATAGTTTGTTAATTATGGGATACATAGTAATGCTGTACTAAAGAAAAATTTCAACAGTACTCGCTATATTAGCGTAACCTGGCCTAACCTGCAATCCTGTTCCCGGGGAATCGTAGGTGTACAACGGTAGTTTCTCCATGGACTCCAGTACAGCAACCAGTTTTCGCACCAGTATCACAGCTGGTGCAACAGCATCAGGGCTAAAAGAATAAAGTTAAAAAGAAAAAATGATGAAAAGTAAGATAAAGTTTCCAACATCTGAGTGCATACAAAATGAAGCATGATCAATTCCAGGACTTTAATATCAAGTTATTCAACTACGTTTTCACAATAAATTAATAAATCTAATGAATGGAAAAAATAGTCTCCTTCTGGTTAACCATTGAACTTGTTTCTGTTTCTGTTTCTGTTACACACACGCAGACACCTGGAATTTGACCCATGAGGACATTTTGAAGCCACATGGTACAAGAGTATTAGGGAACAATGAAGATTCTTTGCATATATAAATAGAATGCTGCATTGGAGTTTCTACAGAAGCAGTTTTATAAATGATAACTTTTAAAAGAATTTTAGAACTGACTTTTCGGACTGCAGTCCTTCGTCAGAGTGAAAAGCGAAGGACTACAGTCCGAAACGTCACTTCTAAAATTCTTTTCAAGTTATCAATTTATAAGACTGATTTTTTGCGCATTTTGGTTCTCAAGTTCTGTAGTGAAATAAATATCACACATTGCTTTAACTGTAAAGGCAAACCACTTACATAAACTAATCTAATGAAGTTGTCCCTGAACTGCATTTTTGATAAAATATAAAACGAATAAATGCAGTTGCTGCCTAAAACAATATTAATATGGTAAAACTTTTAAAAACTTTAAAACTCTAAGAGATATAAAAATCTAGAATATCAGTTTTCGCCGTTCTATGGCATCATGACAGATATGATAGAATGTAGAGCAAAGTCACCAAATATAATGGTACGAAGCTTACTCTGAATTGTTTCCACGTTCTTACGCCTTAGCTTTGTCTTCCGTACTCTTGTTTATAACGCACTGTTTTACATACTAGGGACCCTTCTGTTATCACACCAGTTATATTTGTCGACTTTGCTCTACATTCTATCATATCTCTGATGATGCGGTATAGCGGTGAAAGCTAATATTCTAAATGTTTTTATCTTTTAGAGTTTTGAAGCTTTTTTAAAAGTTTTACCATCTTACTACAGTTTTAGCCTGCAATTGCATTTATTCGACACTTCCATAAAGTTGTCGTTAAAAATCGCGATTTAAACTTGGCGACAGTAATTCTTCTACACCTTGGAGTGGCACTGAATGATCCGTAATTGGCCTGCACCAGAAAAAATGTGAGCACTTGATAGCTCTGTTTGTAAGGGCACTGCATTGGTATCACAAAGTTCACAAATTCAAAGCCTGTTGAGTTATGACTTTAACTTCAGGATTTTCTCTAGCAGTGATATGGTAAACATCTCTGCAAAGACTATTTCATAATTCAATTTCTAGTAGCCGCCGTTACAACTAAGAACAAGTGAATAAAACATTGATTTGACCGAGTTACACAGATATATTACAGTTAATCCGAGAGAGATTAAAAGAAGGGAATCATGCAAACCCGTATAAGAAAGAAACCATCAAGTTCTTCCTGTAGTGATCCAATCCCACTGTGTAAATGTCACTATCAGATATCCCATATAATTTATGACTATACATGTGCGACAAATGGCAAAGACTAGATTGCATTTTACTGAAGCAAGGTATAACTTTTATAGCGTTAATAAAAATTACAAACCTTTCTTCATTTATTTCCCTTTCTGTTTCACCAAATGCCGACTTGAACACTGCAACTCGGCTTGCAACCATTTCTGCAGACACATTCTCCATATTGTCATCCTCAAGTATTGAAGGCTGCAAAAAACAAGGATTCACTTACTAAATAGTAAAACTTAAAGCATTCAAATACACCTTTTCTGCCCGAGGAGTTTTCAAGGAGTTAAGAAGTAGAAAACATTTCTTAAGAAGTTAAGAAGTAGCACAGACCTGTTTAAAATAAGTTTTAATTTTTGAATAAAGAGAATGCTCTTAATGTCCCTTCAGGACTTTAGTCTCAAATGTTCGGTAACGTAATTACCAATTTGTGGCATGCATTATAACATATTAATTAAATTCAAAAGCGCTATTTATTTAGCCGGATAAAAGGGGGCACTACGGGCACAAACTGTTCATTAGTTTTGCCTTTTGATAAGCAAGGACTTCAAATTTGACTTGTAAAACCCAACACTATAGCCAATGATTCACTGACAAAGGAAACCTTTATGTTAACAGCTCCAAATTAGAATTGTATAAACAGTCTTTCTCTCGCTTTGGGGCTAAACTGTGGAATGAGATACCTTGTAACATACGACAACTCCCTAAGAATAAGTTCAAAGCAACTGTCCGCAATTTACTTTTTGATATTCTGCATTCAGAAAATGATTATATTGATATCCCCACCTTACTTCAAAAGGTAAAACTTCCCATAAATACTGAAAAATAAAGACTTCCTTATTAGTTCGTTTTATTATTTATTTATTTTGCTTTAGTCTGTCATATAGTCCTCATCTATTAAAAACTGTAACGTTTCATAGTTAATAGCCGTATAGCTTTATTTTTTATATCTGTATGCATTGTCCCGCCTCGAATAGCCTTGCTAGCTGCGGGCAATACTTTTGTAAGTTATTTGTTAATTAATAAAGTTTTGCTGTTGTTGTTGTTGTTGTTGTTTGTAAGAACTGCCGAGATCAATCATTTTCTGTATATTATAAAAGAAATAAAAGGTGTGGCTACTGCAAGTAAACATGCAATATGAATAAATAGCAAATAGTAAGAAAAATGTGTGAATCTAGTTTAGAGTTCTATCTAATTTAAGCCAGTATCACCAGCTGATTCGTAATAGCTTGTAACACTGGCATTTAGTTCTTGAATATTATCAAAAAAATTATCGGCTGACTATTCATTGATTCTGAACAATATTTCGAAGTGTTGCTTCAAAGGTAACATAGTGGCTACCGTCTATCAATGCACTAGCAACAAATAAACTATATTTGCTCTTTTTCTATGTGCACTTCCTAAACTTTGGGTCATTTCATCCTCTTATGAAAAGAATATACTTGATAAGCATTATAAATACCCGATTCAAGAAGTTGAGTAGAGCGGTCACCAAACCACTGGTCTGTAACTCAAATGACGATACAGTGTTGTCATCTATCAGAACTTGTAACAGACTTTTTAGTGTTTCATACGCTTTTGCTCTCCAGATCTGTTCACCTTCCTCCTAGGCATACATATTAATTAAGAAATAAAAGTAACGCATTTTACTTTAAAAGCGGACAAAATCACTCTGGAGATAAAATTACCCCTTACTTTAAAATGGTTTCATTAGATTTGCAATATGCATATCCTGATGCTGTATGTCACTGGAAAGGGAATAAGATTCGTTGACGTTTAAAGTTGAAAAGATCCCACCCCTGTCTCCTACGTTTCATAACAGTCTATTGCTTGTTAACAACTATCCCCCAAAGGGGAGGGGAGTAGTGGTGGATGCATACCGAGACGTGAAGCGTCGAGGTATATATCTAGCACTAGGTACCGACCCCGAGGCAGATAGTTGTTTTAGTATTTACAAAAATAATGGGATAAAAATGGACTTTATTTTCAAAGAAACAATACAATATACACCATTTTTCATGTTTAGCACGCGCGCTTCCTGTCATTTTGACTTCCGCATCAAAATCAACTAATATTCTTAGATATCGCGAGTTACAGGAGCCAATCGGAGCGCCCAAAAATGGATATCGGTTGCTTTGGTATTAAATACTAATAGTAGCTATCGCTCAGTGCCAACAAGCAAGACAAAAACTAAATATTTAGCATGAAATGTAAACACGATATTGATGCAGATGTTAATAAGATCTGTTTTAAGAATTTTCTTCTAAAACACTGTGCTATTCACCATATCCTTTGAGGTTAAATTTAATTCAAAAAGATCCTGCTTTTTAATTTCGTAATTCCTATTGAGAAAAAAGGCAAAAGAAGAAAAACTTTCTTACTTTGTTTCTAAAAGCTGATAAAACACTCAGTTTTTTTTTGCTTATCACTATTTCATGCACATGCAAAAAGACGTTTTCTTTACAAGTTCTTTTTTTGAAGAAAAAATTCCTCGCTGATTCATTCATTTCAGAATTCTTAATACATTAATACATAGTATTTATAATTATAAGTAGATAAATTTAAAAATGGCAATAGAACATTGATATTTTAATACCTCAAGTAGTCAGGTATAAAAATATTCAGGGTTTCCAAGCAGACAAAAAAAAACATTAATACTACTGACAGTAGTATTAAATACTTGAAGAAACTAGTTGAAACTTTACAGAAAGACGGCGCTGGAAAAAAGTCATATATTTAATCTACCATAATCAATAGCAAGCGAACTTGTGATTACAGTTATATTTTTAAATAATGACGTTATGGTTGATCGTCTCTGTCATGCAGACAACTTCAACAATTCCAAAAGAAAGAAGTCTGAGAAAAGGATTTAACAGAAACCTGCGATAACAGAGCGACACTTGGAAGAACAGTTCATTTTTAGTGAGTCAATTAAAACCACTCTGAGATGTAAAACGGTTAATGAGGCTGAGTTTGTAATCCGGTGTAATTAATGGCTTTATGAATAATCGCTGCAGTTCAGTACACAATTTACAATGTAGAAGATTTTCACTAGCTTAGTCTATAGTTATCTTTTTCAATTTTAAAATATTTTAACCATGGCATTTTAAACTTTAAACTATTTTAACCATGGTAATTCAATACTTGACTATTTTAACTAGGCATTTTAAATTTTAAGCTATTTTAACCACGGCTTCCAAAAGTCAATTCAGTGGAGTTGTCATTTTTCAGCTAAATAAAAAGTACAAGTCTAAAACTAATACGGAACAGTTGCACGCCCTACCTTCACATGGGTTTCTTGTAGAAGGCAAGCCTCGTTAAGATCCGCCACTATCCTCTGTAACTTGGACACAACTTCTCTTGGAGCCTGCTGGGCAGCTACGAAATATTTTTCTTGAATTTCTGCTGCTAATGTTCTGATCTTTTGTTTTTGAGCTTCTAGTTTGGAAACAAATCTTTTGCCCCGTTTACCAGTCCATCCAGCGGCAAACTCTGGCCCAAGAGATGTTTCAGCAGTAAATGTATGTTTTGTACCACGATTTGACTCAAAGATAAATCCTGCCAAATCCTCTTTCATTATGGTTGCCTGCTGTCCATCTGAATTGTGAACAATAACTTCTTTTTCCTTGACACAACTGATTGTCCAATTACCAATGACCATCTTGGTGGGGCCAGGTGATGAGAGTATGGGTCTACTGGCAACACCCAACTTTACCTGACCTCTGGCTCGCTGCAGCTTCTCCAAAAACTCTCCACGGCTCTCTGTTAAGAACAAAAGTAAATATGTTTTGGAAAAAAATGTTCATTTACAACTACATATCTCCAGATGATACAAAATCGTACATAAGGTAGATATTGGGCTGTATTACAGATTGTTTTCATGCGGTTGCTATATCTCTACAAGAGTTTCTTCTATGACTTATTTTCTTATAGGCATTACACAGAAGCTGAAATGAAGGCGCCACTATCTAAAAGGTTGCTGTTGATATCGATATTCTTTGAATGGTGTTTTTCACTTAAAAGTAATGCCCTCAAGATAGTTTTCTTTTACAAGTACTGGCTTTTGATATGCCACATGTGAAAAACTAATGAAACAATTTTTCCGAAAATTTTTCAGAAAATGACCGTCATGGGAATTAATATGCCATGAAAATGCATTAGCCATCTTGAGGGCATTCTTTTCATGGGTACTAATATGCCATGAAGCATTTCAGCCATACTTTTCTAATAGGCATTAAAATACCATGAACAGGCCAGGAAACTTTTTCATGGCGCCATGAAAACTTTCATATTAATTGCAAAATCATGGTATTTTAACGGGGCCATAAATTTCCTAGACTATGAAAAAACCATGAATGACAGAGTCATAAAAACATTTCCAATTTTATAGACCCTATGCAAAAATGGCTGCGATTTTAATATTCTTTTGTCTGCATTCAA
>ERZ1740055.111-NODE-111-length-15238-cov-7.157610_pt1 | contig 15238 bp, 4 predicted proteins | sample MGYA00581747_ERZ1740055 | MGnify/ENA primary metagenome ERZ1740055 (study PRJEB43018, sample SAMN04849739) | marine metagenome | isolation source: floating plastic debris | place: Pacific Ocean | collected 2008-08-28 | study: EMG produced TPA metagenomics assembly...
CCCCCCCCCCCCCCCCCCCCCCCCTTGAGGCTATATGTTTCGCTAAAAGGCTTGAGGCTTGAAGGGTTAAACCATTATTTTAAATTTCTTAAACACCACTGTTATGTGAGTCAGAATATGCGATAAAATGGTTGATTTTCTACCCACTAATGCACATAGTCTGTATGATGCAATGCTGATAGGTTTCCTTTATTCAAGCTGTTACAAAGCAAAATCGTAATTCATACAACTGGATTCTTCATCGATCCTTACTTATCAACTGTATTGCTTATTATCCCTTTTAGATTTTCGCATATTGCTAATTTTGCTTGAAATACTTCTAAATCAAATTCTTCAAATTTAGTTTAATTGGCCTGAATAGCAGTTGTAAGTTATCTATATTTCATTTAATGTTATAATACAACAATCTATTTAAGGTGAACTATATCAATATAAGACTTCAGCTTCGTTATGTTCCCTTGCCGCTTTTACACCAATTATTTATGTAAAGTTTAGTTTTGCAAGCTAAATCAAAAACTGAACTGAACTTACTGAAATCTGATGTAAAAATAGTTCACATTTTTGAGAGAGGTCTAATCAATGAGACTCACGGCATTATGCGGGTGATCTACCGCTCTCGTTTATTTACTGTTTAACAACCCGGCTTTACATTTTGTTAGCTGTATTTATAACTCGTCGTTGTTTAAAGCAAAAAATTTTATTAAATTTTTTTTTTTTTTTTTTTTTTTGAAATTTTTTGGAGAATTTTCAGCAATATTAGATGTATAAAACCTTATTTTATCATAAAGTTTCAACCAAGAGAGTACTAAAACCCAAAGGTTTATATACTATCACGTAGGTGCTTCAAGCTCTGCGTTAACCCCTGGCCTAAAATATTTATTTCCGCCAACTTATTGCACATTAAAGTGTTACGAACTATCACAATGGTTTCATCAATGTGGTTTGATTCTCGTCCACTTCAACTGAAGTCGGAAATGATTGAGGCTGAATTAAGTTAATTAAACGGGCTATCCACTGGGAAATTCTGTATGAATTTCTGAAAAAGCCCAAATGATTGAAGCGACTATAAATTGAATATTTGGCATTGTAGAAAAAATACTTTTTTACAGATGCAACGAAAACTAAAAATGTTATTAGAGCGCTATTTTATTTTCGTAATGAAGTGCAAATTCTTTGTCTGCCTTGTTGGTTTTCAAACACTAATAATAGCGAATGTTTAAAAGACTTCCATTTATAGCTGTAATCACGAAAACCAAACCTTGCGTGGATTGTACAGGAAATAACTTGGAAAGACTTGAGCACGTTGAAGACTTGCATTTGATGGTCAGCGGCAGTGTTTTTTGAAAGTGAATAACGAAGTGAAAAAATTTACAAAAGCCAACCGCGACTGAAACATGGAAATAATATTTATAGCGAATGTCCAAAAACATTGATACCTGTTATTAGTAGAAGATATAGTTATTATGTGTATTATTATACATTACATAGCATATTGAAATGCCATCGTAATTATGTACGTTATATAAAAATCGAATCTCTCAACTGATTAAACGATTTTTTCATATTTCAGTGTCTCGTTTTTGACGCTTGCTTGGTTTACACGCCTTTTATCAGGTCACAAACGTTTGTGAACCACGAATCTCTTGTGATTTTGTTTGCACTGTAAAAAAATAATAATTTCAAAAATACAGTTCGCTAATTAGGGTGATTGAGAGCGAAAACGGCTTAAAAAGATGAATTATTGAATAGAAATGACAGAAAAAATAGATATAAAAGGAACCCATCTGTTTTGAAAGCTATATTTTTCTTAACCTTTTGACGGTACGTGTAGCAACATAAATGTACAAGCCTTACAAATACCTTTGCGTGCAAATTTTATAATTGGGATGGATATCCCATATCATAATCCGGAATTTGCCTTTCCAAATTACCACGTTTTAGATTACGTGAGGTAAAAAAAGGATTAAATTGTGGAAGCCGCAGTCATGCCTGGAACCTGTTTTTCCCTCCAAAAAATTGTTTATTTCTTCATACTGTTCCCGGTTGTACTTTAACCTATGTATCACATTTACATATATTCACGTTTTAAAAAAAACACAAGAACAAGAACGCAAAATTTTTCTTTGGTCAAAGTTGTCTTTAGGTTTTACTATTTTAGATAAATTTCATAAAAAACAAAGAAATTGATCGATGTTCTCTTTTAAGTGTTGACATAAAACTTTTAAAACCAAAAAGTTGGTAACAAGCAGAGTAAAAATATATATCCTATATATAAACCAAGATATATCTAAGCTTATTTTCGTTTGCGTTTAACATGCGTAACACTGGAAATTGTTGTTCGAGTTGTCAAGTCGATAGTTAAAGGTGATCATCCCCGATTTCCTGTGAGATTGCAGTTTTTATGCTTACCTTATAAAACCTTCGCAAATTACTTAATAATTTAAACCCTAAAACAGACCATTATTTTTCTATTTGTTAAACTATATTCTAATATACCAAAATTGTAACTCGATTTCTTTAACTGGTTTATCTAAATTATATTGCCCCTTTGGATTTGTTTTATCGAGATTACCACAATTAATTAACTTAAATTAAATACCATCAAAACAGATTTTCACAACCTCGATTAGGAACTGGATCAAGAGTTTACCACCACAAGAAACTCGTTGATGTTTTTATTGGTCGAGCGTTTTTCACTACTACTACTATGCTAATTTGAGACTGGCCATAAACAGTTTTATTTTTTGATCATAGTCTTTAATTTTTTATTGCGTGCTTTCGCCTACGCCGGACGGATTCTAGGTTAACATAAAGAATTAATTTAACCGAATATGATTTTAAAGGGTTTTACTAGTGTGGTATTTTCTTGTTTATACCATATGTACAGAGCTACTGATGATACGCGATATTAACTACTTACAAATGACTCAAGAAAACCAGTGCCTCCGGCACATTTGCAAGGAAATCTACCATGATGACACTTTAATTGCAAAGATTAAATCGTTAGCCACGCTCATGATTAATACAGTACCATTTTTATGCCAGTTCAAGTTCCCTAAGTAATGATTTCTCTTGCTTGTTTTATTCGAAACTTAAAATGTCAATCAATTCACACGCGGCTGCCAGTTTATAAAAGTAAGGTGAATCGAAGAACAAATTCTGACTTAAACTCTTCTAACCTAAAGATGGTCAAGACAGAAAATTTAACTTAAGGGTTCTTTTTCTTAAATAAACATTGATCAGTTTTTTGCATTTCGGTTTTTCAGGCATGGTCCGGTGTAATAATTTACTTATAGAGATAAACCTACCATATCTCGTGGGAAAAATTCCACTCTTGTCATCATGTTTTTTTATCTACAAATCTACAAGTCTGTGAGATTGACAATCAATGTATATCAATCCGATTTTCACGACTGTCGCCTTAGACAACAACCTAAGTATTGTTTATTGTGAAAACAGTTGAAGAGGATAAACAAACGGCAGCAAACTTTTAAAACCAGCTTATGAAAAACAGTAATTCACTCGAAGAAAATAACAGTTTTTATTGTGTGGATTATCTGGTATAAGATTCTTTAGCAGTCGCCAATTTACAAACTTGCGGATTTCCCGTCTGAAACTATCAACTGGTTATCAAGTTTACTTTGCTTAACGGCTTTGATTATTTCTCAGCGTTGATGCAACAAAAACAAACTCAGTTTAATAGCAATTTGAAAGAATTTGACTCCACAAAATATTATGACAAACTGAAAAAGTAAAAAATGTTTTCACAAAATATTAATTTAAAATACTTGTGTTTTTGTATTTATTTCAATATTTGATGGTCAGGCAAATTGTGTCTTTTATTTATGATCCTGCGTAAAACATAATTTTACGTATAGCATCCTTTAAAAACTATCTCAGTTTTTGGCAAAGATGTGGGTCCGTTAGTTTTTATTGCCTTACTAGGCGGTCCTCCTTTAGGAAGTAAAGACTACCTCAGTAGGTGCTAACGTGTAAAATGGCAATATTTATCCCGTTGCAGCAGGGGACATAAAAACCTAAGAAATCTCTGTGCGTGATGGTGATTTTTGCCGCTAATACCGGATCTTGAGTGTTCCACTAAAAGGCCTTCACCCAGGCGGGCCTGTGAGTTTTCATCCCCCGAGGTTGCCTAGCTCCACATCCGGTGATAGTCTATGTCACTGTCATCAAATCATTAATTGCTGTTTATTGCCAGTTTGCCAAAGAATTTAACATAGCCGAAGGCAAGGCTAGACTAAGCTCTGATAGAAACCAATAGGTAAATATTAGTCGTAGAATTTCAGATGAGCGCAGCACGCAACATGGAAACCATCGAAACAATCAATTCTACATCTCTCTCGACGAAAGCCAATGCATTTTCGATCGCTTCTTTGATTTCTTCGCAAAAAGAAGTTGCCGGTAAGTTTCTTGTGATGTCGTACCTCATCAGAGCTGCTTATCACCTCTATCTTTTGTAACGGTCTTTAAAGGTTCTCATTTATAAGCTTGATTTAAAGGGGCCTTAGACGCAAAGGACGATGTACCAAACAGTTTCTTTCCCTTACTGTAGATTTCAGTCCAGCAAATACTCGAAAAAGAGATAACAGACCTTCTTGCGAAACACACGAAGAATCGAGCCGCTCCAACTCCCCACGCAAAAGGCATAAACCGGCCGAGAGTTCGATAGGAAGTAGAAAAAGTAACCGGGACAGTGTACCAAGCCCGAAACAAACAAGGCAAGGATTGGACAATATCTGCGTCGAGCTTGAAGGACGAGAGTTATGGGAAAGATTTAGCATTCTTGGTACAGAAATGATCATAACGAAAGCAGGAAGGTAAGTTATCAGCTTCACTCGAGCCACTTTTTAAGGGAATTTGAATCTATGATTTAAGATTCTTGAAAAATGCTTGAGCCAGTTTTAAGTTGTTTCTACGAAAATCGCTAAAAAAATGGCATTTACAACTATGTAAGTATCTTCTCCTTCTATATATTTGCATGATAGAAGTTGAAAATATATATATATATATAATATATGATACATAATATTGTATTTAATTTAAAGTATTTACAATGTATTTGGGTTATTGTGGTTTCAGAATGCTTCGCAAACGTTGCTGAGATTCAGCTATAAGAAAGTTTCCCCCGACAATGCGAAAGCCAATAAAAAGTAAAAGCGAATAACGTTTAAACAACAGAAAGATTTTTTGTATGTGATAAATGTTTATACTTCTTAATTAAATAACTGTCTTCTTAGATGTTCCGCTACCGAACTGGTGTCATTTTAATTTCGAAAGCGGATAGTAGGGGAGACAAGACGTTTTAAAAGGGAAACAGCGAACTGTAATAAGAAAAGATTTTCTTCTTGTAGTTTGTCTTGCTTAACTTTGAAGAGCTTCGATTAGCAACATACTCGGCATGAAGATCTAAAATACTCAACAAATCGCTCAGGCTCTGTGTGCAAACATACAGAGTGTGATTATCACAGTCTCTTTATTTGCTTTTTTTAATTGCTTCATCGGGCGAGCGGCCGTCGACAACAAAGCACTGTTTATTTGTTGCTTTTTGTGTGTAATTGTTAACAGAATGATAGTCTGTTATTTCTTATCTTTATATCATCTCCATTATCTTGTTCACGCAAACAAATTATCGAGTGTGAAAACACTATAAGCATTTATCAACACTTGTACTTTCTTTGTTAAGATTTCTAACGCAGTGTCCGGATATGCCAGCAGATTTATTGTTCTTGGTTTCAATTTTAAAAAGATTCTCCAGCCGATAATAGAGAAAGCTTCAGTACTTCGATATTTCCTTTATGTTTAATCAACAGTGTTTGAGTATTTAACAAAGACAGGAGCTATACGATGGTAGAAAGTTGTCACCAAAGAAATTAATTGTTCCGGAGTAAACAGTGAATATATAATTTATGTCCTAATTCATTTAACTTTGGTTCCTTCCTGGCTTAAATTTGTTAGATTTGTAGATATTGTCTGAAGGAGGATAATTTTAGTACAGTACAAATGAAAATTTTTGCAGCTTAGAGATACCTTTATAAACTCTAGTGTTTCATAAGAAGATCTTATCTTCTAACAGTAATTTCTTAACAGCCGTTATTTTTAATTTGAAATGTTTTACTATATATCAGAGCCTTCTAAAAGAGCCAATGAGCATATTTTTTAATATGAGAACTGAAAACTCAATCTGTCCAAACCGATAGTTTGAATGGGTTGAAAATGGAGCAGCCATTTTTAAAGTCTACTTTACAACCCGTTAGAATGTAAGGCTAACAACGAGTTTCTAACAGTAACAGAGGAGATTTTAAAACTACATGTAAACTGAAACAAACTTGGTATGAAGAAGTTACCTGCTATCGTAAATTTCCTTTTGCCCACCCAGGACTGAGTGCATATAGTTACTTCAGTAATGTAAAGTATTGTTTGCTGCAAAAGCATTGGAAGGTAATGGTTTATCAATGAGAAAAACAAATGAACCTGTCTTGTAGGAAGAGCTATAAATAACACTTATTGCAAATGATTTAGAAGTTGCGGTCAGAAAATGAAAAATAGACTTAAAAGTAAGCAACACATGTTTTTATGCAACGTCATAAATGTAAATCCTTTTTCATGCAAACAAGGTTTAACTTCATTTGTTCCACTGAAAATGTTATAGTTTAGACCTGTCCAGCCTGACTACAATGGCTGCCATAATTTTACCTTCTTCACTTCTGTATTTATTGAAACTTTTCTTTTGATTTGAATCCGTACTTAAATTGTGTCGGTTTTACAAGTGGTTAAATTTCTAAATTTCACACCGTAGTGAATGGAGAAAGAATATTAAAAAAACTGACGTTTCGGACTGTAGTCCTTCGTTGGAGTGAATATGTCTTTTAACGGACAAGCTTAACAACTTGCATTAGCTGAAGTATTCTTCCTTTCAGACGCATGTTTCCAACCATCCGCATCTCGGTCAGTGGAGTGGAAGCCAAGGCAAACTACATGGTCCTGATGGATATTGTACCTGTTGATGATAAACGGTACCGCTACGCTTACCACCGTTCAGCCTGGTTGGTGGCTGGCAAGGCAGATCCTGCTGCTCCAGTCAGACTCTACATGCATCCAGACTCACCATTCACAGGCGAACAACTACTCAAGCAAATCATCTCCTTTGAGAAAGTCAAACTCACAAATAACGACACAGAGCAAGCTGAAAACGGCCATGTAAGATATTTGTGTAGAATGAATAACCACTTATAAGAAAGATATCCACCTAGCTTAATGCAGTTGTGTCTATCATACAAAACCTTTAAGATATTTTGTCAAGATGAAAATTGTAATGTTCACTTTAGATAATACACTTATTCAGTCTTGTAGTTAGGAGCAAATCTTCAACCAAAAATAAGGCAAAAGACTCCTTGTTGTGGTGAATATTTAATTCATGCAAAATGTATTTTATTTTATTTTATTTTTCAACAGTTCTTTTGTTATTTAAGCTTATTTTTTATATGAGCTATTCTAAACCGTTTGTTTTTGCTATCACGATTTACTCTATAGCTCAAAGGTCTTGCCGATTTTCCTTGTTTGCTTTAGAATGATACCGCGGAACGAATCAGTGTTGTCTCACTTCCATTAACAGTAACTTAATGTTTCAACTAAAGGTGCACACATTTTTTTTCATAAGAATTCAGTTTATAAGAATCACGAAGCTTAGATTTTGAAAATTTTAAGATTTTTTTAAGAATCGTACTGAGGCTCAATCACTCGACCCAAACAGCAAGTTATTCTACATTTTTCATGGCTATGGTACTACCCCGTTTCTTTAAGCTAGTTTCTATGGAAACCTTAAATGTGTTTTGATCAAGCAAAAGTGACTAAAACTACTAGACTATTTCTTGTTCGTTCTTCGCGGCTGCAGCATATTTTTCTTGTATATATTGTAAGGAATTGCTTCAGCCCCCTCGATTTAGAGAAGTTTGAAATCGAAACCATTTTATATGGACCTCTGATTAAACGAGAACCTAATAGTTTGAAACTGTTATTTAAGAATTATATAAAGCTCAAAATGTCGGGAAAAAAGTAAGATTCTTATAAAAAAAAAGTGTGTAACACAGAAAAGCCCGGCAGCAATGAAAAGGAAAGAAAACCTTACTTGCGGAAATAGCTAAGAGAGTTAAGTCTTTTCTATCGTGCTTTTCTGAGATTATGACTAACGAAAGTTGCACTGTCTACAAGATGAATATGCTTTCCGTTTAATTTATGGCGTTGATGAAGCATGTGCAATTTTTCGCACCGTAAAACAAAGAAATTGAAAGATAAATCGAAAAGTTGCGTTTTTTACAAATTTTGTTGAAATTCAAGACACATTTTAGACATGACTAATGTTTCCATTCGTTGGTAGGTTAAACTTCTGTTAATTGAAAAAGTGCTGTTTTTTAAAATCTCTAAAAGTTTGTTAGAAACAATAAAATCTCTACAGTTGTTAAGGAAAATAGAATACTAAAACACAGCTTTTGACGCACTGAAGTATATGTTGAAAGTTTCATGCTATGAATATCTTAAAGGTTTAAAATTTTTCTCATCTTGTATTTCAATTTTTATTTGGTTATTGGTGAGTTTAGCAGCACTCTGATGGTATAAAACTCAACTGACAAGCTGCTGAAATTGTAACAAGGAATGCGACAATATGGCACCTATCTAACGAGATGTCTGTAAATTTACCTTTCAGCAAATTAGTACAAAAAATGCGCTGCATCTCATCATTCTATTTTGCCCTTCTGCAGCTCATTCTTAACTCGATGCATAAATACCAGCCCCGAGTGCATATTATAAGAAAACGTGACCACACCGCGTCTGTCATCAACCTGAAGTCTGAGGAGATGAAAACATTTACTTTTCCAGAGACAACATTTATTGCTGTTACAGCTTACCAGAATCAACTGGTATGTATCACCTACATTTCACTGGGCTTCAATTTCAAACAGAAGCAATTTCACCAAAAAGCTTAAAGTTTTAATCTGTTCTTTTATTCTTTGTTAAGAAGCATTTTTGCACAAGTAATATCAAAAGATACGGAATAAACAATAGATAATTTTTCCTTTTATCAAACTAAAAGAAGACTTACTATTCGGCTTTCTTTTCTTTCTTTATAGATTCTCAATATATTCAATCTTCAGTCTTTGATCGAGTTCTTAAGAGAAAGGTAAAAGTAATCACCAAAACACACAGTTGCATGAATACACTTTTTTTTAATAAGAAGCAGTAAAATTTTGCTGAAGCTCAATGTTCCGCTTATTTTTTTCAGCAATTTGAGTCTCAGAATGTTCTTATTTTGTTCTTATATGCCATATACGCCAAACTACGTAATTTCAATACATTTAGTGACCGGGTACAAAATTTGAAGGAGATACCACAACATATGTATATTGTACAGCATAGTATTTGTTAAAGTTGGAGTTTATTAGTGTTAAAATAAGTAAGTGCGATTGCTTACTGCGTTTCACCATTGTAATAAACGTTTGTCTATCCTTAACTTTTTCATTTCATCCTCGGATTGTTTTTAATTTGTTCTTATTGTTCAAACGATTTGAGCCTCACTGGTCTTATTAAGTTTGTTCTTATTACAAAAAAGTGTACCACGTTGTCAGTCAAACTCCACTAAAAAAGAGCAAGCAGGCTATATGTTCTCATTCAGCCACTGACTTAATTCATGAACTGTTTTTGAACAATAATTTAAAGCGTGTTTTATATAAAACATAAACTTGATGGTACTACTATTATCTGGAATAAGTATATTTACTAACTATCTCTGTCTACCCAATTCAGATAACTCGCCTGAAGATCGACAGTAACCCATTTGCTAAAGGGTTTCGTGATTCATCGCGATTGATTCCTGTGGAAAGGTACGAAACACGAAGTCCATTCTATTTCCAAAAATATATATTTAGAATACTTTTATAAAATCAAAGAACTTAATTAGGTGAGTTTACACATCAATAACACATAGTTAGACTTCAGAAGATGATTTTTTAAATTGATATTGCAGTATGTGATGTAAGGAGATGAGATCTCAAGCATAACATTTAGTCGCTCACTCGCTGTGTCTAAACGTTAAAAAGAGTTGCTAAAGTTTGAGGAACTGTTTTTTCTGTGACGGTGTTAATTAACTGCAGTTCGTCAGGGCCCCATATGTCTCAGTTTCACTGTGTTAATCCAATATTAAGTAGGCCTTTCTGCACTGGATCTTTGCCATCAAGAACATGCCGATGAAACTTTTATTTCACGAGTTAACCTAAAAGAAAAAAACGTAAAAGAAATTATGTTTTAGAACAGCGTAACTTAAAACTAAAGACAAAAAAATGAAGAAGTGAAACTATAAACATGTTAAAAACAAGCATGACACTGACTGATAGAGCTCGGGAAAAATAGCAGTTTCAAATTATGAAACAATGTCATCTTGTCTCTTAAAAAAGGACCACATGTGCAGTTTATTTGTTGAATAGTTTTGTTAAAACAAGTTATTGAAGAGCGTCGGTGGTTGAGTGAGCGAACTACGTGGTTTGTCTTGATTGCTGCAATGGTCAATTGCTCTGATCAGGGTTGACGCTCAACTACCCCACGACGACGAACAAATTTTTCAACTTAGAGTTGATTAAACTATATGCAGTCTTTTAATTTATCGCAAACAAATTTGTTACACGTGCACGCAACTATTAAAATTTCCACACATTAAGGCTGCATGGTCTAGATAGTTGTTAGTTTTGACTTACGTTTTTCAAAATAACGTATAATTCTAATATGTTTTGTAATTTTCAACTTTTGAATTTCAATCTGTTTAAAATTCAAAGCTTTTTCGGCTTAAATACATACTTTTTTCAGTGTAAGAAGTCAGACCTACTTTTCAACTTTGTAAAATATCTTCAGTCTCAAATATTCGCTTAAAAAACGTTTTGTAGATAAAGGCTTGTTAAGTTTGTATTTATTCGTATTTCTTTAAAGATAGTCGAAGCTCGCCAATAGTCATTCATAGACACGTAACAGTTTTAGCTTTACTTGTAAAATTACGTACATTTTAGTTTAGTTGTTTACTCACTAGAACAAATTTCATTTACAAACATTTGCCAATAAACATTTTAAAATTTCGTTATGATTTTTCAGAGTACGACTAAAACAAAAGTACTTTTATTTTCCCTTTCTTAACTTCAACTATGTTTAAGCAAGTTTTATGTTTTTGAAGCCTGAAGTTTTTTCATGTAAAAAACAGCTTCTCTACAAACAACGGGGAGTTGCAAGAAAAACAATTCTTGTTTTGACAGTGAAACTGAAAAACTTTTCATGTCTAGAATCGATAAAAATATGTACGAGTATAAATGGAATTTCCAATTTTACTTAAACAGCGACATTAATTTAATTCTAATTAATAGCACTGTATGGTTAAATGAAGGGTTTTAGACAAATTATCTAAAATAAGTTACCAGTTTGTCGAGAACACAGCCGAGCTAAGAATATAGAACTACATTTTGTTTTTCAGAGATCAACAGCATCATCACCACAATGGTTGTTATCACACAAGAAGTGCTCCAATAGATAACACTCCTTCTTTTCCTGTGTTTTCCCAGCCTAAGTGGCAGTCTGTTGTCACCGAACAGACACCACGGATGCCATTCAACGGTATGTGGACTGACTCCAAGTGGAGAAAATTGACGATCAACAATAAACGTCTGAAATTTTATTCTTCGTGTTAAACTAAAACACAAAAAATATTAATTCAACAATTCCAAAAAGAAAAGTTCCATTCTATTCTTTTTAAACATATTAAAAAACCACTAAAACCTCTGAATAAACAACTGAAATGATATTCTTTCTGATAAACTAAAACACAAAGAATAATTCTATAATTCAAAAATGAAACGGTCCATTCTTTTCTTTTCAAAAATTTAAAGACAAAAAACGAATCAGAAAACCGCAGAGTTTTCTAAAACGTGATTTTACATCTCTTTCTATATATATTTTCTTTTCCTCTAGATCTTTCTTGAAAAGTCAACGAGTTATATTGTTTATGAAATACTATACTACACGCTAGTTTTATTTATAAGGACCAACTATATATATATATAGAAGAAATTCAGGCTGTAATTTGCCAACTGAAGCGATCAACAAGGCTGATAAAGTTGACGTTTTGTTAAGCATATCAGTTGAGTTATTCACCCGGTCAAATATAGTTACAAGTTCGTAGCAGAGCTTCAAACCAAACTCCGTTATCTAAAAACTGAAAATATTAATTTTGTTAAATAATTTTACTATGTTAATTAACTACTATGAAACATTCAAATTAAAAGAACAGTTATATGCCATTTCCGAGACCGAAATTAACTGTTTCTAGTTTTTAACAATTTCTTTATTATTTTTTAAAAACAAAATTTATAATATTCCTATACTGATTACTCGTTCCGAATAATCTAAAACATTCTTGGACCTTTCAAAAAAGTTTAACATTCTTGAAGAGACTAAATTAATTTGAACTTGAAGATATATTTAACTGAAAGTTTCTATCTTCTAATTTATGATCTATTTTATATTTATACTATCAGACATGCATTTAAAAATCTTTTGTTGGAAATATCAAATCATTTGATTATTGAGCTTTCAAAAACTTTAAATGTTAGGATTTTTCCCAAAGGATATGCAACGCTTCTTTGATTTGCATAATAATTTGAGGCCTGACCGATTATTTCAAAACAGTGTTCATCGCATGTTCCATCGCTGAATGTACAAGTGAAACACTTTTAAAATACCAAACTTGCACTGTAAATGCCACCATTGTATTGTAAACAATTATATTATCTCAGTATCTATCACTATTGTCATTAATTTTCCTACACATAGATACAGTTATCAGAAGACAGAAGACGCTGCCGAAACATGTCTGTAAAGAAACTGAAAGTTGTCGTTTATGTGTTGAATATATTAACAAGTCTGCTACTCAATGATATGTCTTTATTACTTTACACGAAGAAAAAGTCGATTGCATATATATGCTCTCGAAAGCGCAGTACAATAAACATAAAATAAAGAGTTTTTCTATTGTTCTTTTTAGTCCCTTGTGATGTTTGCAACTCTGTCTTTTATAAAACTAAAAAGAGGAAAAAATTGTTAGACATTTTAATATACATTCTCCCTTGATGTTCCAGCAAGATTCTGAGAAGAAACTTAGCTTATGCCTTATGGCATAAAACTTACATTTTGAAAGCTACTGTTTGTGAAAACATGTGTTTTGGAAAATATTGGAAAGTAAATTTTGTTTTGTTTTTTTCAGCATGTCTTCCAGGATCGCCAATGAGCTTATCGTTGTCAACTCTGCCTTTTGTTGCACCATTAACAACCAGCAACTTTTGTCATCAGACACCGTCGATGATAGATCCACAAATCTTACAAGGACCTCGTATTGTAGGAGGTGTTCCCGTAGGGAATGTTGCCTCTTTTTCGGTTCCCACTCCTTTATTCCCTGCGACTCTAAACTTCAACCCGCAACAATTTTGATTTCTAATCAAAGTCCTTTGTAGTTAGGTTTAATATTTGTATTGAGAGATGTATGAAAATTTTAGACAGATTTTGTATATACTTATGAATACTTATTGCTCTTGCTGTGATAATATATTTTTAGTAAGATAATTTTGCAACATATTTTAGCATTGTAACAGTTTTTTTAGTTTTCGACTTTTCACTAGCTATTTAAGACCATAAAACAATGCTTATAGAACTTTTCGAGCCAAAACGCCACAATGACGCATGAAAACATCTTCGGCAGCTATTTTCATGGGGGTTATGATTAGATTTTATAAATAACCCGAGTTTAAGTCACGGAAGAGTTTAATATTTGTGAATTCTGTGGTCATACGCCTTTTTCTCGTGGAAAACAAAACTTTCAAGTTAAGTTTTCATCAATTTTACTAGTATATCAGGGAAACCAAAACTTTAGAAAACGTAAACAGCCCAAATTATTTCTAGTCTTCAAGACAACAAAATGAACGGTAACTTTATAGTGTTTCTCAACTGGCTGTTCCTGATGAGACAGAATAACTAACACCAATCATTTTCACTCTTAAAGATTAAAAAAAAATGTCTTTTTATAGGGCTTCATTAACTGGTTCAAAAGTTAGAATGAAGAACACCAATTATTCCTTTTCTTCAAAACAAACAAAATGAATGGTCACTTTATAGGGTTTCATCAACTTGTTCAAAAGTTACAATGAATAACACCAATCATTACTAGGATTTCATCAACGACAGATCTATAATGAATGCCACGCACATTTTCATTTCTAGCCTTCAAGACAAAAAAAAAATAGCTGTCACTCTAGACGCCGGTTTCTTCAACTGCATGGTTAAAATATTGGGGTATTCTTGGTTTACATCAAATTATATTTTGGAGAAATTAAAGGTTTAGCAGGCATCGTACTTAGTAAAACAGTAAAAACGCCTTTTTTTATGATTCTCTTTGTAGCGTTATTTACACTCAAGTCTTAATCGTAATTTTTGCCTTTTAGGCAGTATTAAGTAGGTCTCATAGACCGTAAACATCATATATTCATAAATTGAAGGGAAACATATGTTCATAAAAGTTGTTTTGAAAAATAAACTTTAATGGAAGCTGAAATAAAAGATACTTATTTAAGAAACGCTTCTGTGTTTTGTTGGCGTCATATGGTGTTTTTGTACAGAAAATATTTTCGATGATAAACGTCGAACTGAGCTGCCAAGGTCCTGCACACCTGGCCTTGCACAGAAATACCCGCCTTATTTTATATGAATGTGTTAATTAAAACATTGATGGAAAATTTAATTTATTTTTATTTAGCTCTTAGAATATAAAGAATGGTCGAGTACATCCATATATTATTATTCTGACGATAACTTTTTTCGAAAAGATTAGAAAATAATAGAATAATTTAATCCGCCTTCTACTATTTTAATACATATAAATATACAGTCATGCATATTGCCAGATACTTACAGTTACGTGCATTACTACACACATATACATTAAAAACACAGCTACAGACTGATGTGGAATTGATAATAAGCTTGTTATTTAATCTACAATTCTTACTCTTGAACAAGAAGGTCTGAAGACGCATTTGTACATTAATAAATTTTTTGAAACTCTAAGTTAAACATAGAAAATTTGACTGCATTAACAACATTCTTTAGTTTCATCATTTTTAATTGAAACTTACATGTTTCGAGG
>ERZ1740055.112-NODE-112-length-15202-cov-7.473295_pt1 | contig 15202 bp, 4 predicted proteins | sample MGYA00581747_ERZ1740055 | MGnify/ENA primary metagenome ERZ1740055 (study PRJEB43018, sample SAMN04849739) | marine metagenome | isolation source: floating plastic debris | place: Pacific Ocean | collected 2008-08-28 | study: EMG produced TPA metagenomics assembly...
TGGGTTGAGTGTATGACGTCATCAGGTGTCTCATTTGCATATTTTACACATTTTTTAAACTTAAATATCTCCAGAACTAATGCAGATATTTGCAAATGGTAAACGGTGTTGTTATTCTTTCACTGAATTATATGTGATACGCCTAAAAAATCAAAGGGTAAAAATTTGATCATAGTAGTACTTTAAATGGTGGACCTGATGGCATACTGAGATCTGAGTCATTCATGAGACAATGCTTGCATAGCTAGGTATGTTTTCGAATGGCTGATTTAGTCACGTGTCAAATTTCATTATCACTATCAGGTGTCTTTTGCTAGTGCTTGCTTACTGGGTGGTTCGAAATTGTTTTGTAGTTGGTAACGTTTTTCATGGAGCCGAAACTAATTGTGGAACAGACTGCCAATGAATACAGTAAATAGATAAGTCAGGGGGGTTACCTGCCTGTAAGGTCCGTTGGTGCCTAAAGGTTACTTCTCCGTTAAGGTTAAAAATGTTAACAGTTAATACTATTAAACATTTTTTGTTTTTGTCTTGCTCTAACGGTTAAGTTTAAGAGCCTCAACATCAGACCCAAACAAACATTTGAATTTTGATTTTGTGTGCTCGATTGGTGATCAAATTATACCGCCTTTTTTCTGTAGCCTTAAAAATAATTCTCTGTCGGAAAATCCTACAAAAGTTCAATTCTGCTATTGCTTTGAGTTTCTTTGTCTGAGTTTCGAGAGGTGACATTTCTTATGACGTCACTCTTGCACACAATTTTGAAATTCTGCTGATTACGTGCGACTGTTTCAGCTACATATATACATGTGTCTTTGCACATTTAAATTAGCATTTTTAACAAATTAAATGCTGACCTCAAATAGGAATTGTTGAGAACTGAACCAGGATTTAGGGAAAATCTCGAACTGCCAGAAATTAACTTTTGCTCGTTCACCACTTTTGTTTTAAATCTTAAACTCAATCTAAAACAAATTTATCGTTTTATAAAAAGTAAAACTAAATCGTGATTTAATCAACTCAACGTTGGAAAGTTCATCCAGTAGAGGAACTGTAAGGATCTGACATTTCAAGTGTCAGCCCTCCTGATCTGAGGATCAACTGTAATTTTAGACAATTCAAATTTAAAATGTTTTGATAACCATTTCTTACAAAATATATCCTTATACAAGCCCAGTGGTTCATGGGGCCGACGCTTATCTCCAGTTTCTGCAGTGTTAAGAGAATGGGAGTCCTTGCTGGGGCGGATCCAGGATTTCGGGAGGGGAGACGGGCTCGACCCAATCCATCGCAGGTTAGTTCGCAATAGACGCTGTTACTCATTTATCGACCTCGGAAGTAGGAAAAGCGGTGAGTCAATATTTGCAAAGATTATACAAGAAACCAAATCTCGGCAGAATTTGGGATCGAACCCAGGACCTTTTCGGCTGGAAGCCAACTTCGCCCTTCACGGAGCAGTTACAAGTCTTACATAATTTATGGCAGTGAACAAAACATTTTAGCCTTGATTTGTCTCACTCACGCAGTTTACAATTACATTAAAAACTAAACACTAGCAGAACAGAGTTTTGTTTTTGTTTGTAATAAATGCAGGGTTTTTTTTGAAGATGGTGTTTCTGCAGTCGGAGTTCATTTGCCGTGAGAGAAGCTAGTTAAACACTGATTACACAATTCTAACAGCTTTGATTCTTGACGCCGTTGATCTGTTGTAGTTCAACTTTCAATCTTTGTATTTCTAAACACAGCTTCTGTTTTTCTAACGTTAATTTTTCTTTCTTTAAAGCGTGTCTTTCTTTCTTCATTGAAAGCTTTTCTTTTTCTAGAGACAATCTCTCTTTTTCTATTCTCAGTCTCTGTGATTCAATTAAAATTCGTTCGCCTTCACTTTGTTTTGAGTCTCTTTTAAGATCACTTGTGTTCGTTTCTTGGCGATAACTAACTGCAGAATTTAGTTTAACTTTTTTAGGGTGAACAATATGAGAATGTGATATTCTCGAAAACAATGGTCGTTTACGCTGTGCTGCCCGCGAAAGCCCAAGGTTATTGATGTCTCCGGTTTCAGATGAGGTCACTCTCAAACTTGGTGCATGTTTTCTTTTAGAACCAAACGTGAACTCCGCGTTTGATGAACAACTACATCGATTCAGCTCTTTTGTAGCAGGTGAACCAGCACTATCATTTGAAAGCCCAAAGCTCTCTTTCTGGGTTTTGGATTCCGATTGTTCCTTTTCATGCATGCTTCTGGAGAGGCCAGCTGAACTAGATGGGGCGCAACTGTTTGTTGTTATCAAGTCATCCACGGACTCACTATGAAATACGGTGTTTTGTGACGTCACACTATACCCAGTTCCTGTCGCTGTTGTTTTAATCTCGTCATGTTTTGCAGATTGTGCTAATTCAGTAACCGGGTGCGCCTCAGTTGTGTGATTAACTATCGCTGTAGTAGGAGACGAAAATGAATGGTCGTCTTCTACCTCTTCACCATCGATATTTTCAGTTTTAATAACTACACACTGTCCATTTGGTATGACAACCTCGACTGGACTGTCACACGACGAGGGAGTGGGGGGCTCTATTGCGCATGTTCCACTTGAGTTGTGCAGAGTGGTAAAGTCTTCTTTTAACTCAATTATTCTTTTAGTAACTGTTGACAGCTTAGAATTTGTTTTGGCTCCCTTTTCTCCTATAAACGATAACAACAAAAATTGAAAAAAATAACCCTTACAACGGACAAGTACAAATATTTAAAATTATGATATAGATCTTATTAATAAAGACTTTTTAAAACAAGTACATAGAAAAATAAACGCTAAGAACTGTACGTTTCGACCACTTCTTGTAGTCATTCTCATCAGTAAGTATGCAAATAACTTATTCGAAAAAACAATCTTTAAACTTAAAATGTTACAAATCAGACTGTATAAAGGCTAAACTGTTTCGATGAGGATATTTATTTATATAATTTTGTTCAGTTTAAAGATTGTTTTTTTGAATAAGATATTTACATACTTACTGTTGAGAATGACTACAAGAAGTGGTCGAAATGTACAGTTTTTAGCGTTTATTTTTCTATGAATGTACTTATTATATAGATGTCGATATTATACAAAAGCTAGAACACTCGTATATATATTTTCACAATTTACTGGGTGAAATACAAAAAAGTGATGCACCAAAGGTCCATTTTGAGACTGTTATCTATTAAGGTTTTCAGAAACAAACACAATACCCAAAGAAAATCTTTCATAAAGCAATTAATCATCGTTGAATCTTCTTCAAGCAAAAAGCAAACTACTGCCAGCTTTAAATAGTTTCTATTCTAAAAAGAAAAAAACAAGGTTTCAAAATAAAGATACGTTTCGGTTTTCAGTGCTGTGTTTAGTTTGCTCGGAAGTTTATTTATAAAATACAATTAACATTAATTGTTATAATGTAGCACGTAGATACAACTGAGTTTCGGAGATTTTCTCGCAGCACTCGAAAATACAATCACAAACTCATGCCACTGAACAAGGTTAATGTTCACCTCTGTACTGCAGCTATGTTCAGTTCATGACGGATTGCCAAATTGTCACGCAGCCTCAATGAAAAAAAATTTGAAAAATTTCTGACAGAGCGTTTTAAACATTCGAGTTTTAACCAACCTCGTACCCAGGCTTATACAACTCTTTGGAGTAAAATGAGCCTGATTGGATGGTTGCGTTTAGAAATATAGATTACAACGTCATAGTCACGACAAGTTTTAAAATTATTCGTGTCAGTCCTTCCCAGTGGGAACTGGGAAGGACCCGACTGACACGTAAACATCTGCGAGGAGGCTACTAGACTTCTTATAAATATATGTGGCTGTAATAGTGGTAAGCACTCGTCTGGCCGACTTTCCTTGTTTCAGCATTTTTTCTTAAACTAAAGTTTATTTCCAAGATTAAAAACTACAAAAATTTTTATTGAAAAAAACAGTTTGTTTATTTTACATGAAAATTTTTAATTATGTAAATCAGAGTTTAAGACACAAAATAAAAATATTATTTGTTAGATTTTCCGACTATTTTAATACGTTGAAAATAATAATAAGCGAGCAAATTTTATACTAGCAAACCATATTTCTTATGTTTTTTCTCATTCCGATACGACAGCGACCGAAAGAAAATTTTAGTATCAAACTGAAGTTGACTTAACATCACAAATGTGTCAGTCACGTTGTATCACATATCGTCGCCCGCCTGCCTGGTTACATATACATTGAGTAAGAGACTTTTGTTTACGTCTTTTTAAAATATTTTTCTTTTCAAATTTCAAAAACGAAGAACTCAAAATAAAACTCCGACTGACACCGAGAAAATGTCTGCATGCTTCATTTACAAAGTTTAGTCATTCAAAATACAGTACTGAATACTGTCTACTGAATATACTTATCTTACCTCGTTCCATTTGCGAGCGTTTAAAAAGTAAAGCCTCTTTCTTTGCGTTACAAACCATATTTTTCCATCTCTTTCGCACTTCTTCAACCGTTCGAATTGTGTGGGGGTTTCTTTCATTCAAAGCACTGCAGATTTCCTGCCAAATCTGGTATTTCTCGTTATTTAACATCGCACTACTGTTAAGCTTGGAAGACAAGACGGCTTTGTGATGTTTGTATTGATCGATCAGAAATAAATTTTCACCTTCTGTAAAGTTCGGCTTTCGTTTCGTTGAATTTCTTTCCATATTTTTAATGAATGTCGTTTCAGATCAAATTAGCATCGAAAGCAATACAAAGAAAAGTTTACAGAAAGCGTAAATCTAAAAAGCATTTGAAGCGCAAAGCCGATTGTCTTCATTAATTATTCCGGGCTCAAGCGAGACTTAGCTAAAGCCCACATGCTTGCGTAGTCGAATAACTAATTATTCCCATGAGAAAACACAATGGAAGTTCTAGAAAAACAGACTTGCATATTTTAAGACAGAAATGCGCTGAGTTGCACTCGAAGATTTATTATTCGTTGTTGAAATGCACGACGTATACTATATAACAATACTTTATATTTAAATAGAGATGTATGGCTCAAAATAAAAAAAGTGTGTTCAAATGTCCAAATACGATTATATTTATATATTTTAACTTTTGTTTTTTGCGATCTCCCTCTTTGTTTATATACAGTTAAAATTTTATGTAGCATCAAAAAGTTCAAAATGCTGTCAAAAACTAAAGGTTTATTCCAGACATTTATATATATTATAAAGAGAAGTTATTCAAGGTTGAAACTCTATATAATGTCAATGATTGTCTTACGTATTTATAAATATATAAGGAACAAAAGTTTCGAGCGTTAGCCCATCAATTAGAGCAACTGACTGTAATTTAGTTATGAACTCATGATTGAAATTTTTTGATCACTTATTGCCGAAAGTATAAGCTGTAGTTTAAAATGTTCGTCTTTTTTTATTGTAGAATTTCACTCTTGGTTTAATATTAAACTAAATTTTAAATACTTTCACATATATTTTACACTTGTTGATCCTCTGGACAAACGACACCACAGCCTTTGTAGGTTCAAAATAAAAGATTTGGTGCTTTAGTTGTCACTTACTTTCTGCGTTGGTCAAAAACATTCAACCACGGAATGTCCAAAAGCGCAACGCCTGTGGAATGTGGCTATAAAGATGAACTCAAGTATAGATAACACAAATGTGCCAGTAGCAAACTTGAAGCCACTATATTGGGCACTTTGACCACGTTAGTAGTCAACGTGGCCATAGTGCCCAATATAATAACGGAATGTCCAAATTAAATACGTTGTATTAACTAAAAGGAGTTTATTGAAAAACTTTTAATTCAACTTATTAGTAAAACTGTTGATGAAAAATCAATTATAAAATGATATTATTCTTCGTAGGATTTTAATATTTGTCACTCATGTAGCACTTTTTAGTGATTCAGCGTCGTCTTTTCCTTTCTAAAATGAACTGATTGTTTTTGTGGCTCTTCTACGGCTTGTTTCAACCAACCTCGTACCCAGGCTCATTTCAGCCTGATACGTCTTCTAGCTTACTTTCACAAATCAAAACAACCATACACTGACTGCTCTATCGGATTATGCACCACACACGACATCAGCTAGATCCGTCCCCCATCCACCCCTGCTATAATCTGGTCCTGGTTAAGAACAACTTTTCTGTAGAAAGTTCAATTCATTAATAGAAGTACATTTGTTAATCGATGGTTGATGTAATGATTATAACCAAAAGCTTTTTCATGTTAATTACTATAAATAGAAAAGAACAATCATACTTTTAGTGGCCGGACATCTGACTTCTATAATAAGTTAGAACGATTCAAGAATACAACAAATAAGGCTCGTTAAAAATCATGCATGACAAGATTTGAAGCTTTTATTTTTATGTCAGATGAAAAAGCTAAGTGCTCTTTGTCTATACGTGAAGAATTAGTAGTTGAATTGAGTCGAGACGTTCGGCGTTTTTGTTTACATTCAAACAACCAGGCTTTGTGTTACGGATAAATGGAGGGTCGAGGACAAGGATGAAGACTTTCGTCACCCCACTCAGCCCCCACCCACCCCACAAATATCATCATTGCCAAAAGTACACTAATATAATATTTCAACTCCTCTCCGATCATTTCTCTCTTCCCTTCTAGACACAGATTATAATCATCTTGTTCCTCACAAATATAACCATTTAGGATGGGCAAAGAAAATCTTGATAATTCCAGTTAAGTTAGCATGAGTGTTGGATCTGAAGATACGCCATACGGTTTGTTTTGTAGATTTATCTAATTGTGAAAATACAAAATGTTATTTTGAAATTTCTTGATAAACTTTTCTAAATAATATTAAAAATAAATTTTATGACAGGTGTGCCAGAGAAATAATGGCGGTAAGCTGTTTTCTTACAGGTACTACTAAACGTGTGACAGTGATGAGATCACATGTAAACGTTTAAAACATGGCGGACAAATAGTCGAAAATACTATTTTCAAAATGTATTGTTCGAGCATTCTGTTGTTTATAAATTACACGAAAAAGGCTTAGTGTATATGCTTTAAAAGTTGAAAATTGTTTAAACCAAAAAATCAACAAAAAGACAAAAACATTTCGACATATAACTAACTGTTCGCTTCTGTTTCGACTTCTGTTCTGGCAGTCACGTTGATCTTTGACGATTATAATTTTCTACTTAAAAAGAATATTATGGTCGTGCTAGAATTATGGACCAATGGCATTAAAGCACAAAAGTCACGTGGGTCACGGCATCGTGGAGGCGTTTAGCTGCGCCCAAGCAGCTAACAAGGAAGGGCGCCATAAAAATGAGGGAGAAAGAAAGTGCTCTTTCTCGAAAACTACGAAGGTTGAAATCTATTTGATGGGCTAAATGAACCCCTAAAACAACCCTCTATAAGATGGTGATAATAGTTTTTCTTGTCGATACCTCCGCGTCTATGAACCAGAAAACTTCTCTGGGCACTACTCTTCTTGATGTCGCAAAAAATGCCGTGGAAAACTTTATTAAGGTACAGAGATTGGAGTTCTTGACTTTAAGAGCATAAATAAATCTTCCCTTAACACGTACATTTGATAAATTCCCATCCATACAGCTCCGGCAAAGAGATCAGAGCCATCGTAGTGATCGATATATGTTGGTGACGTTTGACGAATCGCCTGGTGCTATAAAGGTGAGATGGGATATCGATTGGTGAGCATTGCCGGAACATGTATGACTAACTTATACCCTTGACTTTTTATGCTCTGTTATGTCGAGTATTATGCAGAAATTCTCATATCCAAGTTATTAGGTGCATTTATAAAGGCTATGTGTAAGAATTTAAAGATTTTGTGTTTATTTGTGGGACAAAATTTCTTTCTTTCTTTTGTTTCGTCATGGTTTTTGCTGCAAGGCATGCTGGGTTATGTTGTGATTGTCAGCAAAAACTTACATAATGGCCCGCAGAACATATACTTTTGCTGATTATGATTTTTTATTGTAAAATAAATTAAGCTTTTGAAAGTTGTTGTTAAATGTAAAAATATCAAGGTCCTGTTATAAATGTGATCTCTAAAATGAAAAACTATGATAGGAATGTCAAAAGAACCTCTTGGTTCACTTTAAAAATAGTTGAAGTTTCAATGAAAAAGTTTGCATTGTGGTTAGCAGTGTTAGTGAGATGTTTGCATTGTAGTCAGAAAATTCATGTATCAATTTCTAGCAGTGCTGTCATTTGAAAGTTATGAGTTTCTTTTCCCCAAGCTTGACCAGATTTTCATTGGTTTACAGACACTACAGTTTGTACCACCAACTTCTGGCAGCTAATCTGTAATGGCTTAGTATGTTGCCTGTTGTACAAAATTAAATTTTTACCTACTTAACTCTATAGAAATGCAGGGTTTTATTTTTGAAGTAGATGGTGAAAATTATGATGTAGACAGAGGAGCTGATACTTTCCATTATATTTTTACAGATTAGAATAAGCTCGCAAATAAACTAGCTGACAGACTTAGATAAATTAGTAAAAATTACTATCTACCAAATATTATTGATAACCCTAAAATTAGAGAAAAGAACTGGCTCCATATGGTCAATGACCTTTTAAAAAAAAATTTAGTAGGTTTTTGCCTCCCCTTGTTCAGGGTGTTGTTGTGTTTCTTCTCCCCCACTATTATCATAGTAAAACCTTAATAAAAAAACTTTAATATGGGTGGGTGTAGTATGCAGAATGCAGCACGTAACTACAGCATGCTAGGTCAGCGGAAAACTGTATATTGCCGCCGTATTTGTAATTGCATCCATAAAAACTTCCATTCGCTCTCGTTGAGTAATTTTATGGTTAGGGTAAGGCTTATGGTTAGCTATAGGGTTAGGGTTTATTCTTGTATGGATGTACTTTCGCTGACCCAGTAAACTGTAGTTGTGTTTTGCATTCAGCAATTTGAATTCTGTAAAATACACCCACTGTTTTAGTATTATTTGAGTAAGCCAGTTCAATTAAATTTCTGGTAGCATATAACTAACCAACTCTGTTTTGAGGGAAAAAATAAAAAATAAAAAAGACAAGCCAAAAAATTATTTAATATCTATTTATTAATCCATTAAAGTTTTACAAAAATAATATATCTTTTACATTTGAAGATTATTCACCTTTTAAATAGCGTAACACAGGTTGTATCAAGTATATGACCCTCAAGATTTGTAAATGGTTTCTTCTCTCATTCTTCTAACTTAACTTGTAGTGAGGGATTCATTTGTTTTATGTATGAAAATTTTATGTTTCACTGGACATTCATGAGTAGGGTTATAGACACTTGTTTTTACAGTTGAAAATGTGGACATCATAGGTGTGTATCGAGAGGGAGAGTAAGTCCTTTGAAGTGGCTACTTACTTTTACAGCAGGAAAAGTCCCTGCTCCTGGTCATTATGTACATCCCTGATGAGATATCTTCCGTACATAGAGGATATTACACGGTGGCATGAAGATATGAAGTTTATCTTCGAGTGAAAAAATTATATCATGAGTGAGCGCAGCGAATGAGTCAAATTTTTTTTCCACTCAAAGATAAACTTCATATCTTCAAGCCAACATGTAATTTTCCTTTTTATTACATAGATATGAGTGTTTCTAAAATATAAAAAAATGGACAAAAAACAAAGGAATGCCATCAGTGATATCTTCACTAGTGAGGATATGGAAAATATCTCACTTGTATCCCGGATGTAGTTTTGTATGGAAAATACGAGTTGTCTATTTTTTAGTTAAACACTCATATCTATGTAAAAAAAATGGTTATATTTTATTTGGCAGAACAGTCTCAGCACACAAACAAATTGCTATAGATTTTATATCAGGAGACCTTTATTGAAGTCAAAACCATGTAATAATAATGATAATAACTTTATTATTTATATATTGCAAAAATTCATTTAAATATGATCTAATGCGCTTTACATAATTTTTGAAAATCATATTTTTAAAAATTTGTCTTTTTTCTAATTGACCTATCATATAAGTTTGGAAAAAATCTTTACTACTGGAAATTATTCATTGACAAACAGTGAATTATACATTCACTGACTTGTGTCTTTATTTTGTTTTCAAAAAATGATAGGCTGGGTGGAAAGAAAATCAGACTACCTTTTTAGCAGAGTTAAGGAATCTTCAGGCAACTGGGCTTTCAACACTGGGTGCCTCACTGAAAGAAGCTTTTGACCTACTAAACTTATATCGACTTCAGTCAGGGATAGATAATTATGGAATGGTAAGTGCAAGAGAATTCTAAAATCATGTTTAAAAATGAGTATTATTCAAAAGCTTTTAGGAGATTTTTTATATGCATAGAACAGCTGGTGATAAACCCTTTCAGTCCTAGTTGTATTGTTAAATTCTCCCAACTTGACCCCATACTTTTCATTAAACAAGTTCGAGAGAATTTTATTTTTGATCTTCAGTAGCTTGCTTTGTTTGATCAAATCTCATTTTCTCATTACCAGATGTTTTATTTTGTATGTGTTATATAAGGAGAAATTGGGTGTTAATAACAGCCAGGGTCTGAAAGGGTTCAATTTATTGCTTGGGCTGAAAGTTCAAGGCCAACACTTATTGTCAGCTGTTTGAATTCCGAATCAGTCAGTTAAGTTAATGATGACTTTATTTATTTTTCGTTTTTGAGTCTTGCTTGAACAGTAGCTAAACTCTCAGTTTTTGTAATTTTAATGTCAGTATTAGTTTTATTTACATGATTCCTTATTTCTTCATTGAACTGGAGAAGTAAATGTTTTAAAATCTTAAAGTCTGTTTAACACAGGGTTCAAAATTAGCAGTAGTCTGCTAGTCCTCACTCCAGTAAATGCTTTGATGGACTAGTAAACTTGTGCTCAAACTAGTCCGAGTGCCAAGTAAAATATTGTCTTCTTTCAAGAATAAATATTAAATTGAATTGTTTGTGATCATCCAAATCACATGATTTCATTACAAATCTACAGTACTTATATGTTCTGTTCTGCCTGAAAATGACTTTCTACAAACAGTGGGCACCTATTGATTGAATAATGGTGTGTCAGTAGCATTCGGTTTCCACAGAAAAATGAAAGAATATTGCATTAGGTGGAGCAAAGTAGTGTATTGAAAACTAATGGCTGGTGCTGCTAAGTAAATGAAAAAGTTAATAAAGTCTAGTAAAAAATGGTGCAAAGTACTAGTAAAGCTGAGTGATTACTAGTCTGAATGTCTAGTGAAAAAGAGTTCCAGTTTCTATTCCTGGTTTAGACTGATAATGATATTTTTCTGTACACAAAGAACTTTGTACAGAACCAATGTACAGAGTACTTACTTTAATTTTCAGGCTTCAGTTTATAAATTTCTAAAATTGCACACATATTTTTGTTATTTTTAGTTTTATTTTATTGTCTTTCCAGTTATTGCAATACAACTCACAACAGTCAATGTTGACCTTTGAATGGCATGGTGGGAGGCACTAAAAGTGACCTGCTCCAAACAGCTGTGCCTCCATAGCTCGGTTGATAAGAGGGCTTTACCAGTAAGAACTGAGGTCACTAGGTTGAATTCAGACCTTTTTCAATTAATTCTTAAATTGCATACATAATCACAAAATGGTTTTTAGATCATCATTGATAATAACCCCAGTACAAATTTAGACCCAATAATTAGATTAAAGGTTGAAACCTTTTTTGTCTATTTTTCAAACTGGGTTTGGTGTTTTTGTAGATGTGGTAGAAATTTATTTGTTTAATTTTGATATAATTAAAGCTCAATGAATACAAAGTCTATAAAATGATTTAATTTTGACATTGCTCAGGTAGAGTACAGCTCAAAAGAAATGCAGCCCATTTCCAACTCTTTTCAGTCTTGTTTCTGTGTATGTTTTTGCCATATTTGCAGGGAAAAATTCCAGACTCATACATACTCTAACTTTCCCCTTGCCCCAGTCGGTGAAAACAATGCTGAATTTGCATTTGTAGATGGGCTGAAAATGAGCCAAAAGTTTGACACTTGATTTTCTTCAGACAATTTTTGATCAAAGCACTATTTGTTACTTAAAAACTATGTTGCTAGTTTCACAATCTTGAAACTTTGCAAATTCTTTGTAAAATAAACCAGTCAAATCCTTTAAGCCAAGTGTTCCACAAATGGAACAGTAACTGACGTCATCAAATTGTGTATAAACATTATTGTGATTTGATTTCTTTATGGTTCAACGAGAATATGGTGAGGGACTCAGTGAAAAATAAGTTTTATGAATGAAATATAAAAACAGTACTGCCACAACTAAAAGAAATCAGGAAATATGAAAAGAGCCACAGATATTGCTTTTTAACATTTTTAACAGGAAACATTTTGTGAATTACAACAGAGTAGTTGTGTCGGTGAGGGCCAATGTAAGTGAAGTGTTGCTTTGATTTTTAAAGCAACTTTAAACTTGATAGCTCGAAAGGATTGCAAAATAATCAGTTGTTTGAACAAAAAATACAGTGAAAAAAACTGAGAAACTTTCTCCACATTTGGATTTTTACTGTATTTACACCACAATTCAGCCACAAGATTTTACGTTTCAGTTGAAAATATATGGAAATTTATATCGCATTATAAAACAAAAGGTATGCCATATTTTTGCCAAAAACATGCTGCCTACAATTGCACTGCAAATACATTCTTTGGTTGCATCTCTTTAGATCAGTATTGTATACTAGGTAAATTGGTTCAAAACAAGATCTTACACATCATTTCTCACAAAAATATTCAATTGTAGAAACTTTTTGGCTTACATTAAGAGGTGCGAGTTACATTTTTGAAGTTGTCAAAACAGCTGTGAGATGAGCCTATCAGTTTTTGAGTTGAAGATTATTATTTTTTTAAGACATACAAAAATGCTTTGACCTTGTGCATTGCTTGGTTTAAATATAGATACTAACTATGTAGTTTTTTTATCATTGCTGAGAAAAATGAAATGGGAATTTTACTTGATGTTATCATTGTTAGTTGGGTAGTTTCCCTAATAGGGCATTCAGTTTGATGAAATATATAATTTTATGTAATTCTTCGCTTGAACATTCATTGATAGTTAATTTTAACATTTTAAGTTCCATTGATGTCAATTACTTTGTTGAAAAGTAAAAGCAATCAGTATAATAGTTTTGGCTCTTGGGGTTATTTTTTTATAAGATTCTGGAATTACTTACATTCTTGGACGTGTTCATTCTATCTCCATTTATATTGTTTAGCTTTTCTGTTTGCATGATAGCCCTTTTTTAGCTCATTCATGTGCATGTATGCACAAGCAATGAATGAGTATCATGGGAATGAAATGTTTTCAGAGGTGGTCGTAGACTGAAATTTGTGAAATATTTATGATTTAACATTTGACTGTTTAATGTTGTTGTCCATTACATGAATGAGCTGGCTCTAAGAGCCCTTTGAGTTCTCTTACAAATCATTTTATGGTGAGGTAATTAATTTTGTGCTTTCAGTCAAATGAAAATCTCATTCTGAGTGTAATTTTATTTATCGACATAATTATTACTGAAAATGATCTCTTTTTCAAAATGAAAATTAGATATAGCCTTATAGTACTGGGCAAGTATAGCATAAATTTCTAGATTGTAAAAAACACAATTATAGCATTGTCAACTTATCATAGAATGCTTCCCATTGTGAGCTCATTGATTTTGTCATGTGAATTCAGTATAAACATATCTTTGTTTCACAATATGTGTGATTTAAAACTTTGCTTCACCAGAGTATTTAACATGAAAATGTGGACAGGGACCACAAATTTTTGAACAACTTAAATGCAGTGCTGAACACTGTAAATATGTGTCCTCACAAAATTGTCAGCATCTTTGCTGATGTGATTGTTTACATTCAGATCTTTAGCATAATACATTTCTGTGTTGGTAATGAATAAAGAACAGATGTTGAGAATCTAAAGGTTGAGACAGTATGACTAGAAAACAAAGAAAACACTTGGATCTATTTTTAATATACAGTTTCTAAGAAGATATCAGATTTCAAAAAATGTCAAAAATTATACTAGTTTTGATAAAAATCTTACCATCTCCGTTGCCATCACTACTGATTTCTGTCATGCTTGAAAATGCTGCAACTAAAAGGTGCCAAAACTGCTGCAACATGAGCCTACAATTTTCGCAATAGTTCGACAAGAAAAATCATGGGAAACTAGCTTAAAAGTAAGACTATTTCATGCCAAGAGAGCAAAATTAGGTAAAAAAAGTTAATAAATATAAATAATGAACAGAAATGATTTTTTTAAAAAAAGTCCTCAGTCTGCACAGTGTGCATAGTCTGCTTCCGTCTGCATTTCAACATGACTGCCAGCTATCAGGGAATGTTAATTCTAAATTGTAACATTTTTCCTTTATAACATTGATATTTGAAACTAGGGCACATGTGATAAAATGTAAACAAAGGTAATGTCCTTATAAAACTAAGCAAAGCAACAAATTCCAATTTTGGTTTATTTCAGGGACGAAATCCATTCTATTGTGAGCCAGCAATGATTATATGCATCACAGATGGAGGAAGATTGTCAACACAAACAGGAATTCAAGATGAGGTTTGGCAAATGATCAATATCCTGGAGTTTCCTTTTTATTGCTAGTTTGTGTTCTTTTCATTGGCTGACATTATAATTCTCCAGACATATTAAAAAACTGCTAGTTGGGAAGGGATACAGTATAGATGAATGCTGTATTCAAAAGAACATGTATGACATTAAATTATAATTTTGTTGCTTCATTTGCTGTCTGATTTCAAGATATGTTGTTTTTTTTAGTGTTTGAATGAAAGTACTTGCATAACGTGCTTCTTATTTGCTTGTGGCACAAACTATCTGCAAGTTGCAATTACTTATTTTCTTCCTTTGTTTGTGATCATGTGTTGTTAAATTCAATGATATTAATTCCTTTTCATTTGTTGCTTTTTTAATGCCACTGTAATATTACATTTATAACACTGTTTGCATTTTAAAGTAATTTTGTTTTGACAAATTTTAATGCATCTAAAATTATAATTATTCAAAATAATGCTATAACAGAAATTTAACAGCCGAATGTCAAATTGCTTCATATCCTCCTAACCCAACTTTCAATGCTGTACATTTCCTGGTAGTCACTTTTCATTTTGAATGAAAGAAGAGAAAACAATTTTTAAGCCCTTGGTGGGAATCGAACCCCACA
>ERZ1740055.113-NODE-113-length-15198-cov-7.351648_pt1 | contig 15198 bp, 10 predicted proteins | sample MGYA00581747_ERZ1740055 | MGnify/ENA primary metagenome ERZ1740055 (study PRJEB43018, sample SAMN04849739) | marine metagenome | isolation source: floating plastic debris | place: Pacific Ocean | collected 2008-08-28 | study: EMG produced TPA metagenomics assembly...
CATTTGAGGCTGATATCCCGAAAATATTTAAGAACGTTCAGCCTCAGTCGAAAATTCGACGTTCTTATAAAAAAAAGAGTGTATATGGGATAAAAGATATGTTCGGTCTCAAAGCTAAAGGATATGGTTTCCCTCTTCAACGGTTTTGTTTGTAAACAGGGTATCGATTTTAGGCAGTTGGTTATATGTAAGGTATTTAGTTTTGCACTCTAGTCTTGAATTTATTATGCAACCCTCGTTATGACTTATGGTGTTGTATTCTGAGCTCGAAACTTTGCAGATGCTGTCTTGTAGTTTACATAACAGAGGCAGATGTTTAAACATTGTCTTTAATAGCATTGGTCTAAACTAGGAAAATAATTATAAGGCAGGTCTGAAACAGGGTATTGATTTAAGGGTCAGGTCATAAATAGGGTATCAAATTTTTGGGGACCCCATAAATAGGGTGGCCAGGTTTAGGGAAGCAGGCCGCCACCTCTACCAAATTTTTTTGCGAATACATCCCGGGCATAAACAACGTTGATAATGATAAATACTACTGAAGGAAGTTGGCGAATGAGAAAAGTTTGTCATTTGGCAACTAAAGGATTAAATAGTCATGAACATCACAGTGAGTAGTGTCAGGAGTTGATGTTTCAAGTGTTAGTCCTTTGTCAGCACAACATGGTGGTCCAGTCGACAGCAATTACCAAGACTAAATTCAGTGTTGTTATGTTTTTATTACTATTTATGGTTAGTTTTGCACTTCCTTTATTAGGAGGCTGCTTAGAAACCAGTCAACACAAAAAGAATGCATCATTTACTTTGCGTGTTGTTATTCTTTGTGAGAATTTTGTGTAAGACATACGCAATATGTTAATGATAATATAATACTATTCCAATATTCAACAAATTTGAAAATTGAATTAACCTCACCAAACTAAAGAAATAAGCGTCGCTTTCCATTGTTTGATTATGTTTTCCCATTGGTGAGTGTACTTTTCGTAACGGAAACATCATGACCAGCTTACTATCTTGCCGCTCCTTGGCAGGTTAAATGAAACGATTTATATCATTCAACAAGTTTGAGTTTTTTTTTCAGTTTCTTAACAATGCTCCCAGTGGGAATAATCGCGTCAGAGCATGTTCAGTTCAGATGCTATTCTTATTGAGGGCATCCCAGTCTCATCGGGTCATGGACTTCTTTTAAATGAATAAGATTGTATTTCTTTTAATTTCTGTTTTTTTTTTAATGTGAGTGATTGCCTTTTGCGCTAGTACAACGTGATAAAACTTTTGCTTATGATTTTCCCTATACTGACCCGTTGTTTGACCTTATAAGTACTTTACGAATGAGCCTTCAATTTGCATGAGATATCGAAAGTCGATTGTTTTGGCGATATCATTTTATTTTCACGAAAACAAGCTAGAATGAATCATGAAAACGTGAACAATGTTTTTTTCTAAATTTGCAACATTTTTATGAGAAGAGCTATTTTCTTCTGGCACGTCATTGCGAGAGACAAAGGTTTTTGGATTAAGTCGTCACAATACTTAAATATCCTAAAAAGGAATGAGGTGTTGAAGAATTTCCTGGTCGTTTCCGTTTTACAGGGGTGGGAGCCTGGAGAAAAATGAAACATTTTTACGAGTTCGGTTCCAGGCTCTCGAATCTGCCTTGGAGGGGGGTAGAATAAATTAACGAAAGCAAGCAATTGTATTTACCCCATCGGACTTCCTCACAAATCTATGCTATGTGAACTGAGAATGAAAGTATGATGGTTTGAAAGTAACTCTACATATGTTTGCTGTAGTGGAATTTCTACACACTCGACGATAAAGAAAAAGCGTCTAGTCAGCCGGAGGGAGTCTGTTAATTTGAACAAGAGCTGTTTTTGCTATGGCGGACGAAGAGCGACCACCCGCCCCTCCTATTCGCGTGGCTTCGACTAAGGATTCTGTCTCGCCGGCTTCCAAACCTTTGCCAAGCGCACCAGAAAAGAAAAAGACTAAAGCTTTTACATTCTTCCAGAACAAGGGAGATGAAAGAAGTATGCTTTTTCTGTGTTTCACCGCGATTGAATGCGTTGTTTTTAAACTTTGTGACATAAATCCATGCGTGTTTCTCCGATTTGATATCTGACAGCGCTCTCTTAATATTTTCGTGCCTGTAGATTACAAGAAAAAACCGGAGATCTCTTTGCCGACCCAGTTTGAACATACCATTCATGTCGGTTTTGATCCGGTCACTGGGGAATTTACGGTAAGTGTAGTGACAGAGCTCCGACGAAACAATTGCTGTTAGTATTGAAAACGAGTTGCAACTTATCGCAGAGAGAGAAAGAGAACGAATGAGTGTCCACTGCGTTTAGAATGGCGCTTTCCGCTTGTGAAGCCGGCATTAGAAAAACACGAACATTTCTTTGATCAAATTTATCTTTAGCAGAACTCTAGAACTTTCGGGAAAAAATAACTTTGGATGCCTTGTAAATAATAACGTTTTACTCAAAAGAATATTTTAATTAGAATTTAGTTTACGGCAACCATTTCTAGACTGTGCAGCAAGTTGGTGTCCCAATTCATATACTTTGAGCATAACACCATAAAAATGAACAAAAAAAGTTTAAAGCTTGTGTGGTCAAATTCATATGGATTTGCCGCGACATTTATCTTTTTTCTAGAAGCAATAGTCTTGGTCTCAAAGCTTCCCAATTTCCGGAGAACATGACTGACAATTCTTGGGGCGAAACAAAAACTCCGAGCTCCTATATCTAGTTTCGAGATTTCGTTTCAAGCCCTGCGTTGAGGAATTTAGAGGGAGCATTCTGTTAACCTGTACCCTGATGTCTGCAAACAGCCACCTCTACAGAAGGGAAATACATTTTAATTTACCTTACATATCTGGTTTGCTTTCTTAATTTTGACGATTTTAATGTCCAGTTTAAATGCATTTCACAAATTGATTTTTCGTGCAAAAAAAGATGTTATAGCATAATCTGATGATGTATTGTAGTTTTTTCACGTTTTGAATTAAAAAAAAGGAAAGATAATTTGTTCAATTGTTTTTGAGGGTTAAAAGAGAAAGCTGCTTTGAGTTTCAATTCGAAAATGTCGAGAAGAACGGTTCGTAACTGGTTCGTTTCTGGTTGAGGGTTTAATTGTTGCGAGTCGAATGTTTCGAATAACATCTGCTCGTGTTTTTCTATTTAATCTGGTTTTCTTTTGGTTTATGCCAATGCTATTGTAGATTTTGTTCGATGTTGTTCTGGTGAAGTATTAGATGAAATCGTGGCTAATATTTGGCCAAGACTCAAACTGGCTATTGGAACACGAACAGTAAACTTTTACGATGCATGAACTAACAGCTTGTTATGATAATCTGTAAGAATTCCAGTTGAAATTCTCCACGGATTATTGGAAGAATTACCCTGACACTAACAATATAACATATATTTTTTTGAGAACTCGTGATCTACTTTTCATTAACTATGATAAGAGCATGTAAATATTCCCAAACCTTTACTTGTCCTTCATTATATTAATTGAAAGAAATGTAATATTTTGCATTAATATCCAAATGAGATTGATTCTGTCAGATCTATTCTATTGTATATTACAACACCCGTACAATTTGAATTTGTTTGAAATCATGGTCCAAAAAAAATTAAACTTGATTAGTTCCAGTTAATTATTATAGTGAAAACATGTTTGTGTTTGCATGAATGACTTTGTGAGTGTGTAGGGTTTTTTTAAGAAAGAAATCACAAATTTCAGAAAGGAAAATCAGTGTGAAAGATGCATAAAGCAGGTGCATATTTTAACATTTTGTGTGTTATCGCTGTGCCAAAGCTGTGTCATATTTCTTTGTGTGAACATGAAAGTTTGAGATAAGGTTTCTTGCACATTGAGTTTTTGGTTACCATTTCTAGGGAATGAACCTGGACAGGCTTGCAGAACAGGTTTGCTTCCTGCACTGCATGGAAAAATTCTGAAAAATGACCTTATCATGAATTATTTATTGCATTGAAGCTTTTTAGCCTGCCAGTAACTATTATCTTTGCTTATCAATTCTCATGTAGTTGTTGAAAAGTAACTTTTCAAAGTTGATTACAGTGCAGACTACTGTATCATTTTTTTCCATTTCAGTAATAATCACTTTAAATTCAATTAGAAAATTCTGAGCTTGGATTTATTTTAGTTGATTAATGCTTATATTTGGGTAGAGAGTTCACAGTTTGTAATTCTACTTTTGGGGTTTCTTGTTGTATGTCATGTTTGTCTATAAAGTCTATTGTAATATCAGTGACACAAATCTAAACTCACCAAGAAAGAAAAAGAAAAATAGAATTCATTTCATTAAATACTAGTTAAATATATTTTTTAAAAAATTACTGAAAAATGTTGGTGGAATCAATAGTTTGAAATGTTAACTTTTCAATTACTGACCTTGTCTTGATGTGATGATGACAATAACTGCATTGAGACCAACTTAATTTTTTGTTTTACTATATGCTAAACTTAATTTTTTGAAAATTGAAAAAACAATTCAATCTGAAGATCAAAATTTATTTCCCTGCAAGTAATTGATTAAAGTATAATTATTTTGAGCTCAAATCATAGATGGTACGATGGAAAATGACGTGGCAATGAATAAATGGGGATCATCAAGAAAGGCCTCTAAGTAGTGATCATGTACCAAGTATTGAACTAAATAGCATAATTTTATAATTTTGGATTTTTATTTTTTTTTTTATCTTTTCCAATCTTGAGTGTTTGTTTGTTTTTATTCGTCTATGGTGAAATATTTAACAATTTTTTTCTACTGATGCTTGAAGTATTACTCCATACAATCAGGGTTGTCAACAAGATTTAGATTTGCAGGAGATGTTAAAAAAAGTAAGGGGAGGCTCCACAAAACACGAAACACATCTTACTCTGATTACTGCCTCGATCATGCTCATCTAATTGTTTTTCACCACCAGTTGCCATGACTTTCTCTTCTCGACATGCATGGACTTGCATGGTGACATAATTCGCAAGTCTACTAAATATCATAGCAATCTTTGATATTGGATCTGACGTGAAAAATCCCTTATATTCTCAATCTTCGCACACTCGCATTTAATCCATTTTAAATCAAGATTTTTGTTCCTTCTTTTCAAGGTCGTTTTAATGTTTACTGTTCAGTTTTAATTCTTTCCATAATGTGCAGCTTCATTGCACATTTTTCAGAGCTGCCGGTGAAATGTGCCGGTTGCTGGCTTGTTTTGACAGCCTTCATAATACTTAGGTAGTGATCAGATATTTCAACTGAGAGTTAAAAGAGTGCATCAGATTTAGAGTGCTTAGGTCATATGAGTATGTTCAACATTGTAGAATTAACAATGACCATAATGAAAGGCTTTGTAAGAAAGGAAAACTAAGGTTAGTGTTACAGACTGTTTAGACATACATGATGTACAATAGAGTTTTGCAATGCATTATAGGGTGATCATCTCATGTTTTTTTTAGTAAAGGTAGAAATTAGAATCAGAATAATATAGGTTTTACACTATAAGCTAGAAAATGAAAATCTAGTGGTAAATTAACCATTACAAGAGGAATTTGACTTTCAGTGTTTGCTGTGATAGGAGTGGGAGACCAAATAATTTCGATTTTGTTTTGAGCAATGTTGTGCAATCCCACACAATAGACTTTTGTTCTGCACAATTTGCCTTAAAACACACACACAATTTCAACTTTTTTTCTTCACCCTGTCAGAAGCCCTGAAAATATGTGAAGTTTCAATTTGAACACTGCTAGTGAAATAAAACTATTTATCAAATACATACTACAAATATCCATGGAAAAATGGATATTTTAAACAAGGCAACGAAGACAACAGTAAAATAAGACCGATAAAACATGCAATAAGGATTTCATGTCCCCATCTAGTCAATATTTTCATTCTATCCCTTGTGCAAAGAGACTGAACATGAAGTCAGCACCATTTCATTGCAAACTATTCAAAGATTTTAAACCAATATCCTAAAAAACGACAGAGTCCTTAAAATAATTCTGAATAAGTAATAATAATGTTTTCTAACTTAAAAATAATATTTAAATGCATTTTGTTTTTTTAGTGATTTTTTTTTAGATTTTTAAAACCAACTTCCTGCAATACTTACCTATGTAACAGAAGTTTTAAAAATCAGTAAAGAACATTTTAAAACCACTTTTTCATGCAAAAAAATGTAAATTTATAAATTATGGGCCAAACAACTTAGCCACGGCATAAAAAGATTTAGAAATGGTGCAAGATGTCTTAAACAAAGTGATGCAAACCGACTTGGAGTGAACTTTTGTAGTGATTTTTGTTCTTATTAGATGTTTTAAAAATTGTTAGTCAAGTTTGTTTACATTAAACTCTTGCTCTGTTATCTACTCAAATGATCTCTCGCTTCAGCAACATCTCATTCCAAAGCAGATGTGCTCATCAAAAGTGTGCAGTACCAAACAAAACTAACTACTATCATTTGAAATAATTTTATTTTAAATTTTCTTTAGTTAATATACTGTTCTGTATGCACATCCATGCTCTCAAAAATACAAATTAATGTACTTAACACAATGGATTTCATGTTATAAAGGTATTTAAAGCCTTGAAATGTTTTCAAAAGCTTAGGTTTTGTTGTGTGATTATTCACTCAATAAATTTGAAATATGTAGTCTATGCACTGGTGACACAGAATTCATGCATGCATTGTTCATACTCGAAACACAAAAAAGAATGGTTCCCATTGCTAGACTTGTTGCCTTCTGGTATGAGTAATATATTTTAACCTTCAAAAAACAACTGCTTCAAATATATGAAGTACAGTTGTAGCAAAAAAAGTTTACAATTATTTCTGTGGCATTTGCTATAATTAAAGTCAATATGATATGCCATATATATCTAGCCTTCTTTCTTGGCACTGATGCTTCTTATTATTATTCTATTGCTATCTTTCGTCCAACTATTTGCCCCTGTTTGACTGATGCTGAAGCCCATATGTTTAATGCATCTGTTTATCTTCCATCCTTTTCACGTTATTTCAGGGCATGCCAGAGGCCTGGGCAAGACTACTTCAGGTGTCCAACATCACACCTTCTGAACAAAAGAAAAACCCACAGGTGAGATGGAAAGTATTTAGTTTAACATAAAGACCAACTATTTCAAAAATGACTTGACTGTGGTTTTTAAGTATTTGTGTTGTGTTGAGTTATAAAGTCTGATAACTTTGCCTTTTGCTTTTTTCATTTACTTTCCAACCTACAGGCTGTTTTGGATGTGTTAAACTTCTATGAGAATAAAGACAAAGAACAAACGACAAAGTATATGACAGTATCCAAGCCATATGGTAAGATTTGGGGCTAGCTACACCAAGGGTAGGATTTCTTGCTTGAATTAATCATTTGCCAACAGCACTCTTTGAACAATTTTTGATAGCCATGAGGCTAACAACTGTTGGAGAGATGAAATGGATGTAAGTGCAAGAATAGCCATGATACATCTGCTGTCATACAGCAAACTTTGCTTCCAAGTGTCAACAATGTAAATATCTGGCCGTAGTTTTAAAAAAATGAGGTTTAGAATTGTTAGTGCTAGTTTGATAAAAGCTTACTTTTAAAAGTTCATGTTTGATTTTTGCAGCAAGTTCTGAATTTTCAACTGTGCAAACCATTGTTCTGAGACTTGGTTTAGTTTTCATACTGTAGATGGTACCCATAACAATAAATAATATGTTTTTTGCATAGCTTATTGGTATTTCTTATTACCAGTTGCTTTATTACATGCTGTGTTGGAGCATTTATTAATGCAGTTCAGAGTTTAACTCTTGTGTTACTTTATACATCTTCTTGCCATTTTAGGGGCAATTTTCTCATTCTTTTCTGTTTTTGATATGAAAAACTTTTCTCACTGGTTGAGAGTCTACTGTGAGCTGGGTTTGCTTTCTTTGTGTGTGTTGTGTTATTTTATTCAGTTGCAAACTTTTAAAATAATTTTTTTTGTCATTGTTGAAGCTTTGCAGTTTTTTGTAAATCTCAGATTTAAGACTTAAAAGGAAAATTTTTGAGACCTCAAGGCCTTGGGGTTTTGGAGATTGGAAGGTCTGGGGTTATGGAGTTAAGAGTTTTGTAGAATAAACCATTTATTTGTGATATGAATGTACTTAGTGACAGGCAGTTATAGAGCAATTAAATGTGTTGTTTATCTTTAGCCTTTATAAAAACTTGTGGAAAGCTGACAGCTTGCAGTTGAACAAGAAATGAACTTTTAAAACATCAGTCATTGTTAATAAACCTTTTGTTAAAAGATATATGGCTACTGTCCCTAATGGTTGAGAAGATTAGAGGAAAGTGAATTAATCATTGTTATGCTATCAAAAACTAATTCAATTCTAATCATCAAAATACATAGTTTGTCTAAAATAATGATAATTCAAAATCATTCTGCAATTAATCTCTTTTTACTTTTTTTAAGATTAAAATATGTAAAAAATAGCAATAAACAAAAAGTAATCTAGGCAAATAGTGCTGTTGTAATTTGTATAGCTCAGTGTACATGATACTTCTATTTAAGATATTATGCATATTGTAAGACCTTAAGAAGGTGCTGCTTTAACACTTTGTCATTATTGCATTGTGCAATTAATTGTAACAAACTGACATTAGTTACTAAAAGATTGCTTCTTTCCAACCTTTTACCATAAACTCAATTTAAACAAAAACTAATACTTGCTGTTAATCATTCAGAAGTTAATAAATGTTTTAAAGTCAGTGATATATTTATTAATAACATTAATTGCATGTTCTTAAATGTAATGTTTTCCTTTTAGCCGGACAAAGACAAGAGTCTTCTTCATCTTCTTCTGAACTGCTCACACCAGGGCGAATGTCACCGGCATCTCATTCCAGTAGCCCATGGCATATGTCGCCTGCTTTAGACTTGGATGCCTCAATGTCTGTGACTTGCATACCCTTCAATTGCTCTGCCGCAAGAGCGACACAACCAGTCAAGAAGAGTGGAAGTTTTCGATTAAGATTAAAGCGTTCAAACACTAAGAAACGTAGAAAGTCTGTTCCAACTCCTTCCAACTCTTGTACTGTTTTAACAAAATCAATCTCCAATGGAATAATCCAGCAACAGTGTGTACAAAATTCACCACCTATTCAAAACAAATTGAGAACAGAAATCACAAAAAAGAGTTCAAACTCAGATTTGTCAGGTTCCTTGACAAGTTCTTCTCCAGGGTCAGTCACAGATGATGTTGAGAAACTTAGTCTTCTTCACTCAGATGAGCTTAATCAGCAAACCAACAAACTTACTCAACATTCGGACAAGTTTAATCAACTGTCGGACATTGAAAAATCTTCCATTGACGATAACCTCAAACAATTAACTTCACTAATTCAAGGTACTGCGGTATTTATAGCATGCTATAAGATCTGAAAAGTAACAATTTTCCATTAGCTGTACAATGATAACTTTGCCCTCCGTAATCTCTTCATTAGTAATTATCTAAGTGTGATGCAATCTGTTTTCTCTTGTCAGTTTACATTGAATCCATTTGAACTGAACTGTGTCTCGGCTTAAGGAAGACTTTGACTAACCATTATAATATTCTTATACCTTTTTAATATTTTTAACAGTTGTTAATGCATTAGTTAATAAAATTTATTTTATAATGATATAATGATATTTTTTTTTAAAGAAAATCTTACTGTTCCATTTTTAATAAGTCTTTATGAGTTCTATTTGTTTGAATGTAACTAAAACTATTGAGTTTTGCAGCAATCAAAATGTTTGTTTTTTGTGTCAATTTAAGAATAGAGTAAGCAGTTCTACAGAGACCTTAAAATAGATTATTCCAATGTAATTTGTCCAGTGCTAAAACAGAAAGTGTCTGTAAATTGCTTCTCTAAATTTATAAGGAACCTGTTTAGGAAGTTTTTCCTGCAAAAAAAGAAAGAGCATTTTATTTTCCTCTTGTGTCGTTTGTATATTAACATTTTTAATTTCTGTTTTATAATTTTAGAAAAAACTAATTTTTATTTTATTAAATCAAGGCAGTGTCAATTTGCATTCAATGTTTTATCAGTGCAAAACTTTCTGATGAGAAAACCGTTCTGAAAATGGATTCAGTGTTTTAAGACAATTATCATCACAAAACAATGATATATTTACTTCACTAAAATCCTGCTTTTGCATCATTGTTATCGTTGGAAGGGTTGTTGGACAAATGTTCATGGGCTACTGGATTCTTGCCGCAACACATCATCTCATTCAGCTGTCGTCAATAGTGTTTAAACTTACAAGAGAGGTTTAAAATAATCTACTATTGTTATAGTAACATTTGTGTGATGTTTTCTTTTATTGACTGTTGACTAAACTATTCTTTTCTTGAATCATCTTTAAAGTTTTCTTTTGCTCTCCAACTCCACCCATCTGTATATCATTAGATTCTGCTAATAAGGGGCAACTTCCTGATACTATGCTTATGGGAAGATTTCAATCTATAATATTTGGACGTGAATTCAAACTTCTGACACCATTTTGTTGAACAAAGACAATTCATTATACAACATGTTAATGGCACTGGAGTTTGGTATGCTTGAGACAATGGATGAGATGATGCAGTGACAAGTGAGAGTTCAAGAGCTAACATGCAGTCTAATGACCAGACGAAATGACCAAAGGCAGTTTTTAAGGGCAAATGAACTTCTTCCCTATTAACTGATGCAAGAGAAAACACAGCTGTTTGACTTTTAAGAATTTTTTATAATTAGGATGCTGCGTCAATGTTTTGATAAAAAAATTCACTTTAAACTACAGTGTGAACATTAGTTTAAATTCATTTCACTAAACAGATTTCAACTTATAAATTTATCAGATTTTTTTTTAGAATCTTTGAGAAGCTTTTCATCTATGTTCGGAAGAAACCTTGATCAAACAGGCAAATATTAAAGATATGTGCTCACAAGGAATTGCTGGCTAAATAATGATAACTCTCATGAAGTGGTGGAATAAACTCACAGTCTGAACTTTGCCCAGGATCTTTGGTTTCATTTGCCCCATAAAATTAACTTTCATTGCAAAATCTGCAATGTTGAAGATGAGCTCCCAATTTGAGAGGATTGGGAACCACATCCTTTATATTGATGTTGAACAAAGCATTTTAAAATGTGTGTTCTCATTCAACTGTAAACATCACATTACTTTGACTTGATGGATGCTAGCTCGGATTTTGTGTAATGGCCAGTTGTGTTGCCTTTTTAATCACATTGGTGACAGTTGACAAGACATAAAAATTTTTTTTGATTGATTCACATAAAATCAGAACTTGTGCCAACTCTTCTTTGCTCAGTTCCTCTCAATAGGGGAAACTCTTAACTTGTCTCACACCTAACTCTTAAGTGATGTTGGCTTTGATGTGATTTAAATTGTGAATGTTTTAAAGGTTTTCCAGGAACTCTGAAATTGGATCATCTTAAAAGTGACTGGCTGTGATAATCTCTTCTACCTCCAGCTAATACAGCTCTTTATTACAGTGATGATTTTTAGCTTTAATATTTCGCGCAGTCAAGTAATGCTGACTTTCATTCAGGGCATGTAATGAAATTTTAAAATAATTTACATTTAATAATACTTGTAACCCCCTTTGCCAACACTATGATGTACCTTCTTTTCAACTTAAAAAGTGTTTGTCAATGACATCATTTGTAGGACAAAGATCATTTTAGTCATATTTCTTATAGACATTTTTCAAAAATGTTAACAATTATAAAGAAAGGCTTGCAGTAAATTATTGTGGGCAAGTTCAAAATGAAAGTGGGTGCCACTCAGAGAAACCTTAGATGCTAATACAATAAAATTATTTATTAGAATCGTCCTGACAGCTATAATCAAATCAAATAAACCTTTAAGAGCTGATACCTTTATCTAGAATTATTTTAAAAAGTTAATTCATCTCATAGTTAGATCCAAAGATCTCTATGGTGAACAATATTTAAAATTTTGGGATGTTTTCTTTGGAGGAAAGGTGAATTTGTGAGTTGGTGTTTTACAATTTCCAGGCTATATTGTGATAACATTCATTAAATGTGACATTTCAATTTCTGTATTGGCTAAAAAGGATTCTCTTAGTTGCAGCAAGTTTTGATTCAAATCTGTTTCCAATATTTATGATTTTATTAAGCCATGTTTTCATGCTTTAGATGCAAATTTTTTGATAAAATGTCTATGAAATGGGAAGGCCTTCAATTTAGAAAGCAAAATACCAAGTTATCTTTTGTTGTCATTGAAACTTAAAAGAAGGATAGAAATTTATAACTTAAATGCGAATGGTTCTAAAATAGATTTTAAATTCTATAAATTAAAATTTGATTAAAAAGAATTTAAAACTTTTCAGTAAATTATGCATGCACATAAAACATTTAAATGTATCTTAAAACAAAACATTTTCATTCTTTCCTTGTTCATAATGATAACAGCTAACATAGAAGTAATAATTGCGTATATTTTGTTAGAAAGAATTTTAAGACATGAGAGAATTAGGCGTGATTTAATGTGTATTTTTGTGGTAATTGAAAATGTTTAGCATCTCCTCTGTGGGGCTAAGAACAATAAGCATCTCTTCAAGGGTAGTCCCCTTCCTCTTCATCGCTTTTTTTACCAAACGTGATGTTTTTATGCTTATTTTGTTCATTTAAGGTCAAGTTGGAAAACCTCACCCCACTACTAATGAGCAAACCTTTGTTCCACCTCCTCCCCCTCATGGTACACCAACACATGTAAGTATGCAGCTTCTTATTCACCCTCACCTCTCCCAGCAAGATACACTGACATTATTTTAATAGAGCGTCCTAATTCAATTTCATCTCCTTCCCTCACATGTTAAACCACATATTAGAGGTTGTTTTTTTATTCTTCCCCAATCTTGTTCCAGTTGTGGTAGATACTTGAAGAGGGGTTAGTACTGTTATGGTGAAACAAAAGTTTTTATTAGTTTAGAACAATTTGTAACCCAGTAGGTCTTAGAGACTATATCCAACTTAATCAAAATATAATGTACAATGCTTTCCTCATGAATGAAATAAAGCTTGTTGTGCATCACTCAATATAGAATAAAAAACTGTTTTCTTTTTAAAAAGGTCAGGGTTTGATTGGCCTAGTCCATTTATAATGTATTTTAGTACAGACAGTCTATATTTAATAATTCAGTTATATTTAAATGAAATGTAATTTGGCACAGTCAGTATTTGTGGGTTGTTTGCAGACTGTAGCGTCTGAGAATACCAGCAATGAAGCTGTCAATGATCATCAACCTGAACTCCCACCAGCAATTCCATCCAGGCCAGAACATACCAAGTCTAAGGTACAGTGATATTAAATTGCTTTGGTAAGTAGGTAAAACACATGATTCAGTTAATTATCTTGATGTAAAAGTAATGATGAAAGCTTAATGCTTGTGGGATGTGGATATAAGGACATTTATCAAGTATACACTTGCATGCTGCTGTAGTAGCCAACTTGAAGCCAATGAGCATTAAAAAGGTATTGTGCTTCAAGGTGGAAGGCCAGATAACAAGGGGACAGCCGAGAAAGCCCTGGAAAAATCAAGTAGAAGATGAGATTAAGAAGATTAGTTTGAAGAAAGAGGATGCCCTTAATCGATCAAAGTGGCGAAAGGGTGTGAAGATTGTCATGTCGGAAATGGGGTGAATCCAGCCACCCTCATCAACGGGGACAAAACCAGATCAAAACTGGTCTGCTACTACTACTACTATGTTGGTAGCAGGTATTACCCCTAAATCTACTGGTGATGAATGTGATGAAGTGAGCTTTATGTCAGCTGTTTCTGTTTCGACCTTTCTGGGCCATGGTAAAGATACTATGAAATGCATAATCATGTCTTTAAACAGCATACAGAGCAACTTACTTTGAGGAAGGGGCAGCTTTGTACTTAATGGATTGTGATGAATAAACAGTTTGACTGAGTTGATTGAATCATTAGTGTAAGGTAGATATATCAGATGTGTAAATGTGCTAGATCATTTTGTACGGTAAGTACAATTGTGACTGGCTTAGACTGTGGTTGAGCATTTTAGTATTGCAGTTGTTGTGGCTATGGAAGAGTATGGCTACAGTTACTGCTATGTTTGGCTGTGATAGTGAAGAAACTGTGGCAAGAATGTTATGTTTTTTTAAAATAACTATAGGCTACTCGGAAAAAAAAACATTGAACAACCAGCTTTGAAATTACAATTATAATGAATTATTGAAAGAAACAGTTCCATTTAGTTTGTTACAGTTTTGAATTTTCAGTGCTTAATAATAATTTATTTTGAATCAGTTATGTGCTACATAGCAGTACGATTTGCTTCACAAACTCAGAGTTTTGTGTAAATGACCTTTGAAATAGTTATACTTACAACTGTATTTTGATCCCTTCTTTTAAAGTAAAAAATACCTATTTCTGGAATTTTCTTGACTAAATCAACCCCATAGTATTCACAAGATCAAACAATAATGCTAGGCAAACACAATACTGTAAATAATCGTATTTAGTCATTATTTTTGCAATATTTGATATATCCTAAAGGAGCTGTTTTAAATAATTATCGCTCAGAAGCCTTCACTCTCACTGTCTCCGAACAACAGGCAAAATGATTATTTTTTTTATCAGTATGTACCAGTTTTTGAGTTCAATTTTTGGTGTCGTTGAATTGTTTATACACGGCACTCTGCAAAATATGGAACTTATGTTTTCTTTAAACTTCAAAACACTAACTTTGCAATAGCTGTGGTTATACCGTCATTGTAGTGACTACCACTCTGACATTTTGGTACTGTTGGCCTCTTATACGCAAGCTCAATCCAATTTGTTTCTTTTAGTATATTCCCAATGAACCCATTAAGTCTACTCCAAAGGAGGAAGAGAAACGTAAGTATTTTAAGTATACTTAATTTTATAGCTAATTGTGTTTGTTTGGTGGTATTCAGTTGGGATTCCTGTTGTACTCGGTTGGGATTCCTGTGTCACTCACTTGGGAATCCTGTGGTACTCAGTTGGGATTCCTGTTGTACTCAGTTGGGATTCCTGTGTTACTCAGTTGGGATTCCTGTGGTTCAGTTCAGTTCTGTTCAGTTCATTTTATTTGCCTTTATAAATCATGGTACAAAGTTACATATAATTA
>ERZ1740055.114-NODE-114-length-15156-cov-9.289451_pt1 | contig 15156 bp, 3 predicted proteins | sample MGYA00581747_ERZ1740055 | MGnify/ENA primary metagenome ERZ1740055 (study PRJEB43018, sample SAMN04849739) | marine metagenome | isolation source: floating plastic debris | place: Pacific Ocean | collected 2008-08-28 | study: EMG produced TPA metagenomics assembly...
TAATCTTCTTGTGTTGAAAACATCTTTCACTCGTTCGCTTCGCTCACTCGTAAGAGATATTAACAACACTCGAAGATAAAATCCATATCTCCGCAAAGCCATGTAATATCCTGTATATCGTCAACATACATTAGTGACTTAATGCGAAGATTAGGGAAGTGATTCTAGCGTTATGTGGTGTATGAGCAAACAACTCTTGATGACATCAGTCTGTTCGAGTCATGAACATAGTAATAGGAGTTGGCCGTTTTTAAATTGGCAACGGTAGAAAACAACATAACTTACAAGAGAAAAACTAAAAGACATCGCTGAACTTACTTATTAGATAATATTCTTTGCCTGTTTTAAACGTTAAGCCATTTGGTTCTGGACTGTAGACTGTAAACACGATATCGTAGTAATCCAATGTTAAGGGACTGTCACATTTCTTCAATCTGCGATGAAACTTATTGCTATCGTTATATGTACACGTTTCATATCCTTGTTTATCGACCAGCAAGATGTTCTCGTACATATTCTCTTTTGACTGGCTCCGTTCTTGTTCTGTTAACACGGTTGTAGGATTAGGACAAACTAATGTGATCTTGGAATATGTCTTAACGAACAACGTGTAGTTTGTGGCGAACCTGTTGAGTGAAGTCAAAACAAGATTTTACATAGGCAATCACTGCGTTTCCTTATTAATGAGGGAGAAACAATGGCTCTGTTTGCAGAGTAGCACAGCTCTGTCAGTTATCAATGAAAAAAATACAAGACGCATTAAATGCGTAAACATCATATACAGCGTTAAACTTCATATTGATAAGACGGCGGAGTCCCCCTTTGTGTTGATTGTGTGATGAGAAGGTTGAGAATGTCGATCACTTTGTGAGTGGGTGTAAGAAATTAGCTCAGGAGGAATACAAACGAAGACATGACAATGTTCATGATAGTGAAGAAGTTTTGCATGATCTGCAATTTGCCTAAAAATCGCCGCGTGATTTGTGAAAACTGCAAAAATAATGCTTGTGACGTGTTAATATTACTGCTAACATGATGAGGGTGAAGACCAACTTGTTAAACGTGATGAAACGTGAAATTATAAAAATTTAGCGCGTGATTCGTAATTGAGACAACCTTTTTTACTACACTGAATGCTGCCAAGGCAATCCACTGGAAACTGTGTGAGAAATATGGATTGGAGCGGTGCGAAAAGTGGGATAAGCATACACCTAGGAGTGTAGTGGAGATCGAAAGAATCAAGATCTTGTGGGATGTCTGTATCCAATGTGACCATGTTATTGAAGCTAGAAGGCCTGACATCGTAATCACCAATAAGGAAAACAAGAACTGCTTTATTGTTGACATCGCTATCCCCGGAGATTCAAGACTTAATGTAAAAGAGAATGAAAAGATTGAAAATACCAGGACCTGAAGAGAGAGATTATAAGATTGTGGAATTTGCAAAGTGCTCAGGTAATACCTATAATTGTTGGCACCCCAAGTGGAATAACAAGAAAATTATGCTACTGGGTTGGGAAACTGGGTACTACACCTACAAAAGACTGCACTATAAGGAACAACAAGGATTCTGAGAAAGGTGAACATTGCTGTCACGCTGTCATGTTTGAAGCGGAAAAATTCAGAGGGAAAGTTGGTGGCCGCGCGTACTAAAAGTTTGTTTTAGCAATTTTGACTGTTTTCATTCAAAACCAAAAAGAGAGCCCCCAAAGCAACATTTTATTCATCTTACAGAAGAGAAATTGAAGAACTCCCTGTAGAGAAAAACTCCATAAAAACTCAAACTGACGCCACAAGGACTGCCGTTCGTTTGTATCTCCTCTCTCATTCTTGTAATAAATTGTTTTGATTTAATAATTGTGGTTTGTTTTGTTTATGCTATATAACAAAACACTTAACTACTGCTCCTTCGGAAAACATCTGTTTTGTTTCCCTCGAATCTCGAAACATTGAGTTTCTCGGAAAACAAAACAGATGTTTCCCTCGTGAGCAGTCATTAAGTTCATAATGTTAATTACAATCACTTTCCCTATCTTGGTAAGTTTTTCTTAACACTCTTTCATTTAATTTTTCTAGTTTCTTTGAATAACGTTTTAAACAAAAGAAACCACACAATAGCACAATAACTAAGATGTGAAAGAATAAAAGATTTGTATAACTTTGACTTGGCATCAATAGCAATACCAAACTTGTTTTTTCCACAATCTACACATTATACAGTAGAATACAATTCATTTCAATGTTGAATGAAATTAAAACAGAATTATAGTGTTGAAACACCCGAAATAACTATAAAAAAAGTTAATCTAGTCAGGTGCCCGTTCCATTTTGAGTAATTAAATAATTATGTATGAGGAAAGTGGATCAAAAACAAAACAAAACCAAAAAAAAGCAACGCAAGGAAAAAAGGAAATATTAATTTATGGTAAAAAAAAAATCTTTAAGAGACATTTAAGTCAAATACTATTTACTATAACTTATGTATATTTATCAAGAGAACATTCTTTAGTTTGCCGTTTAAAGCAACGAAAACTTAAAGTTTTTAATTGTTCATCAGTCTCGTTTGAATTTTTTGAACCAAAATATCGAATATTAAATTTTCCACAATATGTTCTAATTTTTGGAAGCAAGAGGAATAAGGCGTTTAAATCTACCATTAACTTATTTTTTATTGTTTTCACTAATATTTATTTTTAATCTAGTTCTCAACCGAAAAGCAATTCTTTCGCTTTAATAATCGAAGAATTAAGAAAATACCGAAACTTAATTTTACTAATTTTTTCGTACAGAGTGAATAAATGTAATAATTCATATTTAGAACAAAAATAAGCTTCTTAATGTAAATATTTTTAATTGAAGCTGAAATATTAGTGGTGTTTTAAATGGCTTGTAAACGTTGAAATTGTTAGTTGTTGCGGCTTTTGCGTCTTATTGCACTTTATTTTGACAAAGCATACAGTAGTTCGTTGTCATAACGGTCTTACACCGTGCTTAAATTCCCGATGAAGCCGACTCATTCAACAAAAAACAAAACTGATTGGAAATATATAAACATAAGATATTTTATTCAGAGCTTTCTCTAGAGCCTAATATAAGCTAATAAGATAAGATAAGAAAATGTTAATGGCCATATGTGGGAAAGTGTTTTTACTCTTTATAAAATCCTAACAGTGTCATTGCGTGCTAGTAAAACCGGAACAACGCTAACTTTGTTGCATGACGACGCTTGAAAGTCAATTTGGTACACAAGATGCTTCTGATAAAATCTTTGTCAAGAAAAATGTCAAAACTTATGTCTACCATTAAGAATGGTTTGATAAAGTAAGGAATGAATTCCCTCGGGCATTTTAAATGATTTTGAAACAATTTTAAGATTTTATTCACTAAAATCTTAAGCCAGCCACTACTTTTGTGGAAAAAGAAAGCCATGTTTTATTGACTCAGTCAAGGTCTTGGTGATTGTGTTCTTAACAATGCCGAAAAGAAACTGTATAACATGAGTTGTTACTTGTAGCAATACAAAGAGTTGGCCATCATGATATTGCCATGCATATGAGAGTGATTTCCTTCTTATTGCACTGAAACATGTCACAAGTGACTTTTTCTTTTTCATTGAATCGATGCGCGATGTGTTCAAAATTGTGCAAAATATTTTAAGCTTGTTAAAAATAACTCTGCTTAAAATACAATCGCTCGATATGTGCAGAAATAGAACTCACATTAAGAGAAAAAAAAGGTCAATTAAGGAGATCTATGTCTAATTGTTGTAATAAAGTTAAGATAAAAGATTCTTAATGACAATTTTCTTATTTTTAAACCCATCTTTTCCTTTCAGCCGTTGACTAAACACTTTTTAACGAAAATAACCACACTCGTCTCTTCAGCTGCATTTCTTTCAAGAACGGTAAAACTTATTTTGTAGGAACAGAATGTAAAATATCATTTACATGATTGTAAATAAGCCTGAAGTATTAGGAATATAACAATATACCTGTGTTTTGTCTGTCGACTATTTATATCTAACGAGAAATTGCGTAAGCATCGAAATCTTGTGTTTAGCTTTAAAACAAAGTTCAAAGTGAAAAGTTGAAAACTATATGGTGTGTTTTATGAAAGTTCAATAAGAGAAAATGGCATCAAATACTGATTGATCAAAGAAATGAAAACCGTTCATAATAACAACAAGTAAGATGCTTTTAAAATTTGTTGCGAACGCCGGATACCCAAGTGAATAGCACACCGAATATCTCTTATTCTTAACTACAGGTACAATTAAAGACGTTATTATCAATGTGTTTTTGTCCTACTTCCTCTCTTCAGTCCTACACGTTGTTGCTTGTTGCCTCGGTCTTTGTTTCTTAAACCTCTTAATGAGAAGTGTTTTACTTAAGCTGTGGGTTTTTTAAAGTATCGGTACAACAACTTTTAAAATGACCTACTTACTTTGGATTGTTGGGGCTCCACTGTACTGTGGGATATATGACACTCTGTACCTTGACACAACAGCACAGAGCTATAACAACTTCCAGGGCAAACCGACGTACCATTTTCAAACTCGTTTCTTTTTTTTGCTTGTTTTTCAACGACTGCGTTTATCACGATAGCCTGTAGCAAATCAAAATAATTATAATCATTACAACTGTTTCGCAGATATCTCAAATAGATTCGACTAGTTTTACTTCTTGTACACTTTCTAAAATCTCAGGGTTTTTAAGTCCTGCTGAATAGAATTTACTAAAATCCTATTGGTGGAAAGCCATTACTTGGCATGTTACGTCACGATATGAGTTTCAAGCAGTTTAGCCTGGCAGTTTCGATAAAATTACGTCATTTTTACAATGATTTTTACAACTTCAAAACTATGAGCAAGGCAGTGCTTAGTCACTGTCGGATGAAACTGAAAATGTTTAGTGACAAATTTCAGTTTCAAAATTAACAAAACGTCACAAAATGACGTAATTATTTTTAAATGTCTTATTTTACTGTTTCTGTAGCCCCATTGGAGATGTAAAGTGATTATATTTAGCTTTTCATGTTGGCAGCCGGAGAATTTTGTTTCCTTCACAACAAAAGATAAGAAATCTCACTCGTAATAACATAAAAAATTTCATGGTATTGTAATCACAACCATATATATATATATATATGTATAGTTTTATACTAGAGTTCTCTAGCATCGTATTCTTTCACTTGAAATTATTCAAGTATGGACATCGTTTCAGATCTTTTGAGCAAATATAACCAAGTCTGAAACGCTATGCACGTGCATAAACAGATCTGAAAAGCCAACATATATAACAGGAATGCTTCGTCGGTTTTACTCAGCGTTGTACAAGCTAAGTTACTGCATGTTGAAGTTATAAAGTGAATATTTTTTATAAATCTTTTGCCAAACAGATGGTTCTTTGAAGTACACACTCAAGGTAAGTACACTATCTGAATGTTGCATAATATATAATCTTTAAGCCAAATGTTGTGAATGAACTGCGCTCTCACTTGAGACAAGAGAGTTGTCATCTGCACAAGACCTAAATTTAGATAAAGTATTTGGTCTCTTGCTCTATATAGAAATGTAAGGGACCATTATGACGTACTCGGTACTGGCTGATTTTTTGATAAAGCAGTTTAAACAAACATGCTTTAATAACGATTTCCAAAGCCAAAATTTATACCTCAGCAAACCGTGAAAAAATGTTTTTTTTTAATTAATGAAATTAGTAAACAACGACTACAAGTCGAAATTATAGAAAACTAAAATCAAAAATATTATGTACATGGTCCAAACGTTCACTCTACTATTTCTTCCTCAAAGAATCTAGAGTAAATTTGTTTCAAAGGTCTAGAACATACTAACAATGATAAAGACGTAAATAACTAAATTGAATGGAAAACAACACCAATGCAGCAGGGGCAATTCACAGAAGCAATATTCACCATGGTGTATACAATTATGAATACCAAAACTATTTCAGTCCTCAGTTTTTTTCAAATAATTACTGAAAATTGTATTTTTTTGTGTGCGTGAGTGTGTGTGTGTGTGTTCTAAGGCACAATTTGTCTTGTTTTATAATGAACAGCTTATTTCACTGGCCTGAGGTGCACTTCAGCCTGAAATTGTTTTAAATTGCCTTTGATTTGCACTTCTCGTATAATTATAAAAGACAGTTAAATATATGAAATGTTTATGTTTTAACAGGAAAGCGCAAAAAATTTTGTTTGGAGTGTAACCGCCACTAAATGATATAGTGAAATTTGTCTGAACAAAAGTTCAGTCTATAATGTTTGCTATTAGATTGTTCTTAATTTTTGAGTGATAAATTTGATTAGGGTTTTAAAAAAATATAAGTTACAGTATTTAAAACCTGTCTCTTGGCGCCTTTTTTGTAGTTTAGGCAATATAGATAATTGAATTTATACTGAACCGTTGTAAAGAAGCTGATTAACTACAGATTACCTCGCATCTGTTGGTAATCTATTTCTGCACAATATTTGTCAGTCGTCCTTTAAAAATATACATGTGTAGTTTATAGGCATGTACAACAGTGGAGGCGTACTCTGGTAATTTTTCCGAAGAAGTTAAAAGTTTTCAATGTTTGCCGGATTGTACAATTAGTACAAATACTTTATTGTGTAATGATAAGGTAACAATAAAAAAATTGTTATTTTAAAACTGTAAAAAGTAGACATTACAATTACAATACCAAATATAATATAGCAATATAATTATTTAAAATAGTAGAATATTTGTAATGACTTCATAAGAGAAAAGTAAACAATCATTTTGCGATCTTATGTTGTGTAATGCTGAGCTGCGGTACGGAAATAACCACAATATGGTAGAGAAAAGTATGGCAACTGCCAGAACCTGGTAGCGGGTTGTAGTTTAATGACCACAAATAAATAAGGATACGCTGACTAACGGCACAATAATGTCAGTTGCGTTTCCTAGTTACTTCTCGTTTTCGCCGAAATGAAAAAATATTTAATATTGAGCTAAAATATTCAATATTAACTAAATTCCAGCATATGATAATTTTTTAAAAAATCTATATGTAACTGTTCTTTTATATTACTGTATTCTATTGACGTCATGCACCCCTGTCCAAAATTATATTTATTGCTGGATATTAATAAAGAAATGGCTCGGGTATAGGACTGATCTGATACCAAGCGCCAATGAACGCAATTTGTTGAACAATTATTGTTTCAAACAATGGAACTACGATTTTAGTTAATAATGCCATTGTAGTTTTAAACTACACCTCAAAAGCAAATTTTAACACCTAGAACCGAAATCGCGAAAATCCGAATATTTCATATTTGTAATCCAGTCAGAAATCAAACTGCAATTATAATTTTCTTGATTTACTGCTAGCAATGTCAAACTTTTGCAAGATATCATATCGATATTGGGTAATTATGATGAGCAACTCGCCATGAATTGCGGTATGTAAATATTAAACCATTTTATAACTAGTCCGCTTAGTGTTCGCCGATTCAAACTGTGTGGCGGGCTTCAAAACAGAGTCGGTCACTTTCATAGCAACAGTAGAAGAACAACAGCTTTTTAGTCTGTTTCCCTTCTGCTGGGGAGAAGTTTAATCAGAAACATTTTATAAGGATTTAATAAACCTGAAAAATACCAGCAAGCAGCCCAGTAAACTCTCAACTGAGAGGCGCGCCGAGCAGAAGAAGTTAAAGAGCGCCGCTTTATAAAACCAGTCAGCAAGCTCGTTATTTTTATGTAGTTTTTACTCATACAAAGCGCCACCACAAATTTTGCTCAGTAATTTAAAGTTTTTGCGTTCAAATCATAGTTGAAACAAGACATTCTTATGCCCTTAATTTGAACGTACATTTTAAATTAAGCCATTAAAGAATCCGTGTAAAGCTAAAACCTACGAGAATCTTACAACTTACCTCAAACTAGCAACACAAAAGTGTTTTACAGGTGAATCGAACTCTATTTCTTTGCGAGAATAAAATTTCTTTCCTCAAAAACACCTGGTTTAGCAGAATATATGATGCGCTTTTTACAACTTTCAAACTTGAACTGACAACAACATGCGGGGTAAATGAGATTTATGTGCTCGGACTTAGGAAGCGATGAAGCTGTTTTCAATACCACTTTCAGCCACAAAAGTATTTCCTTTCGCCCGCAACTGGCCAATGCTTATATTTTTGTAGTAATTTGAATTCTAAATGAATGAAAATTGACGCATTAAGTTTTTAAAGCTTCCAAGGGCACTTGAGCATTCAGTGATGGACGAATTATTAAACAAAGTCGAAACTAGGATCTTCATTCCATATTATCTTATACTAGTACTTTGACCTTGAGCTAAAATTTTAAATTAATCTCAAAGCTAGAAATTAAAATGGGGTTCTGTCATGTACTAAATGGCTTTTAAATGTGTATTTTACTTTGATATTGTCGCTTGTTAAAAGATGCCTAAACTATGTTAAATTAGCCACAAAGTTTTTTTTATTGTTACTATGATTCCGGAACGTGCACAGTGCAATTACACGACTTATGGCAAGGTGCATCTAATAATTGAAAGACAAGACCGCATTTCCAAAGGCATGCATTGTCGCATTGAAAACAGTGAGCTATTATTAAAGTCCTGTGCACCAGTCTCTTCATCTTAGATTAATCTATATAGATAAGAAACCATTCGTGTGTAAAAACATCCAAATATATTTTGCTTGAAGTGCCCCTTCTAAAAAAGTGATATCATTTCAAGGGTTTTTGAGTGGGGCAGTTTACGTCAAGGTTTTGTGGGAACTGCCATCAGTATATTCTAAACCAGCAAACTTGAACTTTCTCAATCGCCGTTTCGTTGAAAAGGTTTAGTTGATTCATTATACGCGTAGTGCTTTTTGTTGGTAAGTTATTAAAAAAAGGTAATACTGTTGAATTTTCTTGTTTAAATAAAGAATTCTAGAAAACTTAGTGTTGCAAGGGAGTTCTATAAAAAGGTTCTTTTCAATTACTGTCTTGAGACAGTCAAAAAAGCGAGTTTCCAGCAATATTAGTATATCTAAATTACTTTATGATAATTAGGGGTGTGCTCCTAGACCTATACAAAAGCAAAATAATTGATCTTGAAATTAAAGCGTTTCTGTAAATGTAATGTTTAATCACAAAGATTTACCAAGGCAAAAGATCCAAGCCGCTATGTAATGGAATATATTCTGAATTAAAGTTAAGTAGACTAAACTCTAAAGATATACGTATTTATTACTTCGTATAGTCGGCTAGTGTACCAATTCGTGCTCATGCGTGAAACATGAGTAAAACAAAATAAATTTCTGGAAAACTACGTTGAAATTAATTTGTCAGTGAACCAATATGAGCGCGAGCTCGGTCTAGGCCAGCAACTTTAACCGTAGACAGCTGTTTCTGCATTTTGTTCACGGTATCCATCATTTGCAGTCTATATTTCATGCGTGAAATCTGCTTTTCGTCCGATAGTTATCATGGCTTCAGAAAAAAACTGTGGCAAGAAAAAATATTGTGCTTTTCAAAGAAAAACAAGTAAAACATTTCTCAACTAAGTAAACTGAGTATGTTGCCTTTATTGAAAATATAGAACTGATAATACCTGGTGCTTTAAAAATATTACAATCAAAAACAAACAAAGCTATTGCTGCCGGTTGGAATTTAGAATAAATGTGGTAAGCAAAAAATTTAGATTATGTAATCTTCTGAAGAGAAAAAATACAAAATATTAGACAATGAACCACCTAATTGCGCATTTTGAGAACATATATCTATCATGAAAGAACTGAGTTTCGTTTCTGTAAATCTTTTGGTTATAACTCAAGATAACTAAAAACCTTTTAGAGCCAGAACAGTTGAGGACATTTCCAAGAGAAAGTTTATCTAGCAGCTTTCACAGTGAAAATAGTACGATAAGAACGTATAAGGAATGCAATTAAGGCCGATTACAAGCCAAAATATAGAAAACAGGAAAATGATTAAATACGAGAAAAATGACTTTAAAATTAAATGTTATGGCCAAGGTTTTGCAAGTTTGATTATTTGTGCACTGATATAATATATGCAATATAATAGGACTTGTAACTTAAGCATCTATAAGGCTGACGGATGCAGTCAGAAAATTTCGAATTTCTCGGCAAATGACTATTGACCCAAGTTCCGAAAGAAAAATACGTGTGACAATAGATTCTCTTTCTTATGCTTTTTTTATAGAAAGTTCGTGTCCATTTCCAATTGTAGCAAGATTTCATCTACTCAGTCTGAATATTGATTAAGATATATGTATTTTGTAAAATCATTCATTTCGAGACACAAAAATAATTAAAACTCGATATTTTCTAGCGTATGTTCAAAAGACCTTCACAATGTTTACTTATATAGTATTTTAATAATTCCTAAGTAGAATTTTCGTTGTCCGGAAGAATGATTCTCAAATCAATAGAAGTACAGCGCTTTATGGCTGCTAATGTTTGCTTAATGAAAATCTAAACAAGCAAGCTAATTTTAAGCATGTCAAAAAGGTCATACTTGAGTCAAATAGCTGTTGAGAACTGCACACCCTAACGATTTACAGGTGATTGTTACCAGTACTCACGAGCCAAGCACGAGGGGCTGCGCTCTCGAGCAGGTGCAAGATACATACTAGAAAAGAAAAAAAAAAGTATAAACGTGCAGGAATTTTGAAATAAAATCTAGTAAATTTTGTCAAATTAGGTGTATATTTTTCGTGCTCAAAAAACACCTTAATAATGAAAAGGGAAGTGATATTTGGCGTTTCATACTTTCGGACAATAAAACCGAAGCCTCACCGACATTTCACAACTGTGGTATTACCTCGCACCTCCCAGTTCCGTCTACTACCCGGAATTGTCTCCCCGGAAAGTGAAAGATATAGAACTCATTAGCCATTTAATTTTCAGGAAACTATTTTTTTACTTTAAAACCAAAGTAATTAGGCACAAGGTAAACAGGAAAGAGATTCGCGACCACGGTTTTTATATTTGAGCCTATTTATACAGATGACTTTGTGGCTCGAATCCAGTGGCATACCGAGTTGTATTGATAGTTTACTTATTATACAAAATCCAGTGACATACCGAGTTATATCGACAATTTCTATTTTTAAAATCCAATGACAGACCGAGTTGTATTGACAATTCAATTTGTTTTCCTTAAACTAGATAAAGAGGAGAGAATTAAGATTGGTGTTGTTCACTCTAATTAGTTAAAAACCATTTTATGCGCTAAAAAAAAGAACATTTCTTTTCCTTTTTTTTTTTTTTTTGTTGTTTTGAGAAGAAAAATTTGTAAATACTTTTTGTTTTGGCAAAATCAGAGAGGTCACCATTATTTGTCAGATCAGTTTTCAGTCACTTTAGTTTTCAACGACTCGGCAGAATAAAGAGTAATTCTTTCTAAGACGGAACAAAAATCAAACCACAAATGTCGTCAAACTGACATTTACTGATTTAGCGTGCTTTGTTGTTATTATAACGGCCAGTTATTTTCAGAGAGTTAAACTCATTTGTCTTTTAAATAATATGTGATTTCTGTAACCTGATTGGTTCAAAACAGCAGAGAATGCAAGACAATACTTTATTTACGTGTTGCATACTTAACTGCTGTGTAACAACCTAGCTATATATATTAGTTTCCAGGAACAACACAAAAGTAAATAATTTATATGTGTTGTTCCTGGAAAAGTAAAATAGTTTATAAATGCTAATTCAACCAATTTTCTTTAAAATGCTACATACATCATACAAATCTAAAACTGGACTAGGCAAATTTCTATTTTGAGGACTATAGATCAGTTCATTTTAAAAGCTGTAAATTAAAATTAGAAATTACTAAATGCCGGGTTTAATATATAGTTTTTAAAAAGATGTTGACAGATCTAGAAATGCTAGATACGCTATACTACACACATCTTACAAATCAGTTTAAAATTGAAACTAGAAAACTACTAGTTTTTGGGTTACAATATAATATATACTTTATGATGTTTATGATAGAGTTAACTGACGGGTAATTTTTCGTAGTTTTTAAATCATTAGGTTTGGGCTGCCTAGCTGATAGTGATAGCTCCACAAACCTATCCCACACGTAGTTATAGTAATGTTAGAATTGCATGTTCTCTTAAACTACAACTGGTGCATCTTAGCTGCTAATAATTTGGAGATGCTTGTTACTGGCATAAAACTGTAACGGGGAACTAGCTTACTACTTTCAACTTCTGTAATTTCTTTATTGGATTGGTTGGCCTCTGCCCTGGCCTCGGTAAAGCCGGCATGGCTAAACTTCGGCCAGCACAGAGGACCAACTTACTCCTACAACAACGGTAGCAAAAAGAGGCAAAACTGATGGGCGCGTTTTACCATATCAATTGCAAACAATAAACACAACACAAAGAGTCACCGCGTGATCAAAACAAAAGGTCTAAACAAGAATTGACCTTCTACGTGACTAAACGATCTTCAGTACTAATTGATTTTTAAAAATTATAGCCTAAACTCGATTCTTTGACTTATTTGTAATTTCCCAGTTTCTCTAACGGAGGGCTAGCTAACACTCAAAATGTCAACAATCAACATGGCATATATAGGAAATGATTATAATTTTAAGTATATCAGTTCAACTTAATAGATAATTAAATGGAGAATTTTTGAAAACTTTTTTTTTTTTGTTTAAGAATGTGCTTTAACAGCAGCGTTATAATGCTAACCAGTTACAGCTGGAAATCTTTAGAAATATCTTGATTTACAAACTCTCTTTTTTTTCACTTAAGGCAATTCAGTACCGAGCTGAAAACAATGTCAATGATTGAATGAAGAAACGGCATTGATATATGAGAAGTGCACGATTTGTAACCCAAACTGTTGTTCTGTTGAAAAAAACCGATTTCTGTTTCGGGTTGTTTTGTCATTTATTAGACATGCAAGTTTTTAGTCGGTTTACATTAAACCATCTCAACCATGTCAAATATATACAAGTGGAAATGATTGGAGACGATTAGATGCGACCGCTTTCCCAGTTAACGTTCACGGAACATTCGTTGTGAACAAAAAAAAATTATTTCTTCTTATGAAAATTTTTTTACATTAATTGATTTGGAAGAAATTCACTGAATTAAACAAGAATTTTGGAAAATAAATGTCCAGGGGTGTCTTTGTGGACTTTTGATAAATTTTGTGTATCAAATACTAACCCGTTCGATTTACAATCAATAGCGGAACCAAAAGTTTTAGCTAAGTTTGTAGTAAATTTGTATAGCAGTAAATTTATGTTTTGATTTTTATATATTTATTTTTGTATAACAATTTTCTTTTTATAAAACCAACTTTTTAAAATCTTAAGTAAGATTGTTGTCTTGGACACCTACTGCAAAAATTTATTGCTTTTAATTTCTTTATAACTGATTGCAAAAGTGATCTTTAAACAAACCTGAAAATTTCTGAATTAGTTTACAGTTAAGTAGTTTTAAGTTGATCGTTCTTTGCTTCTAGAGATAAACAAAAATCATATCACACCACTCACCTTTAGAAATAGCAGTTGGCGCTTTTTGAGCCAAGTACATTTGAATCGAAAAAGAAAAAGCTGAATGAAGTGTGAAGGGCGGAACATCTTCCGATAAAGATTTTACATTTCTATTCTTAGAATGCCTCGTCATTTATTAACTATAATAAAAAATACCGGAAAAATCTTGTTTAAGAACAACACGGGGGGTTATTTATCAAAAGAACTACAAGTAATTCAATCAATGTTGCAATGGAAAAAAGCCAAGATACTTGTGATTTTAAATAACTCATATTACGTGTTTTATTGCATGCTTACGCAAGCGGGAGTGTTCAAGTTGTGGCGAAACACACAAACATGTTTTCCTAGCAACGTCAAACAAAGCTTATTTTCCCTGTTTTTTGATCAACATGTTAAGAAGTAAAAAGCTAATAATTTTCTTTGAAGAAATTTGTGTGAGAGAGGTATTTTTTTCTTCTTCTGAAAAGCGGCAGAAAAGCGATTTGACAAAATTTACAGGCATGAAATAATACGTTTCATTTCCTTATTGAACTAGTGAAGCAAAACTCTGTCACGTTTATATCATATGTGTGTGTGTTTCACTGAAAATGTCAACAATATAGAACATCACTTTTGCATTGATTAAAAGAATGCACGTGAAGATCATTAATACGGATGTTTATAGTTTTCTCTGTGTCTGAGATTTACAGGCCTACGTTTCTCTATCTCAGCGGTTTATGATTTTAAAAATCAGTTTTAAAGAGTTTGTACTTGTAATGTTAATTGCTTTTAACAATTTCGAGTAATTGCACAATGATGACTCCAAAATGTCTGGTACTTCTTGAAAAATAGTTTGAAGATGTAACTTTCAACTTAAAGGTGTGTATAAAACTGAATTAAATGCCTAAAATAATCAGTTTATTTTCATCATATAAAATCAAAGAAATGCATGGGATCAAAACTTGCAAAGAAAAAGCCCATGGAAAGTTTAAATTTGTTTTTTAAAAAACTAAAATAGTTCTCTAAAAATTTGTCAGAATGACCTCTTTTGGGTAAGGATCGAAGTTGAGGAATTGATTTAATGCGGAAACATGCAGCTATTTAGTAATTAAGTAATATCAGACCAATACTGCTTTAGTTTGTTGTTGTTTTAACAATTCAGTACTTCAGGTGCTTCGATAAGTACATTAACATTGACATGGTTTTGTAAAAATAAATATACAACACTACTTAAGAATTTAAAACGTTTTCAAGTGCCTAGGTTATCTAACATGGCTTTCTACCTGCTTAATCGTATACCTGGGGGAAGACTCTGAAAAAAATGGATGTTTATAGGAGTGGTAGGGTACTATCTTTACAAAACGTTTTCAAGTGCCTAGAATATTTAAAATGGCTTTCCACATGGTTAATCTTATACCTGGGGGATGATTCCCTGAAAAAAAATGGATGTTTATAAAGGTGGTAGGGTACCATTTTTTATGGTCTCGTACTGACACGGAGGGTCAGTTTTCGACTGACTTTACTCAAGAATATACAGATTGAAACAGTTTAGTAGAACAAATACAGAAGCAGATCTAGGGGAGGTGCCTGGGGGGGGGGGGGGGGGGGGGGGGGGGGGGGGGGGGGGGGGGGGGGGGGGG
>ERZ1740055.115-NODE-115-length-15107-cov-7.132740_pt1 | contig 15107 bp, 9 predicted proteins | sample MGYA00581747_ERZ1740055 | MGnify/ENA primary metagenome ERZ1740055 (study PRJEB43018, sample SAMN04849739) | marine metagenome | isolation source: floating plastic debris | place: Pacific Ocean | collected 2008-08-28 | study: EMG produced TPA metagenomics assembly...
TAGCCAATCAGAATGCAAGATGCGTGTTAGACCGTTAGTAGGTTTATACTAAAAGTAAAAAGCTGTCTTGTTTAATCAGGTCTGCTTCAAACACCTTATTTGAACCGTATCGAATAAATTTACCAAATATATATGGTTTAAATACGGTGTTTGAAGTAGACCTCAAAGAACTTAAAGTCTTCGACGGCGAATTCTCACTAATGTTAGCTAAAAAGTCGCTCTAAAATCGGGAAATTTAAGTTCAAAATTTGGAACTTCCTCATTTTAACTTTAAGGAGTAATTGGCGCTGAAGATAGTTTCACGAAACCACACTCTTTATATTTATCCAATCTGCGTACTGCTTTTCATAAAACTGTGGAATGCAACTTGTGGCTATAAAGACCGCAACAAATACCCACTCTAGTTGACCAATCAGCAAGTGCGTCAGTGGTAAGCTATGAGATTCTATAAAATATGTGTAGTCGGTCAGTTATTAACTATTTTTAAAACAAGAGGCCACAGCTAGCCTTTACTCAAGCCGATTTCATTTGATACATCTACATTATGAGGTATACAGTACTTCTCTGAGCATTGCAAATAGCTTACAAATTTTAAAAAGTGCTTCTTTTATCATTAAGTGATGAACTAACAATCACTAACAGTGACAAAATTGAACATACACAGCAAGACGGAAAACAATTAAGTTTTGCTCGAACAAACGCCCGAGTTATAAAATGGGCTTCCATTTTTTGCGTTCAGTCACGAAACGCAGTTCAGCTACAGCGCATGCGTACAATGACCCTTATAGAAGCTGCTGCGGCTTTCATCAAGATATTAAAAAACTCACTGTCATACTTATTAATAACAAAAACTCCTACCCCACTAATTTAACTGACAGTATTTAGCAGTGTTTAAACAAAATCATTACAAAGCGTCAAAATTTAAATACTACTACAGATAATGTTTCTACTAGTTATTTCAAACCTGAGGAGAACAGCACAATTTCAAAAAGAGCTCATGGGCTTCGTGTTCTCCAAGATCAACTCCTAGCTGTAATCAGAGATAGAGCAGCTGTAAATACATGTGCTCTCGGAATTGTCTGTTCTTTAACCATACATGCTAGACGTGCGTTGCACTTTCCCTTTTCCTTGACCGAGTCGAAGTGAAATGTAAAACACCAGCCCTTACTCCATTTATGTCTACATGGAATTCCATTTCCACAAGCATGAAGGCCAGACAAGTGTGGAGCCAGATATCTGCTAGAAGAATGCCACGTTATGACTCAACCACGTTTTTGAGGAGTGGCACCAAGTAAACGCTTTCTTGGCAAGGAACGAGGACTTTGCAGAAGTATCGAGGAGGAAACTCTGGGATTCAGTCCAGCAAAGCTCCATAAAAATACGGGTTGAACAAGCTGCTGTGATGGAGATGGGGAATGTCGTTAAGGCTACCTATACTCTCGGAGATGGGGCCTTAGTATTTATTGCCATTCAGCAGATCCAGGAATTAAAAGCAATTTATCCATGTTCAGAACTTTGTTACTTTAACTCACGTGGTTCAACAGTTATCCCCCTCAACATTGTCGAGCAGCAAAGAGGTATTTGTATGCTTTGAGAGAATGTCTGATGCCTGCTTTCCAATACTACTTGGAACCATCTGCCAATGATGCTATCGCCTCCCATTCCATCCGTGTATTTCAAGCAGCGCAGTTTTCAAACCACGATTTGGTAATATATCGAGGCCAGTTGCTGCAGATGATGATCGCATCGGAGCTGTGTCGTTCCTCAATGATTATAACATGATCTATCTAGTCCTTGAAGGACAAACTCCCAGCATATCTGGTGATAGTAGAAAACATCCCAGATGATTTTGGTGCTCTTGCAGACGCCTGGCACTGGTGGAGAAATAACGCTACAGAAATACCGTTCTTGAAAAGCCATCATCTGCTGCCGCTGAGAGGATGTTTTAGTTGCTGGTAACAATGTTAGGTGACCAACAGCATGACGCTATCGAGGCAGCTCTGATGCTTCGAGTTTACAATCGTTGAGAATCACTAGACACTATACGTTCGTTCGTGTGACAGCTGTCTCAGTTTCCAAGCTTTTAAATTCGCACTCATCATAACTCCTCGCACAGATGGAACATCGAGTGCCTTTTGTTTAGCGCTGTCTAGCGTATAAAATGTGTAAGCAGTTTTTAATTTCTTAACGGGAGAGCCGAGGTTTCATTAAAAAGAAATTGTGAGATAAATAAAGATTTTTAGAAAATTTAGGGATATTTAGAGATTTTTGGAGGGATTTTTAGGGAAAAAACTGGGAATTTCCGGATAGATTTTTAGAGCATTTTTCGGGATATTTGTGTCTAGGCCTATTTCCAAGTGATGAATATACAGAACAGAACAAAGGGATTTGCCCTTCGGCTTAAGAAGCGGACAATGAAAATTTCGACGTTTAAAATGTGCCTCGTTGTCAAAGGTGGTAACTGTTTACTCATCATTCGAGCTGCTCGATTAGAAAATAGTCTGAGCGAGAAGCAAAATAACCAGTTCGCTTTCAAACAGTTATGTTCAGAAGTTTTTTGAGCTACATTTACTGACTTACTTTTGAAACCTTTCAAACTTTAAATTTATTGAAATATACGACATTTAGGGGAATTCATTTTCATGACCATCAAAGCGATCGATCAAAGAGTTCATATAACAAAACCTGTATTAAAACTTGTTCATATATGATTATATATGTGTAAATAAGCAAATATAGAAAGTGGAAACCCCAAAAAGAACATCTAGAGCCTGTGTCATTGTGGGCTTGTTGCTATTCCCATTTTTTTGCGGACCTATTTTTATATAAAATCATATATGAAAATAAAAACGTTGAAACCTCATATAACGGCAAGCAAGTTTTGTTTCACGTTTATCGTTAATTTATAGGTGTTTGAAGCTTGGTATTTCATAATGCACTTTAGTTTGCTAGTTAATTTAATAATAACAGCACTTGTATCCATTATATACAAGCTTAAACAATTTTTGTTCATCATATAATTATATACGTCAATATTTATATCTACATATATATTTTTTAATTTACAATAACTTTAAATAACTTCATATTTGCCTTGTTGTTATAATCAAACACAAGTCCAATGCGAGAGCAGAGGCAGGAGGAAAAATTTGCTTAGTTCAACTCTTTCCTCCACAAATCTTTTCTTTTTGTTCGGAGAAGAAAGAATAACCTAGAATGAGATTGAACTATTCATAATGTTGGCCATTATGTTTTCGATTCTAACTGTTCCTATCAGTGGAGCAAAGAAGATCTGTTCAATGGACTCCGGGCTAAGGTTCTTTGTGGCTGGCAGCCGCAAAAGTATCTTTGCAAATCTTTCAGGATTTTGCGGGCACGTTCTTTCAACATATTTCTTCAGAGAACAGTGAGCTTTTTCTTGAAGTACTTCTACCATTCTTGGATTCTTTAAGCTTTGACAATCTAGATTTAAAACATGAAGCTGTTCAAAATTGAGAGTTACCTTCATTTAAACTATTACCGAAATGATACAAAAGGATGTCGGGAATCAGGTTCTTGCCCTTTTTATAGCTATAGTTATCGGTTTTATTATTGTTATTATTAATAATAATCTTGCAATTATTATTTTTATTATTAATATCATTATTATTAGTCATTTAGTGGTAGTGGTGGTGATAGTGGTAGTGGTAGTAGTAGTAGTAGAAGTAGCAGCCGCAGAAGTAGTGATAGACTAGGAACCGCTTAAGCAACGAGGACAGGAACAAAAACACGACGGCTTCCAAAAATTTCATTTTTGATTTACTCTTTACTTTTTTGGGCGAGTCATTAGGGTTTGGTTTTATTCGCCTTAAACTTTGTAGACAGAAATCAATTTAGTGTTTGTCTGTGAAGGTAAACAAGTGCTGATGATGTCTTGTAGTCCCGGAAACTCTATTTCACGTTCTAATTTTAGCGACAACTACGTGCAGGTTCTCAGCTCGGTTCATTCCAACGTGCATGCGGTTATTGTATATACTATATTTCTTTGGAGTCATTGTCCGCGTCACTGGCCTCGTTGCTTAACGCCATTGCCTAAATTTGAACCTCGTTACTTCAAAGCCTCAAGGAGATGAGAAAATATCTCGAACTAAACAGTTCAGCTTTGCATTCACTATCGGCTACATAAGCAATGTCAGTATTTTGTTTATTTATTTTTTTTTTTTGCTGCTTTGAGAATCTCGAATATTTTTCTCGAAGATGAAGAGCAGCCGGTCCTTATGGTGGCATATATCATCAGATACTTAACTAGCAAGCAAACTATAAAGGATTTCAAACATTTTAAGAAATTTGGAATTTAAAACTGTTATACACGCTGATCATTTAGGTTTGAAAACATGGCCCGAAAACAAGGAGTAGGATTCAATACAAAAATTTAAAAAATGAATGCGAAAGTGCGGAGAATTTGAAATATACGATTTCGAAATGGCCGCGAGCAACTGTACAGTTAGTGTTGTTTTTTATACTGATTCTACAACTAAGTTTAAATGTAGAAGCTACTATTACTGGCGCGAATCCATCTGACTTTGGCGAGAAGTTGATGGGCGCCGTTGCGGAAGGTGAAAGCATTTAGTTTCATTGTCCAGGTTAAAAGCTATAACACATAAAAATGTCATGCCATACAAATTAAACTTTCGTTCTGGTAATTTATCAAACACATAACTTTCTTAAATGAGATTTTTTCCGGTAAAGGTTTTCATTTCAAATAAGGTATTCGAGTGAACCAAAAGAGCCCCGTCCCACCCCTCCAGATACGCAACCTGTTGTTCAAAAAAGCCAGCTGTAATCTTCTCCAAAGTTCCTGTTTGCTGCTTCCTTTGTCCGTTATTTTCTAGCAAAATACAGTACCGTCGTTTAAGACTTTGTGCATTATCTCACCACCCCTCAACTCCAAAAATTTTTTTAGTAACGTAGGTTTCAGCGTATGAAAAATTGTTTGTTTAAACCAATCAGGCTATAAATTACTGTTGACATCATTTTTGCTGAATTTCATTCTGTGAATTTCGTAACAGTGCTTACCAGAATTAAAAACCACTATAGTCTTCAAATATGCGTATTCCACTTTTCCTAGTTCCAGTCTTTCAAAGCTAAACACCAGATCCTTTATGTTGACTACTCTCTCAAAAAGACTGATCTCTCTAACGTATGACGGCGGTTTTCTATCCTGGACCTGATCTTTTAGCTGACTGGCTGCTAGTGTGAGAAGAGGAGACAAAGGGAAGCACTGCGAACATTGGGATACACCCAACATGAACAAATCGGGCCACATGTTTTGGAGAAGAACCAATTGGTCACTAGGGTCCAGCCCGCGAAATACGGGTATACTCCGAATCCAGTCTACTGATACAAACAGGAGCCTGGTGGCTAGTTCGTATATATACTCCATGGAAATCGAAGAGACGCCTAAAGTCGGAGTGTTGAGTTTAAATTCCATATGTTCCGGTACGAGAAGTTCAGTAAAATGTTCAGAACTTCCATTTAGAAAAGCTGGAGAATTTGAGTTGTTTCGGGGATAAGTTTCCGAGTCGCTGCTATACGCACTGTCGTTCCGGTTGTCGACGGGGGCCGGTGCGGGGCGCGGAGGTGAAAAGGAACTAGTGGCGGCGCATGTAGCAGCGAGGTCTGGATCCGACATATCTCTTGTCAGCGGTTTTCTTTCACACTGCACAGCTGTAAAAAGAGGGAATCAGTTTAAAAGTCAAAACATACGAATTTTAAAAATATGTAACTCACTGTCTTTTGTAGATCAACGGAGAGACTAAAATATAAGCATAGGAATTTTACTTGAAAGAACACAATTGGCTTCACAATACTTGTAACACCAACACAACGTATTTTTCCTAGAGCTAAGTCCATTACGAGTCTACAGGCCCATGGAGCCGGCGCTTATCTCCGGTTTCTGTACTGTTAGCGGATGAGAGACTTCGACTCTCCTTGGACGGGACACTAATCCATCGCAGGTTAGCTCCCAGCAAACGCTGGAACTCATTTATCTACTCCGGAAGGAAGGAAAGCTGAGTAAGCTTAGGCGGTAAAGATGGTCATACAAATATTCAAATTTTGGCAATGCCGAGGATCGAACCGGGGAGCTTGTGGCTAGAAGGCCGAGATCTTACCAACTGCGCCTATCACGCCCGCCCTATTTTTCCCTGGACTTTTATAAAATTATGTAATATCGTAAGAATTAATGGCCGAACGTAAGGTCAAATAAAAAATAGTTTTCACAAATTTGAAAGACCGGTCGGGCATGTTTTAAACTTGTTTTAATAATATTTTCTGTCGTGTGGGTTGGTGACCATTGTTATTTTTCACTCAGACATGCATATAAGCACGTTTTCTCTCTTAATGTATCAATATATTTAGCCTAAAGTACTTCATCTATAAATAGAGTGGTGACGTTGGACGTCACAAAAATTAAAATTTGTGAACTTATGAGATCTGTTGAGAGTATACGAGAGATCAAGACTAAAAATACATCTTTGCCAAAAATCAGCATGTTGGTGCAAATTGTCGGCGAGATATTACCACGGTTATGCTCTAATGGCCCACTAGAAATCCTTCTAAAAATTGATTGGTTCTTAACGTTATAAACCAAGCCAATTTAAAAAGAATTATTATGGGTCATCAGAGCGTAACCGTGCCAATATCCCATCACTGATTTGTGGGAAAATGCTAAATTTCGGCACGGAGACACTTTTCATTTTGTTCTTTCTGAATATTAGAACAAAATCAGTGATTTCACAAATCAAATTGTTGTGACGTCATCACTTTAGTACTCTATTATAATTTACATGCAGCAAACAATTTGTGAATATTTTAGTATTAAAACCATTTTGTAATCTTAAAAAAACAGTTCAGATTGCATATATTAGAAGTAGTTTTCGTTTACGAACTAATTCCTTAGTTTTAATTGTAAGTTATTTAATGGACGAGTTTGTGTACATTTTTTGTCACTTAGTTGCTAACGTGCAACAACATTCTGTTAGCTTTTGTAAATTTACTGAATATTCTAGTCGGGTTTTTGTTTCTGCAGTACTCACCGACGTAATCAAACTTACAAAGCATTCCAAAGCAGCGACATTGTTTAGCATGAAAGATATACTAAAGTGATTAAATCTTTATAATCTTTTTGAATTAAACGTTTCTTTACTTCGTCTTTACTAGTCCTATGACATTGTTACTAAATATATGTGGAACAGACGACACTTTCTCAATAACCACAACATTAATCAACTTCACCCGCAAACCACTCCCACAAAAATAGCTTTGCTTGTTAAAGCCAACAGCTCCCAAACTCGCTCGAGCGATTTAGTACTAGTAGAGCGACATTTTGACTGCAACACCGAGTCTTGTTCGAGACATTACTTATATCGATTTCAAGTCACACAGTACCATCCAGATTAGATTACGTGCAAATGCTAGAAAGTCCCCATTGAGCTCTACCAACTACCACAGCGTTTACAATCAAAACAAGCCGATGACATTGTTTATACTAAATATATGTGGACCAGAAGTGACATTTTCTCAACAACCGCAACACCAATCAACTTCATCCAAAAACCACTCCCACGAAAAATATCTTTGCTTGTCAAAGCCAACAGCTTCAAACTCGCTCAAGCGATTTAGTAATCCGACATTTTGACAGCTACAAATTTCGTTCGAGACATTGCTACATGGTCGAGAGTCAGAAATCATTTCGATTTCCAGTCACTTAGTACCATCTGGATTAGATTACGTTCAAAGTACCCACTGAGCTGTACCAATCATCAAAACAAGTCGATTTCACTCTTCTCCCTAGCGATGACGATAACCCCCACCAGAACCTTAATAGATTCCAGCACAATGTTCCACATCAGGGTCTTATCATCCCATGATATAGTCTAAACACGGTTTCCACACTCTCCCAAAACTATGTGATCCAGAAAACAGTACCATTTAACGCTATACTTGCAACACTTTGGATAGAGCCCTCAGTCACAACAATTCATCCTGGCGCTTCAAAGCGTTAATGTTAGCGAGTTCTATAGTACAGATCTTGCAAGACTGACTGTTTTAGTGTTTTATACTTTCATATGAGTTTCCTTTCTCTTTCAAACCAATTTTAAAGCAAATGCGATTTGTTTTAACAAGAACATGTAGAAAAAGCTAAGGAAATGTCGGTTTTGTTGTAATTTCACAATTTGTTGGCTAAAGCCGGTAGCTACATAGGGTAATACTAGGGTCGTGACCTTTCACTTTCACCAAATTTATTGTTGATCTCATCTGGATAAGGCTCTCAGAACAAACGAACTTCCATACTATACGTCTGGCTTGGCCTAAACAAGCATTAAGAGATCTGATAGGGACCATCTATATTGTGTTGCATGTGTGTCTGCATTGTACTAGTTTACACTTATTTTGGTTTAGTTCACATCAAAAGGTTGGGTGTTCGAAATCAACCAAAATGAATAACAGTTTACCGACGTCCTTTATACTGTTATTTCGGGATATCAGCCCGATATGTTACGTAATAATGCTACATATCAAAGCGCGTGAGTTTTAGCCGAAAACTTCAGACGTGGCAGGTGGATGTTGTTTACAACCAAGAGGTTAAAACACAAACACCTACGTTACCAAACCACGTCTTAATCAGGCAGCCGATCACGCAAATAGCCGCCCAGAATTTATCTTATTTTAAGGTCCCCGTTTTTATCTTTTGGACAAAAAGCAACAAACAACGCCAATAATGACCTGCAGGATAGGTTTTGGTGATTAAGAAAGCTGTTTTCTTCAACTGAAGTGTTGACATGTGACGTTGTAAATATTAGGTCACGACACCTTTAAATATTCGTGAGAGTTGAAACTTTACTGATTCTCGTCAAGGGAAAAAACTGCTAATGTTTTTTATTCAAAAGCATTGTACTCGGACTTGTTCTCGTGCTATTTAAGCCTATGTGTTAAAGCTAATAAAAGAACTAAGGACCGTAGGATTAGGTACCACTGGCACTGAACTGGTCTGGCAAAATGTAATATAATATCCTTTCGGCGGGAAAAATTTGAGTTGCGTCCTATAGTGAAAGAAATACGTACAAACATAATCAGTTTGTTCATGGGTTGCAAAATACATACAAACAAGACTCTTATATAACCTATTGTTCACCAATTCAATTTGTACGAAAAAACATGAACTTTGGAAGCCGGCTGGTCGAACTAAACGATCACGCAACGTTTTTGCATGGTTTGTTCACGTGGTCAGTGGTTGCCAAACAAAATCATTGCAGTTCATGATGAACTTTATACCTCCTCGACAGCAAACCGGTTAAAAGTCACGTGATAAAGTTGAAACTGTGCTGTTTATTTTCAAGCTGAGGATGCAGCTACATGGTTTTTGATATTCTTTGATAATTTCACTAAAACATGCCACGAAAAAGATGAAAGTACATATCAATAAAAAAAAAATAATAGCAACAACTGAAAAACTGTGTGACAGACTACATGCAAATAATATCCACTCATTTGCGGTAGTAATCTTGCTACCGCTCTTATGAGCATGACACGACACAGTGGATAATATTTAGCTTATAGTTCTAGCTGCTTCTAAATGTTCGCCGTCAACCCCGCCAAATAACACATGTGTGTGCAACGGTAATACTATGAAAATGAAAAGTTAAATTTCTGTAATGCAATCCTATTATTAGTACTATGGAGAGAGGTCAAACGAAGTCTTACTTAACCAAAAGGACGACCGGGATTGTCAGTATTTCATGATGTTCAATTCCTAACAAAAAATACATAGTTAATCTTGAATCCGGATTAATTCAGACCTTCTAAGGCCCAAATCGACTCCCTTGTCTGCATTATAGGTAAAGCTAAGACAACCGATTCATCCGTTATCGAACTCTAACTGCAACTGATTTGATTTGTAAATGGTTTAGCGTTACTTTTAAAAGTTAGGTGAATGTAGGAACGTAGAGGCACCAAAGATAATATACACTTCAAATATACGAATACAATTTTTATAAAAATTGTATTCGTATAGTTGAAGTGTATATTATGTGAATGTATTCTCAATAAGATCTGTAACCCTTGTATTCAAATATTTTCTTTTCGCACATGAAGCTTTGTGGACTTGAGAGTAAATAGCGCTCGATTTTTAGTAATGCTCGACTATAAACTCAAAGGAAGCAAAAGATAAATGACGAAAGGCTTTTCAGTACTAACCGCTGAAGTGGACTTCCCTAAGCAAACGTGAATATAGTAATAAAAAGCTTCACGAAAGTCTAAGCCGGTAAGTTAAGTTATTTGTCAGGTGGAATTTCATGAAGGAAAAATTCAACATGTGATTGCTCTAAAGATCGTAAGGAAACGAAAGGTGACATCTAACTTAAAATAACAACACGAAAAGTCGACCCATGATACAACCTATATTCCAGGCAAGAGAGTTAAACTTAATTATGTTAAGCGGAGTTAACACGAATGTTTTTTCGGCTAAGTTGATTTCAACAAACAAAATTTGCCCGTGTAAATGTGGAGCTTTGCCAATTTTTTTTAAAGCCAAAGCTATTTGCTGAAAAACTGGCATGCCAGCTTTTCCTTGCTGCAAAAACTTTTCCATATTGGAAGCAACGTCTATGTAAATGATGTGACAAAGATTATGTCAGTGAAAGTGTACTACAATAACAAATAAAATTTTTTTATAGAAACTCTTTGCCAAAGTAAACCGTTTACACAGCCAAAAAAAAAAGTTCCCAAAGAAGACTTTGCCGAAGGAAACTGTTTTCAATCTACACGGACACATTTATGTGGCACAAAATTTGCTAAACTGAACTTTGCCTGTGTAAACTTCGCTTTAACAAGGAAAGACTACATTCTATACTCATTTCCCATGACAGCCCTTTGTAAACTTTCATGTCTTCCAACCCGTAAGTACGAAAAAGTTAAGGATGAATGAATCTAAAACCCGCACATACTTGACGAAACAAAATTTACAAGTGTTCCATGTTCATGTTAGACCATAACTGTTTAAGAAAGGAAGAATAAAAATAAAATAAAATAAACGGCAAACATAGGATCTTTTACTGACTGCTAACGATCCGTTGACTTTCTAGCAGAAAAATATTTTTACAAAGCAAATTGTCTTACGACTGTACTAAAATGGATTAGAAGATAACCAAAAGATTTACTACACACACTAGTGTTTATACCGTCACAAGAGATCGTCAACCCAACAAGACGAATTTATTTATTGTTTAAAGACTTTGGTACTAATGTCAGTAATGAAAGATTAAACTTTTCTAGAAGATAAAATTTTCCGTTTACCTTCAAGAAAAAATGCTCAAGCAGTTCTGAAACTTTTATACCTTGGAAACTAAATCCTCACAGCAAAATAATGTAAAACCGTTGGTTCAAGCATTAATCCACAGATTAGCACTACTAACCAGAGATCCACTTTAAAGCAAGAATCTATAGTGATTTCTGCAAGGCACAGCTAGATATGTCCATTAGCTACTTGTTCTAAATCCGTTACTAGGTGTGCACACAAAAAGGAGTATAATTTGGGCAAAGAGTTCAGTGATAAGAACACAAGAACACTGATATATCCTGATATACCAATATCATTGTATTTTAGCTGGCGAAATATACTGTAAAAAACATAAAGAAAGCATTTGGCTTCTGTTTATATGTCCTACATCTGCGCCATAGCCCACAAGCAGAGTTCTTAGCCCTGGTAACAGTGTTCAGACGGGCCTCGTCGGTAAATTCATTTAAATGATGTATATAGAGAACACGCTGTGTATGGAGATGATGATGTTCTTCATAGTCGACGGACTTAACAGTTTATTTACAAAAAAAAAAAAAACAGTTTAGCTGCCGTTTCGAAAACTGAGACGGGGTTAATCGTGAGTTGTAGTAAACCTTTTCGCTGTGAGGTTTGTTGTTATCAAACTTGAGAAGGGGTCTGATTTAGTTCAAACTTTTTCTGAGCTTCTAAACGTTTTTCCTGTGTTGATGGAGTACCATTTGAATCACGGCAAATAGGAATTGGACTGACATCATTTGAGATTTCTTTACGAAAGAAACGCTTTGTTCCCGCGACTGGTTTTCATTTAAGTCGAGTTCGGACCTCAAAAATGTTTAAATGCGCAAAAAAACACCATTCTTGAAAGCAAAGCAGCCGCAAAACGAAAAAACCAATCAGCGAAGAGCGTGGCTATCAAAAATATCTGCAGTCGAGCATAACGGAAACATTTAACTTTCCTCCAATTTACAATATTGGAAAGCTATGTTTGATTTTTTTAACTGTTGCTGGAGTTGCATCCATGTACGCTTAAAATATTGAATGCTGGAATCATAGGAAAAAAACATCAATTGATTTCAAAAGCAAGAGCTTTCTAATAACTACCAACCTAAAAATCTATTCCAATTTGAATAAACCTTTCGGACCAATTATTGTTTTTCACATATTTTTCTTCTTCATATTGTTATTGGGACTAGGATGATGAAAGTTAAACATTTTTCTGTCTTGTTCCTTGCATTTATGAATTCAAGTTTTGTTAACAATGTGAAAACAACAAAAGAGGGTGTTTCAGTTTACAAAAAAATTAATTTAACATAAAGAACTGACACTAGAAATAAAATCAACATAGTTATAAATTTAACAAAAAAGGAAACAAATTTCAACAAAATTAGAGTCAAAATTTTGGGGATTTATTTTTCCTTTATGCATATCTCTTTTCATATATAGAAAAGGAATATAGAAATGTTATTTGTTTGGTGATATACATTGCATTATGACTTGTATATATCAAACGTTTCTGCAAAAATATGTTTTCAACCTTTCATTTGCCGTTTTTAAGGCTGGGTTTACGATAATTTCATTAGACCTGTGTGATGTAACGACACGCATAATACTTCAAAAATATCATTCAAATATTCTTCTACTTCATCTCTTTTTAACCGTTAAGTTTAATTTTATGTCAATAAAGAGACTGCAATAAAAACAGATAAACTTTACAAGCCCATATAAGAATTATTCTATTTCTTTTTGTTAATCCTTAGGGATTTCTTGCACTTTTTTAGAGCAAAACCATTCAAATCATTTTTGATTTGATATAATACCATGTGCTTTAATCTCTATCAAAAGCAAATAATGTGGTGGAAAATTGTTGGATTTTTACATCCTCATTCATCAGTTTGAAATGATTTCCACCAAGGTTATGGTCTTTTCCTGGAGTTTGTATAATATTGCCAAAAATACAAGGTTCTATATTTAGGAAAAAACCTTTAGTTTACACCCCTCAAAATTCTCTAAATATTTATTGATTGTTTTTTTTCCTAGCATTTCAAACTTAAAGCACAAAGGGTATAAAGATACACTGAACAGTTTGTTCAAAACAACCAAAAAGGGAAAAAAAAATTTAAAAAAAAAACATGAAAAAGAATAAAAACATGAAAAAAAAAAAAACGTGCTAACCAGCACAAATCTTTAATCACTAGGCCAGGGTCAGTCATATAAAAGGTTGACGAAAAGTACTTGAATGTTAACTTCATATACACTTTTTTACCCTCATGAACCAGTTGTTTTTGTTTGTTTTTTTTGTAAATCCTCTGGTCAAATTTGCAGATTTTTTCAAAAATTCTTTTATTGAAAACCAATATAAAAATGTCAAAAATAAACGTTTTTGTTTAATTCAGCTTAAGCTGAAGTGGGATATTTTTGCATACCTTCTCTTTTCATTCCCATTTCTAAACATTTTGTAAGTCTGCACTTTTGGCATCTATTTCTGTGAACTCTGTCAATCGGACATAAACCACTTCCTCTGCAGCTATAAACCAGATTCTTGCGAACGCTGCGTTTGAAGAATCCCTTGCATCCTTCACAAGAAACAATGCCATAATGCTTTCCTGTCCCTTTATCGTTGCAAACTAAACAATTTCCCCAAATTGGTTTGGACAAGGACGCAATGCTTGGACTACAAATAGATGCAGTATTATTTGCTGCGGCAGTTGTAGCCGTGTATTCCATTGACATCTTCGACTCCATTACCAGCGAATTCGGCAAGTTACAGGGAAGGCCAAATGCTAAAATTGCAAAATAAAATTGCAACAATAACACAAACCTTTTTATTGCCCGAAATAAAAAATAATATCACAGCAGAAAATTTTATACTGATAAACTAGCACACGTGAGAACTAAATTTTACAACTCACAACTCGACTCCATGGCTCCAATGCTCTGTCAATGCTTTTACAGAATCTTTTTTAATTCCGCACAAATGTTGAGAAAGAGACTTGTTTTTCTTGTGAGTCATACAACACGACCGGTAGAAAACAGTGGCAGGTTCAACTAAAAACTTTGTTTTGTTCAATTTAAGGTTAGCGCGGGGACAAAGGCCAGTTCTTGTTGAAGGTGAAAGTTTACAAGTTCGGATTGGTGGGTCTGTGAATCTTTTATCTTCGATCAGCGGTGGGTCTTATTTGATTGGTCAGATCCAAGACCTTTGTGTCACGTGTTATCTGTGTATTTGCGTGACGCCTCATTATGGTTGTCATGTCACCAAACACGCGTCCTTTCACGTGGACTTGGCGGAAGACAATTTTTCACGTTGCAGCTCACATGGAGTGTGGTTTTAAAAAATATGCTTAATGATGCGAGGGTCATGACTCAGCGTCTAAAAACTTTCTACCAAAACTAAAAGAGTGTTTCATAAAATTCGGAAATTTATCTTCATTTGTATTTTTTCTATTTCGAAGCTGTTTCAAAGACGACTTTCAATTGCGTTGTTAGAATGTTTTCAAGCCAATGGTTAATTCCGTTCATGCTCACATTATCCGCCTTTTTATTCGGCTACTGACAATGTTTTTCGGTAAAATTTCCTTACTTATTTATGCATACAAAGTAAACAGTCTACGTTTTATGCTCATATTTCCGGTATAATCTGTCAAACAGAATATTTGATTTTTAAAAGCTTAGAATGCCGTAAAACATTTTAATGTTTTTATTGTCTAAAAAAAAGATATAACCCTTTCCCGACTAGTTGCGCGTAATTCCAATCTCTTGTGATTTTTCAGATTCTTTTGAATAACATGTT